>ERZ772967.45-NODE-45-length-101291-cov-79.129904_pt1 | contig 101291 bp, 83 predicted proteins | sample MGYA00511677_ERZ772967 | MGnify/ENA primary metagenome ERZ772967 (study PRJEB29015, sample SAMEA2737931) | human oral metagenome | biome: human oral; feature: human-associated habitat; material: dental | place: China | collected 2146 ...
GGATGGCGCGCCGCAGGAATCCGGGGCGCCCGAAGGTCGTGACGATGAGGACCCTTGTGGCCGGCAGCCGCTCCAGGAGCCTCGCAGTCGCGTTCAGCCCGTCAGTGCCGGGCATGTCGACGTCCATGAGAACGACATCGGGCCGGTGCTCGAGTGCGGCGGGTAGGACATCGTCTCCGTTTCCGACCTGGGCGACGATCTCGATATCGGCTTCCAAGGCGAGCAGCGCGGCGAGCGCTCCGCGCACCATGGCCTGGTCATCGGCCAGTATCACCCGGATCATCGATCATCTCCGTTACTCAAGGCTTCGTAGGACCGGCGACATTAGTGCTCGCCGGAGTGGGATGCGCGCACTGGGTCAGTCGGTCGCGTCGTGCGTCAGACGGGAGGATAGACGGCGGGTACTCGCCCTCAGGACGGTGCCGCTGCCACTGGAGGGTGCCTCGATGGTGAGGTTGGCACCGTTGTCCTGACAGCGCTGCCGCAGCCCTTCCAACCCGTGACCGTCTGCGACGCCGTTGGGTGAATCGATCCCGACGCCGTCGTCGATTATCTCGATGGAGTCGGCGGTCAGACTCACCCGGCAGCGCGAGGCGTGGGCGTGGCGCACGATGTTGGTGACGCCCTCGCGCACCACCCAGGCGAAGAGCTCGCGCAGCTCGGGGTCGACGGCCTCAACGGTCAGCGGCAGGTCGGCACGGATACCAGCCGAGGTCAGGACGTTCGCGGCTCGGGCCAGCTCGCCGGTCAGGCTCAGCTCACGGTAGCTGTTGACAGCGGAGCGCACGTCAGCCAGGGCGGAGCGCGCCAGGGACTGCACCTCGATCAGCTCTGCCTGGGCCTGGTCGGAAGCGGTGTCAACGAGTCTGGTGGCGAGCTCGGTCTTCAAAGCGATGACGGTCAGCGAGTGCCCCAGGATGTCGTGCATGTCCCTGGCCATGCGGTTGCGCTCTTCGTTGATCTCCAGCTCGTGAGTGCGCTGCTCCAGAATATGGGCCACACGCTGCTGCTCCATGATGTAGCGCCCGAAGACGCAAGCTCCTCCCGCACCGAGCAGAGCGATCCACGCGTCCTCACTCGCGGACCAGGACGGAGCCATCTTGGGGACGAGGAACAGCGCGCCAGTCAGGATCGCGATGGGCCCGGTGGCCGCCTGCCAAGGCAGAGAGAAGGCTAGGACGACGGCCAGGAAGACCACCAGCTGCAGGCCCGGCGATCCCACACCGAGGGCGGCTCCGGTCGCCGTGAGTGCGCCGACGACGATGAGCGACAGACTCAGTCGGCTGGGCCAGGCCAGTCCCCGGCGCACCCGCCTCACGCTCAGCGAGCAGGCGGCATACAGGCACACGCAGGAGACGACGGCACTGACTGCGCCCCAGACTCCGCTGGATCCTTGGGCTATGCCCGCCCGGACGACCGGAACCATAAAGGAAGCCCACACGATCCCCCAGCCGACCACCACGACTCGGGTGCGACGCGTTCGCGCCTCACCTGGGGACGAGGCGTGGACGGGCACGGGCATGATGGTACTCATGCTCGCCCCCGCATCTATACGCGGGCCGTGTCTCGGCCCATCCTCCAGGCGGCCCCGCCCAGGAAGATCGCGAGCCAGGTCAGGACGTTGGCCATCCACCACCAGGAGAAGGTCTTGCCTCCCATGGGCCACAGCGCCAGGTTGTGCAGCCCGTACATGGGGGTGAGGCTGCCGATGCGGTCCATGGTGGAGCCCGGCGTCAACGGGATGAACATGCCGCCGAGGAAGGCGAGCAGGGCCATGAGGGGCCCGACCACCTGCATGGCATTGTCGGAGGGGAGTACGTAGCCGATGAACTGACCGAAGGCGACGAAGACCAGGGAACCGAGCCAGATGATGAGCGCCGAGGTGATCCAGGCGCTCGCCGGCATCTGGGCATGACGGTAGGGCCCGAAGGCGTAGACGGCACCGATGGCCAGGACGCTGATGAGCATGCCGACGATCGCCTTGGCGGTGATGTAGGCGATGGGCTTCAGCGGCGTCAGACGCAGCTGACGGCTCCAGCCCGAGGCCCGCTCGTTGCTCACGGCCGCCCCTGCCCCGGTGGTGGTCATGAGCGCGCCGTACAGTGCCATGCCGATCATCATGTTCGCCACGACATTGCCGTTGCCGTATGGCGTCGAGGAGTAGTCGGTGGTGGTGAACATGAGGAAGAAGGCCACTGGCAGCAGGACGGAGAAGATCATGGCCCGACGGTTGCGCAGACGCCGGCGTGCCTCGAGCGACAGCAGGGCCAGGCTCAGCCCGCCCAGAGGCGGAGTGGTACGGGGGCTGAGATCCGGGCTGCTGGAGGCTGTGGGCAGGAACGAAGATGAGGAAGACATGGAAGACATAGTGGATCCGTCAGATGGAGGGGGTGGAAGGGTGACAGTAGTGCAGGTACGAGCGGTGCGGCTCATACTGACGCTCCCAGAGCGGGAGCAGTGGCGTCGCCACTGGTCAGGGCCACAAAGGCATCTTCCAGGCCACGGCTGGTGATCTCCAGGTCCTTGGCCAGGTGCTTGTCGAGGAGGAGCGCGGCGACGGCGTCGCTGTCGGTGGAACTCAGTGAGAGTGCGCTGCCCAGGATCTCGATGTCGGAGACCATACCCTGGGCATCTAGATCGGTCAGAGCGCTGCGTAGCTGCTCGGCCGTGCAGGTCAGGGTGGCCCGTACGCTCCGGCCGCTCACGGAGGCGCGGATCTCGGCTGCGGTGCCGTCGGCGATGATGCGCCCATGACGGATCAAGATGATTCGGTCGGCGTAGGCGTCGGCCTCCTCAAGGTAGTGCGTGGCGAAGAGGACCGTGCGTCCACCTGCGGCGTCGGCATGGATGGCCTCCCAGAAGCTACGGCGCCCCTCGACGTCCATGCCGGTGGTCGGCTCATCGAGGACGAGCAGGGCCGGGTCGGATACCAGCGCCATGGCGAAGCGCAGACGCTGCTGCTGGCCGCCGGAGCACTTCCTGACCGTCCGTGAGGCGAAGTCAGTGACGCCGGCGCGCTGCATGGCCTCGTCGACCTCGATCCGGTGGGTGAAGAAGCTCGCCGTCAGCGCGACCGTCTCACGCACGGTGATGTCGGGCAGGAGCCCGCCTGTCTGCATGACGGCGGTGACCAGGCCCCTGTCGACAGCCTGGCGCGGGGTCATCCCGAAGGTGCGCACTTCGCCGCTGGTGGGGCGGCTCAGCCCCAGGATCATGTCGATGGTCGTCGTCTTGCCGGCGCCGTTGGGGCCCAGGAAGGCGACGACCTCGCCGGGGCGGATGGTCAGGTCGATACCGTCGACGGCGGTGAGGTCACCGAAGGACTTGTGAAGGTTGGTTGTCGTGATGGCTGCATCGGTGCTCGTCCGGAGCGGGGGCTCGGGGGCGGGCAGGGTCGTCGTTGTGCTCATGACGCAAGAGTCGTTGCGCCGCTGCCGCGGTCCATGGTCCGTCGGTCACTACTTGCTCATGACATATCTCAGGGGTGCGCATGGCTGTGGAGCCCAGCGGGCACAGGCGGGCGCCGGGCACAGCAGCCAGGTCGCGCCGGGGATTTTGGACCTGCCGACGCCGTCGACGGGAAGGCCGTCAGCTGGAAGACCAGCGGCGAGAAGTAAGAAGCGCTGAGAGCCATGAGGCTCATCACCGCGATTATCCAGCCCTACCAGCTCCACAAGGTGACCACCGCGCTAGTGGCCGTCGATCTGAACGGGGTCACGATCTCCGAGGCGCAGGGCTCGGGCCGGCAGAAAGGACATGCTGAGGTCTACCGGGGCGTGGAGTACCGAGCCGACCACGTCCCCGTCCGCATCGAGGTGCTCGCCGCGGACGCCGAGGCCCCGTGAGCCGTGACCGTCATCGCGGAGGCGGCCCGGACTGGGAACATGGTGACGGCAAGATCTGGCTGGCCGCCGAGCACGGCGGCACCCGGGGCATCGAGGGCTTGTCGCTGGCGCTATCCTGGTCGGCAGCTATACCCGGGCGCCCGTAGGCAACCGTCGACGGTCTCGGGTCCGCAAGCACACCACCGCAGGCGCGCCCGGCGCCAAGGAAGGACACCGCGTGTTCGGCAATCTCTCCGACCGGCTCACCGCCTCATTCAGCTCTCTGCGCGGCAAGGGCCGCCTGACCGAGGCGGATATCGACACCACTGTTTCGGAGATCCGTCGGGCCCTCCTGGAGGCCGACGTCGCTCTGCCGGTGGTCCGCGCCTTCACCGCGGCGGTGCGTGAGAAGGCCAAGGAGGCCGCCCGCTCCCAGGCCCTCAACCCCGCCCAGCAGGTCGTCCAGATCGTCAATGACGAGCTCATCGAAATCCTCGGCGGGCAGTCCCGCGAGATCAACTGGGCCGACCGGGGTCCCACGATCATCATGCTCGCCGGCCTCCAGGGCGCCGGCAAGACGACGCTGGCCGGCAAGCTCGGCCGCTGGTTGCGCGAGGAGGGCAGACGCGTTCTGCTGGTCGCCTCCGACCTGCAGCGCCCCAACGCCGTCACCCAGCTGGGCGTCGTTGCTGAGCGCGCCGGAGTCGACGTGTGGGCGCCCGAACCCGGCAATGGGGTGGGCGACCCCATCGCGGTCGCCCGCAGCGGTGTGGAGCAGGCTCGCACCCACGGCTACGACGTCGTCGTCGTCGACACCGCCGGGCGCTTGGGCGTGGACGCGGAGATGATGGATCAGGCGATCCGCATCCGTGATGCCGTGGGCCCCCACGAGATCCTCTTCGTCCTGGACGCCATGGTCGGTCAGGACGCCGTCAACACGTCGGTGGCCTTTCGCGACGGTGTTGGTTTCACCGGTGTCGTGCTCTCCAAACTCGACGGCGACGCTCGCGGCGGCGCGGCCCTGTCCGTGCGCGGGGTCACCGGCGCCCCGGTCCTGTTCTCCTCCACCGGTGAGGGCGTCACGGACTTCGAGCGCTTCCACGCCGACCGCATGGCCTCCCGCATTCTTGACATGGGCGACCTGCTGACCCTCATCGAGCAGGCGCAGAAGGCCTTCGATGAGAAGGAGGCGGAGGATGCCGCCGCCAAGCTCGCCTCCGGCGAGTTCACCCTCGACGACTTCATGGGCCAGCTGCGTCAGATTCGCAAGATGGGGTCGATGAAGAAGCTGCTGGGCATGATGCCCGGGATGGGTCAGATGCGCGAGGCCCTGGAGAGTTTCGACGAGCGGGAGGTTGATCGCATCGAGGCCATTGTGCACTCCATGACGCCGGCTGAGCGGCGTGACCTGTCCATCCTCAACGGCTCGCGTCGCTCGCGCATCGCCCGTGGTTCGGGCACCACCGTTCAGGCCGTCAACGAGCTCGTCGACCGCTTCGGGCAGGCGAAGAAGATGATGGAGGCCATGGCCTCTGGTGGTGGTCTTGACGGCGCCGGGATGGGCGGCGGCATGCCCGGTATGGGCTCGCTGCCGGGTACGGGCAGGCGCGCCAAGGCACGTCAGGCCCCCAAGGCCAAGCGGCGCAAGGGCGGGAAGAAGGGGCGGTCGGGCAACCCTGCCAAGGCGGCCCGCCAGGCGAAGGAGGCGTCGGCCCGCGCTGGGGCGGGCAGGGGCTCGGCCTCTGATGCGACGCCCGCCCCGGCCGCCGGCTCGGCCTTCGGGCTGGGCGGGGCGACCGCGCCCGCAGCGGGCGACTACGGCATCATGCCCGACCGGGAGACGGCCGTGGCTCCCGCCGCCGACGGGAGCGGTGATGACGTCGTCGACGCCATGAACGCTCTGCCGGAGGATCTGCGCCGTCGCCTGGGGCTGGGCTGAGACTCGCCCCGAGTGGCACGAGCGGCTGCGTATCGTGCGAGCGGTCGGTCAGACCAGCGGAGTGGTGAAGCGCTGACAGTAGTCGGAGTCGATGGGACAGGGGCGTCCCTGCGCGTTGGTGATGATGGTGCTGACGGTGCTGGTGAGTTCGGCGACCGCCTGTGCGGTGAGGTGGGCGGTCCACTCGTCTTGCGAGCCATCGGGGGTGAGCTGCTCAATGAGCTCGACATCGTGCCCGGCGGCGTGGATGAAGCGTCCGATGTACAGCACGGTGCCCGGCAGGAGGGCGACCTCCTGGGCGGCGGGGACGGCGGAGATAGGGTCGAGGTCACGGCCGGTGCGGGCGACGACGACGGCGATTCCCGGACTGGTCAGTCCGATGGAGGCCACGGACAAGTCGCGGCTGGTGGCGGTAATGTTCTGGGTGACCAGGACTTCGGGCGTTTGGCCACGGGGGCTGGTGACTCCGCGGAAAGTGACGGCGCCGGTTGCGGGCAGGTGACGCAGGCCTTCGATGGCGTTGTTGAAGCGTTCTTGCGGGGTTGGTTCGGCGGTGTCGGTCATGAATGGTCTTCCGGTGGGTGGGGGCGGTAGGGGGTGGTCGGTGCCCCGTCTCGCCACGAGGCGCCCCTGATAATATTCTCGGTTGCAATCCGCGCTGGGAATGGGATGCCGGTTGGCGGGTCCAGTGGTGTGGCGGGGTCGGTTGGTACGGCGGGCAGAGGTCGGGCATCGACGGGGAGCCATGGGTCGGGTGAACGATCGAACATGGTATTCAGCTCGGCGGGCCAGGGGCGGGCGTCGGCGCGGGTCGTGGCCCAGGCCTCGCCGGCGTGCTCGACGACGAAGATGGCGGAGCCGTCAGAGCGTGTGAGGTGGAACAAGCCGACGATCCACACCTCTTCCCGCCCGTGTCCGCGGTCCATGAGAGTGCGGAATCCGCGCCGCAATCTAAAGCTGTAGGTGGCTGGTGTCACTGGCTTCAGGGACACCGGGTCGTCGGCCCAGCGGGGCACGATGGGCGGACCGTGACGGGGACGCGTTGCTCTTTCGGGGACGATGTAGCGCGCGTGTTCGTAGAGCAGGCGGTTTCGTCGGCTGTTCTCCAGCCTTTGCTCCCGTTCTTCTTCATGCGTCAGGAGGTCGTAGTCGAGTTCGCCGTCTTCGGGGCGGACGGGGTAATAGTGCCGCCACCAGCGTCGATCCTCCAGATCCGTGGGGATCTCCCCCAGGCCCAGGCGGGTGGCCTCGGCCTGATTGATGCGCAGACGATCCTTGGCGGGCCGGTCCAGGTCCTCGATGTCCCCGGTGAAGGGCCGTCGCACACCATCAGCGCCGATGAGATCGAATACGCTCACTTCTCCGCCAGCTTCACCCGCAGAATATTTTGCTCGTCCAGAGACGATTCAGATATGCTGAATGTAGTTCCCGGTTTGAAAAGGATCTCCGCTTCGCCACCGTAAGCCGACAGTTTCGACACGTCGACACCGCTGTTCCCATTGATCTCGAAAACTACGGAATTTTTTGAACCGCTTTGGAAGTTGTCGGCGACGCTCTCGTTGTATGAAGAACTCATGAATGCCTTGTCCGTGTATTCACCGGTACCGGTCTGAAGGTGAGTGTATACGTCATCAGGGACGTTCGTTCCTCGATAGGTCGTGGCGGAGACTTCGGGTAGCTGGTTCATTCCCGACAATGTGTTGTCGATCCGAGTCTGCACATTGGATGGAATCGGTGTGTCGGGAGCACCGCGTAGTGCCGGATTCATGGTATGGTAACCGTCATTCGTTGTGTAATCGTAGACGCCGAGGGCTCCTTCCGGCGTCATTCCTGTGGCTTTCGAGGTGTTCTGAGCCCACTCGTTCACCGCCGTATCGTTGTAAGCGGAGTGTCCCGGATCCGGTGGAGGTGAAGGAACCTTGTCGGGATCGATGGTGCCGTCAGGAGACGTCTGCTCTGAGCTTCCCTCACCCCCCTGAGAGGAACTGCCATCCGAGCTGTGATCGGAGGACGGGCTATCGGAGCCATCGGATGAGTCGTGATTCCCCTCGTGGGAATCGTTCCCCGAGCCGTTGCCGTGGGCGTTGGGATCGTCGCCGTTCTGCCCGTGGTGGGTGGTGGCGTCGGTGTCGGGCGTGCTTGTCGGTTTGCCGGTGTCGTTGGGGGCGCCGGCGTCGTCGGTTGTGTGGGTTCCGTTGGTGGTGGTGTCTTGGGTGGTATGGGCTCCGCTGTTGGTGTGGGCGGGCTGATGGGTTTCGCCGGTGATTGGATCCAGACCGTGATAAGTGGTGGGCCCTCCAGATGAAGCGGACGAGGAGGCCATATTGTCGACGGGTCCCTGAACCGGGTCCAGACCATGGTAGGACGTACCCGCTGAAGAACCGGAGGAATCGGCACCGAAGCTCGCATGAGAAGCAGAAGAGGTTTCCGCCCTGCCTGAAGAGGTCGAGTCGGTTTCGGCGTGGCCGGTTGAGCTGGAGCCGGTCCCGCTGTGGGGGGTTGAGCTGGAGCTGGTTTCGGCGTGGGAGGTCGAGTCGGTTCCGCTGTGGCTGGTCGAGTCGGTTCCGGCGTGGCCGGTTGAGCTGGAGCCGGTCTCGGCGTGGGAGGCCGAACCGGTTCCGGCGTGGCCGGTTGAGCTGGAGCTGGTTTCGGCGTGGGAGGCCGAACCGGTTCCGGCGTGGCCGGTTGAGCTGGAGCTGGTTTCGGCGTGGGAGGTCGAGTCGGTTCCGCTGTGGGGGGTTGAGCTGGCGTTGGTTCCGCTGTGGCCGGTTGAGCTGGAGCCGGTTTCGGCGTGGGAGGCCGAGTTGGTTCCGCTGTGGCTGGTCGAGTCGGTTCCGGCGTGGCCGGTTGAGCTGGAGCCGGTCCCGCTGTGGGGGGTTGAGCTGGAGCTGGTTCCGGCGTGGGAGGTCGAGTTGGTTCCGCTGTGGCTGGTCGAGTCGGTTCCGGCGTGGGGGGTTGAGCTGGAGCTGGTTCCGGCGTGGGAGGTCGAGTCGGTTTCGGCGTGGGAGGCCGAGTTGGTTCCGCTGTGGCTGGTCGAGTCGGTTCCGGCGTGGCCGGTTGAGCTGGAGCCGGTCTCGGCGTGGGAGGCCGAGTTGGTTCCGCTGTGGCTGGTCGAGTCGGTTCCGGCGTGGCCGGTTGAGCTGGAGCCGGTCTCGGCGTGGGAGGCCGAGCTGGAACCGGTTCCGGCGTGGGAGGCTGAGTCGGTTCCGGCATGGGAGGCGGTACCAGCGGTACCAGCGGTGTGCGCGGCAGAGGTTGTCGTCGAGGCGGTATGCGACGTTCGCCCGGTGTGCTCATTGATCCACCGACCAGCACGATGACCGGCATCGGTCGGAATCTCGTCGAGCTTGTTGAGCAGAGACTTGATCTTGCTCGCCAGAGGCGAGATTTTGCGGAAAAGTTTGGATAGAGCCTCGAACGAGGAAATAAGGTCCTTCACGCGATGAGTGATCGTCGATACTTTGCTCGTGACCCACGTACTGATCTGAGCTGCCACCGCGGGCGTAGCCAGACCTAGAGAGAAAACCTCCTCCAGCACTGACTGGCTGAACATGCCAATAGCCTCGGCAATAGCGTCACGCACCATGTCGTGGACGATCTGAACCACTACGCCGGCCACGCTCAGACCAGTGGACACGCCTTTGGCCAAACCGCCCATGGACTCCAACGCGCTGGCCAGACCCCGTCCCTGAGATCGCCACGCATCAGCTGCTTGACCGACCTGATCGGCCATGTCACGATTGATCGTTGTACGCAGGCTCTCCGCCTGCTCATTCAAATGTGTTGAGATATTCGACCACGTCTGCGATCCGGCACGCACGGCATCAGCATCACCGGTCAGTTTCTCGAGCATCTCAGGCAGAGGCGGAATATGCTCGATGATCCACCCGGCCACCCATCCCACGGCACTGGCCACCGGATTGAACACCAGCGACACGGCATCAGCCGCCGTCCCCACGCCCGCCAAGGTGCCCTGAACCCACGAGCCCTTACCAATGGACTCCGACAAATCTGAAATATCCTCGCCCAGGCCCGTCCCCGACCAGAACGACGTTGAATCCTTACGGTCGGCGACCAGCGATCCCGTACTCACAGTTCCACGCCATCCTTACGACCAGCATCAATACGACCCACAGTCGATGAGCCCCGGCCAACGATTACAGAACGATCACACGATGTCGCGAACACCCGAGCTACGGTACACGAATCGACCCGGTGTGCGGTAGTCCCGCGGAGAGTCACGAAGCCGGCTGATGGGGCCGCCAGCCGTCGGCGGCGGGGTGTCCCTGGCAAGAGCCTCCGACGCTCCGGTTTCCAGTGCGCACGAACGAAGGAATGCGTCTCGACGAGCCTGCCCTCCTTCCTCCTCCGCCTCTCCGGCGGGCGGATGCCGCTCGGCCGGCTGTCTTAGGGCGTCCCGCTCATCGGGAGCCCGGTCGCTCGGCCGAGCCGACCTTGCCGGCCTGTCGCTCGCGGTCGGGGGAGTGCTCTCACGGCATATCGGGCAGTGGTCCAGCCTTGTTCCCTGCCGCCCTGCATGGGGTGCGCAGGCTCACAGCCAGCCGTTGGTTTCGGCGGTGCGGGCTGCTTCTGTGCGGTTGCGCGCGTGGGTCTTGGCGATGGCGCTCGACAGGTAGTTGCGCACTGTTCCTCCTCCCAGGTGCAGGTCGGCGGCGATCCGCGATGCGTCGGCGCCGCGGGCGGCCATGCGCAGGATCTGCTTTTCCCGTTCGGTCAGCGGGTTGGGGCCCAGGATCACCGACTCCTGGGCCAGGGCCGGGTCCACCACCCGTAGGCCCGTATGGATCTTGCGGATCGCCTCGGCCAGTTCCGGTGGCGGGGTGTCCTTGACGAGAAAGCCCGACGCTCCGGCTTCCAGGGCGCGCGAGAGGTACCCGGGTCGTCCGAAGGTGGTGACGATGAGGCTGCGGCAGTTCGTGTCGGCTGCTGAGATCTGCTCGGCCGTCCACAGGCCATCGCCTTCGGGCATCTCGATGTCCAGCAGGGCTACGTCGATCCCGCCCGCCGCGACCGCGGCCGCCGCCCGACGTCCGGTGCCGACCTGGGCCACGACCTCCAGGTCGTGCTCCAGATCGAGCAGGGTCGCCAGGGCCCCGCGCACCAGTGCCTGGTCGTCGGCGATCAGGATGCGGATGGCGCAGGCGCCGTGCGAGCCCCCGCTCGCCGCAGCACTCGGGCCGCGCGTTCGCCCGCCGGTGGGCTCGCTCATAGGAAGACCTCCAGTTCGGTTCCCGGACCGTGGGACTCCCGGGACTCGCCGTCGCGGTTCCAGGGGGCGCTCGGGGCCGGGCTCGTCACGGTGAGCGTCCCCCCGCTGACCTCGATCCGCTCGCGCAGGCCGGTCAGCCCGTTGCCCGCCGGGGCGCCCGCCGCGCCGACGCCGTCGTCCACGACCCGCAGGTGTCCGGGCTCCAGGTCGACCCACACGCCGCAGGCGCCCGCATGGCGGGCCACGTTCGTCGTCGCCTCCCGCAGCGCCCAGGCGAGGACCTCGCGCTGGGGAAGGGGAACGTCCCGGGCGTCGCCGCGGATGGTGGCCCGTACGGCGGCGGCGGAGAAGGCCGTCCGGGACGCCTCGACCTGGCTGGCCAGGTCCGGGGTGCGCAGCCGGGTGACCGTTGCGCGCACGTCGGCCAGAGCCTGCCGGGAGAACCTGATGATCTCGGACAATTCGGCCTCGGCGGCCCCGGGGTCGACCCGTACGAGGCGCTGAGCGACCTCCGCCTTGAGGGTCAGAAGGGTCAGGGAGTGGCCGAGGACGTCGTGGACGTCCCGGCCGATCTCCTCGCGCTCCATCGAAGAGGCCAGCTCGACCTCCTTGACCAGCCGCCGCTCATTGACCTCCTCCCAGATGCGCGACAGGGCGACGAACAGGGACGAACCGCTGCACCCCAGCGTCCCCGAGACGATGCCGAGGTCATGGGTGAGGACGGCCATGGCCACGGCCAGCGCGCAGATCCCGGTGCTGATGGCCAGCCCGGTGCGCAGCGGCGTCGCGTACAGGATGACGGCGCACAGGTAGGGCAGATAGAAGATGTACCACCAGCCCAGCGCCGGCAGGGACAGGGCCGCCAGTCCCACGAGCAGTGCCAGGCGCGCGGCCGTCTCGCGCAGCTGTCTGACGAGGGAGGCGCCCAGCGGCAGCTCGAACCAGGCCGTCATCGTCGATACGCCCCACACGTAGGCGCCGGCGAACCCCATGATCCCCGTCAGACTCGTCGCCCTGACGAGGACGGGCAGGCGGCTGCGGACGACGAGCAGGAGGGGAACGATGAGGATGACGACCCATACCGAGGCGATCCAGTCGATCCTGCGATACCAGGGTCCGGTGCGCATCGTTCGCGTCGCCCGTCCGCCCCTGGGGCGCGGGCTCGTGCGGCTCATCGGCTCGGTCCCGGGGCGCGTCTCACCGTCGCGCCGTCGCACGGCGCCGTGCGGCCAGGCACAGGATGACGAACAATGCGGTCCACAGGCCGATATTAGCCAGCGGGATCCACAGGGCCTCCCGGACGGTGCCCGTCGCGGTGGCCACGGCATCGTCCTGCAGGGCTCGGGTGGCCAGGGAGCCCGCCCCGTAGATGGGGGTCAGGCGCCCGAAGGCGAACAGGCTTCCGCCGAGAGGCATGAACAGATTGCCGAGGAAGGCGAAGACGCTGATGGATGCGCCAGCGATGCCGACCGCCGCCTGGGCGGGCACCCACACTCCGACGGCCAATCCGTAGCAGGCGAAGGGCACGGCGGCCAGGAGCGTGAGGAGGTAGCTGGCGACCCAGATGAAGGGGGCGTCCATCTGCGCCCCTGTGAAGGCGCCCGCGATGAAGATGACGGTGACGGGGAAGATCGCCACGAGGAGGGCGGTGAGCAGCTTGGTGATGACATAGATGCGCAGTCCGCCCGGGGTCAACGCGACCTGGCGCCCCCAGCCGCCGGCCTGCTCGACGGCGGCGCCCGCGGCCGTGCAGGTCGCCGCGATGGCGACGGAGAAGACGGCCATGTTGATCATGGTGGAGGCGGCGACGTTGCCGTGCCCGACTGCGATGTCGGAGTAGTCCTGCATGGCGCCGTAGAAGAGGTACATGCCCAGCGGCATGACGAGGGTGAAGAACAGCATGTCGGGGCGACGCAGGGTGATAAGGGTGTCGATGATGGTGTACGTCCACGGGCGCGGACGGCGAACGGGGGCGGTGGGGGCGTCGGTGGCGGTCATGGGATGCTCCTGAGGGTCGGGTGAGTGTCGGTGGTCGGTGTCGGCTGGGAGAGGACTAAAGGACGAGGACTAAAGGACTTGGGAGTAGAACTCCGCGTCAGGCCGTGCGGGACGCGGCGGGGTTCTCGGCGCGATGGGTCCCGACGAGGCGGGAGAAGACCTCCTCCAGGCTCAGGGCGGTGATTCCCAGACGGGTGGCCGGCGTGGCCGTCAGCAGCAGCCGGGCGACGTCGTCGGGGGCGGTGGTGCGCACCGTCACATGAGAGCCGTGGACCTCAACCTCTAGCAGCGAGCCGGCCACGGGTGATAGGACCCTGTGCAGCTCGGCCTCGCCCGTCAGGCCGGCCCAGGTGGCGGTGACGGTGGTGCCCTCTGCGAGGGAGCGGATCTCATCGACCGACCCCGAGGCGACCGGGCGCCCGCGGTCGATGATGACGATGCGGTCGGCGACGTCGGATGCCTCCTGCAAGTAGTGGGTGGCGAAGAGGATCGAGCGGCCCTCCGCCGTCTGGGCGCGCATGGTCCGCCAGAAGGCGGCTCGCCCGGTCGGGTCCATGCCGGCCGTGGGCTCGTCGAGGACGAGCAGGGCGGGACGGGGCAGCAGCGCCAGTGCCAGACGCAGGCGCTGGCGCTCCCCGCCGGAGCATGCGGAGACCTTGCGCGACAGGAGGGGGCCGATCCCGGCTTGAGCGATGACGGCCTCGACATCGGGGGTGCGGCACTGCAGAGAGGCGACGACGGCGAGAGTCTGACGGACCGTGTAGGAGCCGATGAGGCCCCCGCTCTGCAGGACCGCGCCGACGCCCCCGGCGGCCACCGCCTGCGCGGGCGGAACCCCCAGCACGCGCACCGTCCCGGCGTCGGGGCGGGTGAAACCGAGGATGACGTCGAGGGTGGTGGACTTGCCGGCGCCGTTGGGGCCCAAGAAGGCGACGACTTCGCCGCGGGCGACCTTCAGGTCGAGGCGGTCGACGGCGGTCAGGGACCCGAAGGACTTGGTCAGGCCCGTGACCTCGACGGCCGGAGAGGGGGAGTGCGCTGCTGTGCTCATGGCCCAAGGCTCGCCGGGGTCGGCGAACTGCGGTACTGAGCGCTGTCATCGCCGGCGCATGACAGGTGTCACCCAGCAGTCGGGGCCACCGCCGGAGCGCCCGCGGCGTCTCTCAGGCCGAGACCGCCGCGAGTCGCGAAGCCGATCGCGCGACACTGGCTCCGTCCCGCGCCATTCGACACCACTCGATAGACGGAATCATCATGTCCGCTATGACCGCAGCATCCGCTGCGCACGTGCTCCTCCCGGCCCTGTCCGGCACCGAGCTGACCCAGAGCCTGACCTCCTTCGAAGAATTCGTCTCCGGCAGGATCCTCATCTGGCTTCTGCTCGCAGTCGGCCTGTACCTGACGATCCGCACCCGCGGCGTTCAGGTGCGCCTGTTCGGGCGGGCCGTGCACCTGGTGGCGCGCTCGCGCCACCAGCGCGGCAGCCTGTCGAGCTTCCAGGCCTTCGTCATCGGGTTGGGCGGACGCGTGGGCACCGGTAATATCGCCGGGGTCGCGCTCGCAGTCACCCTCGGGGGCCCGGGGGCTCTGTTCTGGATGTGGATCGTCGCTCTGCTCGGCATGGCGACCTCCTTCGCCGAGTCCACGCTCGCCCAGGTCTTCAAGATCCGGGCCCCCGACGGCATTTTCCGCGGGGGCCCGGCCTACTACATGCAGCGCGGTCTGGGCCTGAGGGGCGCCCGCGGCGGGACCGCCCGGCTCGGTCGAGGTATGGGTGTCGTCTTCGCCGCCATGCTGGTCTTCTCCTACGGGCTTATCTTCCCCATGGTCCAGTCCAACACCATCGCCTTGACCCTCAACGAGGGGCATAGGGTGCCGGTGGCGACGACCGCCGTCGCTCTCATGGCCATCACCGCCCCCATCCTGCTCGCCGGCATGCGGGTCGTCGCCCGCGTCACCGAGTGGCTCGTCCCGCTCATGGCGGGGGTCTACCTGGCGGTCGTCCTCGTCGTCATCGTCGTCTCGGCCCCGCGGGTGCCGGGCGTCTTCGCCGACATCCTCGCCGGCGCCCTCGGTCTCAAGGCGGGCCTGGCGGGCACTGCGGGCGGCCTGTTCGCGGCCTTCCTCAACGGGACCAAGCGCGGCCTGTTCTCCAACGAGGCCGGCCAGGGCTCCTCGCCCAACGGGGCCGCCACCGCCGACGTCGCCCACCCCGTCACCCAGGGGCTCATCCAGGCCCTCGGCGTCTTCATCGACACCATCGTCATCTGCACGGCCACGGGTCTGACCGTGCTGCTGGCCGGTCCGGAGGTCTACACCCCCGGCGTCGAACCGCGGTGGGCGGAGACCACTCTGGTCCAGCACGCCCTGGCCGATGCCCTGCCCGGCGGTTGGGTCGTGTGGTTCATGAGCTTCGTCGTCTTCACCTTCGCCTACTCCAGCGTGCTGGGATATTCGGCTTTCGCCGAGATCAATGCGACCTACCTCGGCGGAGGCCGGAGAACGGGTGTGGTCCTTCGCCTGGCCATGACGGCGGCCACCGGCCTGGGTGCCGTCGTCGCCCTCGAGCTCGCCTGGGTGATGGCGGACATCGCCTTGGCGCTCATGACCGTCCTCAACCTCATCGCTCTCCTATGGTTGAGCCGCTGGGTCCTGGCGGCGCTGCGCGACTACGACGCCCAGCGGGCCGGCGGCGCGAGCGAGCCCGTCTTCGTGGCGCCGGGAAACGCCCTCCTGCCGGACGAGCTACCCGGAGACGTGTGGACGGCCGACCGGGCGCGGGCCCGCGTGGTCAGCCTCGACGAGGAGTGAGCGCGGGCCCGGACTCCGGCGGCAGGCGCGCCGGAGTGCGCCGGCAACTGCGCGGGTACCGGGCGGACCTCGACGCCGTTCAGCCGGAGGGCGTGTAGGCGACCAGATCGCTTCCGTCGACGGCGATGAGGAGGTCCGCGCTGACGACCGTGACGTACGCCTCCTGACCGTACAGCGGGTCCTCCCGGGGGATGACGCGGTGCTCTTGGAGGTCGATGATCCGCACGTACTTGGGCCTGGTGTCCGACGCGTAGCTCAGGATGAGGTACCGCTGCCCCATCGTCGGGGTGAAACCGCTTTCGTAGGCCGGGAGCGTCTTCGTTTCGCGATCCGCGTCGGCCACCGGCCCGACGCCGTTGAGCCGGCAGCCCCTGCCCGTACTCTGCTGGCCGTTCAAACCGCATGTCAGGGCGATCGAGGCCCAGGACGTGTCGGCCGTCGTGAAGGCCCGCTTGTACTGCTCCCGGGAAGGCGCGCCGCTGTCGGTCAGGAGCAGCGATGACGTGCTCCGGGAGACGGCGTAGGAGTCCGTTTCGGTGCCGTCCGGGGCGAGAGCCGTGGCCCGCTCGCGGTCGGGGAACAGGTCGATCCACCCGTCCGCGGCGGGGATGATCCCGGCATCGCGGTTCGTGGGACGGACGTTCCCGACGCTTCCGTCGGCCAGTGAGATGAACACGGCCTGCTCTTGATTGGTGTCGGGGACCGTGAACGTCGCCAGGACGTGGCCGGTGCTCGTGTCCCCGGTCATGGCCGACGGGTTGAGGGTGAGGTTGTACGCGGCGGGGAGGTCGACGGGGCCCCAGCGCAGCGAGGCGGCGCCGTCGTCCAGGTCCCAGCCGGAGCACCTGGGCCACTGGTGGTTTTCGCACGTGATGATGAAGTTGTCCGTGGCCAGCTCGGGCGTGCCGTTCCACGGGGCCGGCGCGGCCTCGCCGGTCTTCGGGTCGATGAGGCTGTGGGTGGTGACCACCGCCGAAGAGGTCAAGCCCCTCAGTGCTTCGCCGGGGGATATCGACCACGTTTCGGTCGGCCGGCCTCCGGCGAGACTGTATCCGCGCATCCGGTCCGGCTCGCTTCTCCCCTTCCGCTCGTAGACCACGAGGGTGTCGCCGTCCGTGTAGATCCAGGGGGGATTGCGGGCGTTCGGGTCGAGGTCGGTCCTCCACGCCTGGGTCCACGAGTCGTCGGGCGTCGGCGTGGGGGCGGGCGTGGGAGACGGCGTGGGCGTCGGGCTCGACCGCCACCGCGACGGCGTCGCCATCGGTTCGGCCTTCCCCGTCGAGTGCTGGAGGGAGGTGACGGTGCTCACCGCGACGAGCACGACAACCAGGGCGACCGCCGCGGCGAGCACGAGGGTCTGCTCCCGAGTGAGCATGTCCAATCGCCTGCCCAGCCGTTCGCCCGCGCCGCCTGGCGGACCCGTCGCCGAGGGGCCCTGGTTCCCCGCCTCCGAGGGTTGCTGCGGGCGGCGCAGCGGTGAGCGCCTCGGCCTGCCCGGGTCGGAGCCCGGGGGGTGGATGGAGGACGGGACGCCAGGAGGACGGATGCCGAAGGTGGGACGTCTCACAGGTAGGAGCATGCTCCTGGACACCGTCGTCCGTCACCTCGTGGCAGCCGGCCGAGGGCGTCGGTCCCAGGCCGTCCCGTTCGGCGGGGCCGGCCCACGGCGGGCCCGCCGTGGGCCCGCTGTGGGCGATCTCGCACTCGTACGCGAGTGACGGGTCCGCCGGCGGCTGGCGGCGCCGGCGGACGCTCTGGCACAATGACCGGCTGTACTCGTCCGCGTACGGCCCTCTCCCGGGCGCGGTCGCGTTTCGGCTCGCGTTGGACACTGTTGCCTGCCCCCACCTGGGACCGGCGCGCGCCACACCATTTCAGAACCAGGAGCTCAACCAAGTGGCAGTCAAGATTCGCCTCAAGCGCATCGGCAAGAAGTTCGCCCCCTTCTACCGCGTCGTCGTCGTCGACTCGCGTAAGAAGCGCGACGGCCGTGTTATCGAGGAGATCGGCGTCTACGACCCGATGCAGGAGCCCTCGCTCATCCGCATCGATTCCGAGCGCGCCCAGTACTGGCTCGGTGTGGGCGCCCAGCCCTCCAACACCGTTTTCAACCTGCTGAAGATCACCGGCGACTACCACGCGTTCAAGGGGCTTGCGCTGCCCGAGGGCAAGCTGAAGGTCAAGGACGCTGATGCCGACACCGCCGCTAGAACCGCGGCCGTCAAGGCCGCCGCCGCCGACGCCGAGAAGCGCAAGGCGGACGCCGCCGCGGCCAGGGCCGAGGCCGACCAGCAGGAGGCCGCCGGCGCCGAGGCTTCCGCGCAGGAGGCCTGAGATGCTGGCCGATGCGCTCGAGCACCTCGTGCGAGGCATCGTCGACAACCCCGATGATGTCATCGTCACCTCCCGGTCACTGCGTCGCGGGGACCTGCTGGAAGTGCGCGTCGCCTCCGGAGATCTCGGTCGCGTTATCGGCCGCTCGGGCCGTACGGCCCGAGCGCTGCGCACCGTCGTCGGAGCACTCGCCGACTCCCCGGTGCGGGTCGACGTCGTCGACACCGACCGCGGGTGAGCGGTCCGCCGATGGGCGGGTTCGATCGCGTTCGGCACTCATCCGACGGCGCCCGGTCCCCCGCGGGGCCGGGCGTTCTCGCGCCCGGCGACGACCCGGATCGCCGCGCCGCCGGTTCCCAGCGTGGGCGAGGGCATGCGCAGGAGCGGGGCGGCCCGGTGGGGAAGCGACTTGACACGCGGTAGGTTTGCTCCGTGCTTCTTACCGTCGCCGTCATCGGACCTGCCCACGCCCTCAAAGGCGAGGTCCGCCTCGAGATCCGCACCGACGACCCTGAGGGGCGCCTCGCCCCCGGCACCGTGCTTCCGGTGGAGGCTCCGCGGGACCACCCCGGTCCGACGGTCGACCATCTGACCGTCGCGCGCCTGCGCTTCGACGGCACCCGCTGGTTCGCCGCCTTCGAGCAGGCCGCCGACCGCACCGCCGCCGAGGCTCTGCGCGGCCTGCGTCTGATGGTGGACACCGCTGACCGGGACGCGGACGGCCCGGAGGACGCCGGCGGGGAGAACGACGCGTGGTACGCCCACGAGCTCATCGGCCTGCGGGCCGTGCGTCCGGGACCGGGCGGGGATACGCGGCCCGGCGCGGAGCTCGGCGAGATCGTCGACCTGGAGCCCGGTGTCGCCCAGGATCGTCTCATCGTGCGCACCTCGGACGGCCGAAGGGTCGCCGTGCCCTTCGTCGCCGAGCTCGTCCCCGCCGTCGACCCCGACTCCGGTACGGTCACTCTGGACCCCCCGGGCGGGCTCTTCCCGGGGCTGGGGCGCGCCGAGGAGGCACGTTGATGGGGGCGCTGCGTCTGGACGTCGTGACGATCTTCCCCGACTACCTGAAGGTGCTGGACCTGTCCCTCATCGGCAGAGCCGCAGGCGACGGGCTCATCACACCGGTCGTCCACGACCTACGCGAGTGGGCCGATGACCGTCGCCGCACTGTCGACGGCCCCCCGGTCGGTGGCGGCGCCGGCATGGTGATGAGGCCCGATGTGTGGGGGCGGGCCCTCGACCGGGTGCTGGCCGCGCCGATCGGTGGTGCGGCGACCTCCGGCGGCACGGCCCCGCGGACGGGCGGCGCCGCGCGTCGGGTCCTGGTGATGCCCGCTCCGTCGGGGGACCTGTTCACCCAGCGCACCGCCGAGGACCTCGCGGGGGCCGACCAGATCGTCTTCGCCTGCGGGCGCTACGAGGGCATCGACGCCCGCGTCGCCGAGCACTATCGGGACGCCGGAGTGGAGGTGCGCGAGCTGTCCATCGGCGATTACGTGCTGGGCGGCGGCGAGGCCGCGGCCCTGGTCATGATCGAGGCGATCGCCCGTCTGCGTCCGGGGGTGCTGGGCAACCCCGAGTCGGTTATCGAGGAATCCCACGGCGAGGACGGCCTGCTGGAGTACCCCGTCTACACTCGCCCCGTGGCCTGGCGCGGTCTGGATCTGGCTGTCCGTGAACCGGCCCTCCTGTCGGGCGACCACGCCCGCGTCGCCCGCGTCCGCCGGGACGCCGCCATCGCGCGCACCGCCGGACGCCGCCCCGACATGATCCGTCGACTGAGCCCCGACCGCCTCGACGCCGACGACCGCGCCGCCCTGGCCCGCCACGGGTGGGCGATCCCCGCGGGGGCCCGGGGTCCGGTCGAACTCCTCGTGCGGTCCGCGCGCCCCGACGACGTGGACGCCCTGGCCGACCTGGCGGCGCGCACCTTCCCCGACGCCTGCCCTCCCTCCCTGACCCCGGAGCAGGTCGCCTCCCACACGGCCCTCAACTTCACCCCCGAGCGCCTGTCCGCCTGGCAGGCCGACCCGCGTGCGATCCTGACGATCGCCGAGCTGCCCGACGGCCTGCCCGCCGTCCGGCTGGTCGAGACCGCCGGAGGCGCCGGCGCCGTGGCTCCGAGGGAGCTCGTGGGCTACAGTGCCGTGCTCCTCGAGATCGCCGACCGCCGAGGCGCTCTCCTCTCCGGGCTGGACTCGCGGCCCGATGCCGTCGAGGTCCCCACGCGCGCCGACGGCGCCACAGGGCTGGCTGCCGAGCTGTCCAAGGTCTATGTCGACGCCCGGCTGCGCTCCTCGGGCGTCGCCGCGGCGCTGCTGGACCATGCCGTCCGCGTCGCCGCCGCCGCAGGCGTCACCGCCCTGTGGCTGGGCACCCACGACGGCAACCGCCGGGCGCAGAGGGCCTACAGGCGCCGCGGATTCCGCGCAGTCGGCTCCCGCGATTACGACGTCGGCGGGCGGCGCTGCCGCGACGTGGTCATGAGCCTGAACCCGCAGGAGGCCCGCGGTGCACGCTGAAACGACGCCGGCGACGGGCGGCGGAGCGCCCGAGCGCGCCGCCAGCCGCTCGCGGCGACTGCACGAGGCCCGCGGCGGATCCGCAGCGGGAAACCGGTACTCGCTCCTGCGGACGCTGGTGACTCTGGTCGTGACGGTGGCGGTCGTCGCCGCCGTACGCACGCTGATCATCCAGGGCTTCACCATCCCCTCGGGCTCCATGGAGGACACCCTCAACGAGGGCGATCGCGTCCTGGTGACCATGTATGACGCCGACTCCGTCGAGCGCGGCGACGTCGTCGTCTTCACCGACCCAGACGGCTGGCTGACCGACCCCGAGCCGACCGGCATTGCGCGCGTGTGGAGGGACGCGCTGGTGCTCGCGCGGATCCTGCCGCAGAACGCGGGCCACCATCTGATCAAACGGGTCATCGGTCTGCCCGGTGATCACATCACCGCCGATGGCACCGGGCCGGTGCGCGTCAACGGGGTCGTCCTCGACGAGCCCTACCTCAAGCCCGGTCGGGTCGGGTCGGAGATCGCCTTCGACGTCACCGTGCCTGAGGGCTACGTGTGGGTCATGGGTGACAATCGCTCGAACTCGGCGGACTCGCGCCTGCACCAGGGGGACGCGCACGGCGGTTTCGTGCCCGCCGATGACGTCGTCGGGATCGCGCGGTGCGTGGTCTGGCCGCTCGGGAGCCTCTCCGGGCTGAGCGGCGGGAAGGAGGCATTCTCCGACGTGCCGGAGCCGACCTCCACTCCGACGGTGGCGCCGACCCCGGCGATCACCGGGGGATGAGGGCACCGGGAGCACCGGGGTCGGGAGTGCTGCTGCATCCTTGGAACACCGGGTGCGCGTGAGGTCGGGCACTCGCACCGCGGCGGCCTCGCAGCGTCGCATCGCGTTGTGGCACACTGAGCGGGCTCTCGGGCCTCCGACGTCCTCCGCCACTGGGGAGGCGCTCATGCGCAGGACTCGCGGGCGATCGTGTTCGGCGCAGCCACCGCCGGGTTCGCCCCGGGGCCGGTCGCGGCGCCACCTACCAAGCGCCCGTGACCAGTGGCACGAGCGTGGAGAGAGCTCATGACCAACCTGATCGACCAGATCGATGCCGCGTCGCTGCGCGACGACGTACCCGCCTTCCGAGCCGGTGACACCCTCAGGGTGCACGTCAGGGTCGTCGAGGGCAGCCGCACCCGCACCCAGGTGTTCCAGGGCGTCGTCATCGCCCGCCAGGGCGGAGGCGTCCGCGAGACCTTCACCATCCGCAAGATCTCCTTCGGCGTCGGCGTCGAGCGCACCTTCCCGGTTCACACGCCGATCATTGAGAGGATCGAGGTCGTCACCCGCGGCGATGTGCGTCGCGCGAAGCTGTACTATCTGCGCAACCTGCGTGGTAAGGCCGCCAAGATCAAGGAGCGTCGCGAGAGCTGAGCCCCCGGGCTCATTCGCCTTGCGCCCCGGTGACGCCCGGTGCCCCCTAGTCCGGGCGTCGCCTCCTTACCTCCAGGAGGCCACGGCCTCACCCGCACCACCCGGAACAGGAGCACGGTGACCTCATTGCAGGACCGTCTTGAGGACTTTCGGCCCACGGCCGACGACGGGGCACCCGCTGCCCCCGGCGGAGACGGCGCCGACGGCAACGGGTCCGCCGCGGTCAGCGCCGAGGATGACGAGAAGGAGTCGGACACGGCCGGAGTCGCCGGTGAGACCGGGCCGATGGACGACGAGCAGAGTGCCGAGCCAGCCGGGACCGAGCTCGATGCGCCCGCCGATCCGATCGCGGAGGCGGGCCATGAGGGGATGAACGTCCCGGATGAGACCGCCGGGGTCGGCGAGGACGACGGGGACGGGGAGCCCGACGGCGCGCACGACGAAGCCGGTGCGCTCGAAGACGAGGCCTCCGACGAGGCCGAAGCCGACTCGGAACCCGAACCCACCCGGGCCGCCGGATCGGATGCGGATGAGCCCGGCGATTCCGACGAGCCCGCCGAGCCGGACGACGAGGCCGACGAGCCCGCCTTCACAGCGCCGACGCGCGATGACCTCCGGCGGACGCGGGAGGAGGCCGGGAGCGGGCCGGACGCTGCGGATCGTGAGGATGCCGTCAGCATCGTCGGATCCGAGGCGGACGATCTTGGAGAGACCGAAGCGGCTGGCGGTTCCGAGGGCGGTGACGGCGACTTCGAGGACGCTCCCGCGGAGGGGTCCCGGAAGCGAGCCGAGGACAATGCTCAGGACGCCGACTCCGACGATCTTCCGCCCTCCTACCCGCCCACCAGACGCGTACGCCCCCTGCCCGTCCCGGGCGAGGAGGATGAGGACGAACGCCCGTCGCGGCGGCGCAGCAGACTGTCGACCATCGCCGTCGTCCTGGTCGTCCTTGTCGTGGCCGCCCTGATCAAGACCTACGTCGTTCAGACCTTCGAGATCCCCTCCGGCTCGATGGAGAACACATTGCAGACCGATGACCGGGTCTCGGTGCGCATGTACAACGCCCATGACGTCAACCGCGGTGACGTTGTCGTCTTCGTGGACCCGGGGGGGTGGCTCAACGCCCAGGACCCCTCCGGTCTGAGGGGGCTCGTGCGCGACGGCCTCATCCTCGTCCGTCTCCTGCCCGAGGATTCCGGCCATCACCTCATCAAGCGCGTCATCGGTGTCGCCGGAGACCGCGTCACCGCCGACGGCACCGGCGCGGTGCGCGTCAACGGGATGCCGCTGGACGAGACCTACCTCAGGCCCGGGGTGACACCGTCCGCGGTCGCCTTCGACGTCACCGTGCCGGAGGGCTGCGTGTGGGTCATGGGAGACAACCGCTCCAACTCCCTGGACTCCCGCTTTCATCAGGACGACCCGCACGGTGGCGCCGTGCCGCTGGACGACGTCGTCGGCGTGGCCACCAACGTCGTGTGGCCGCCCGGCCGGTGGGAGTCGCTCGGCAGCGGGGAGGCCGTCTTCGCCGACGTCCCCGGGCCCGGCCGGTGAGACGGCGCCGAGTCCGTCCCGATCGGGGTCTGGAGACCGGGCTTCTGGAGCGCCATGAGCTGGTCGGCGGCATGGACGAGGTCGGACGCGGCTCGCTGGCGGGGCCCGTGACGGTCGGCCTGGCCATTGTCGGCAGGGGCACGCCGAGCGTCTTCCCCGAGCGCTTAGCCGACTCCAAGCAGCTGACCGCTCGCCGCCGCCGGGCCCTTGTCGAGCCGTGCCGCGACTGGCTCCTCGACTGGGCCGTCGCTCACGCTGCGCCCGCCGAGATCGACGCCCTCGGCATTATCGGCGCACTGCGCCTGGCGGGACGGCGGGCCCTCGCCCAGGTGACCGCACGCGACCACCTGCCCGACGCGATCATCCTCGACGGCTCGAACGACTGGCTCGCCGCACCTGCCGCCGACACGGGTGTCCGCGCCGACCGGGTCGATCCCGCCGAGCGGGCCGGCCCGGACTCTGCGGTTCCGCCCGCCCTTCCGACACCGCTCGTGCGCACCCAGGTCGGGGGCGACGCCCGGTGCGCCGTCGTCGCGGCGGCCTCCGTTCTGGCGAAGGTCGAGCGCGACGCCCTCATGGCCGCCCTGCCCGACCCGGGCTACGAGTGGGCGTCGAACAAGGGCTACGCCTCCGCCGCGCACATCGAGGCCCTGTCCCGTCTGGGCGCCAGTGCTCAGCACCGTCGCTCGTGGCGCCTGCCCGGGCTCGACGTCCCCGACGCCCGGCGCTGAGGGCGCTGAGGGCGCTGAGGGCGCTGAGGGCGCTGAGAGGACTGAATGAGAGGGCTGAGAACGTTGCCGTGCCGTGACCCGCGGAGGCACGACGCGCCACCGGCCCTGCTCCAGGCGCACAGCCGAGACGTGCATGATGGGGGCGTGAGCGCCGAAGATCTCGAGTCCTACGAGAACGATCTGGAGCTGGACCTGTACCGCGAGTACAGGGACGTCGTCTCGTTGTTCTCCTACGTCGTGGAGACCGAGCGCCGTTTCTACCTGGCCAATGCCGTCGACGTGCAGGTGCGCACCAACGGCGGCGAGGTCTTCTTCGAGTTGTCCCTGGAGGACGCCTGGGTGTGGGACATCTATCGGGCGAGCCGGTTCGTCAAGTCCGTCCATGTCGTCACTTTCAAGGATGTCAACGTCGAGGAGCTCACTAAGCCGGAGATGGACATCCCCTCCTGATCCTTCTGACACCCCTCTGGCGACGGTCGGGCGGTGGCCGACTGGTAGCGGGCGAATGGGGCCGGCGGAGGGGAAGAGGTAAATAAGGCAGGTAAGAGGGTGGGCCCGGCTCTCTGCGGGGCTCCACAGGGCCTTTCATGCGAGCGTCCTCCACAGACCCCGACGACGCGGCTCGCGCCGTCCGACCGCCGCCCGCACTGTGGTGGTGGAGGTGATCCCATGACCATGAGACCCGGCACCATGCCGGATGCGGGAGTGGATGCGGCGGGTGCACCGCCGGGATCAGGATTGGGCGCAGCATCCGGGAGAGCGCCCGGCGGCGCGCGTCCACCCGCTGTGGAGACCGGGCGCGCGGCCGTCGGCCGGCGGGGCGAGCGGATCGCGGCGCGCTACCTCGGCGATCGAGGCTGGCGGGTCCTGGACCGTAACTGGCGCCCCGGCCCCGGTCTGCGCGGCGAACTCGACCTCGTGGCCCTCGAGCCCTCGGCCGGAACCCGGCCGGCCGCCCTCGTGGTCGTCGAGGTCAAAACCCGCACGACGCTGAGCGCCGGTCCGCCGGCCGCCGCCGTCGACTCCGCCAAGCTCGCGCGTCTGCGCACCCTCGCGGCGGCCTGGGCCGCTGAGCACTCGGCCCCGCACGGACGCCTGCGACTCGACGTCATCTCCGTTCTGCTGCGCCCGGGCCTGCCCGCCGAGCTGCGCCATCACCGCGGGGTGGGACTGACATGAGCCTGGCGCGCACCCTCGCCGTGACCCTGGCCGGGCTGGAGGGACACCTCGTCGATGTCGAGGCCCACGCGAGCCCCGGCCTGCCCGGCTTCACCCTGGTCGGCCTGCCTGATGCCGCCGTACGCGAGTCCCGCGAGCGCGTACGGGCCGCCCTGACCACCTGCGGCGTCACGTGGGGCGAGCAGCGGTTGACGGTCAACCTCTCCCCGGCGGACGTGCGCAAGAGCGGCACCGGGTTTGACCTGGCCCTGGCCCTGTCGGTGCTCGGCGCCCGGGGCCTGCTGCCCGCCCGCGCCCTGACGGCGTTGGAACGCACTGTTCACATCGGCGAGCTCGGTCTGGACGGCTCGGTCCATCCGGTGCGCGGCATCCTGCCGGCGGTGCGCGCCGCCGTGGAGGCCGGCGCTCCCGACGTCGTCGTGGCCGCGCCCGCCGCCCGGGAGGCGGCGCTGGTCCCCGGTGCGCGCGTACGGGCCGTGGGTCACGTCGGCGAGCTCGTCGAGGACTACGGCGGCCGCCTGCCCCGGCGGGCGCGCGCGCTCACGGGGCGGGCCCGCCCGCACGGCGAGCAGCCTCGCGCGTCCCAGGACCGCCGTACCGCGGAGCGGACGGCCGACCTGGCCGACGTCGTCGGCCAGGTCGAGGCCCGCCACGCCCTCGAGGTCGCGGCCGCGGGCGGCCACCACCTCCTTCTCGTGGGCCCGCCCGGCGCCGGCAAGACCATGCTCGCCGAGCGCCTCCCTTCCATCCTGCCGCCGTTGGACGCTGAGGACGCCGTGACGGTCACCTCTCTGCACTCCCTGGCCGGTACTTTCGACGCCGACGCCGGGCTGCTGACCGCACCGCCCCTGCGCGCCCCGCACCACACCGCGACTCGGGCCGCGGTTGTCGGAGGCGGCAGCGGGGCGCCCCGACCCGGCGACGTCTCACTGGCCCATTGCGGCGTGCTCTTCCTGGACGAGGCCCCCGAGTTCCCCAGCGGTGTCCTGGACTGTCTGCGTCAGCCCCTGGAGACCGGCTCGGTGACCATCGACCGGGTCGGCGGGCGGGCGACCTTCCCCGCCGCCTTCCAACTCGTCCTGGCGGCGAACCCCTGCCCCTGCGGCAAGGGCGGGGGGCGCGGACTGGAGTGCACCTGCACCTCCCTGCAGCGCAGGCGCTACTTCTCGCGCCTGTCCGGCCCCCTGCTGGATCGCGTCGACATTCAGGTCGAGGTCGCCGCCGTCACCGCCCGGGATCTGGCGGCGGGCGCCGTTGGCGAATCGAGCCGGACCGTCGCCGCGCGGGTGGCCCGGGCCCGGGAGCGTGCCGCCCGCCGGTTGGCGGACACGCCCTGGCGGGTCATGGGCCAGGTGCCCGGGTCCTGGTTGCGCTCGGAGGCCTCTGGAACCGCCCCGGACCTACTCGCGCCTCTCATGACCGCCCTGGACCGCGGCGACCTCACCCTGCGCGGGGTGGACCGGGTGCTGCGCCTGGCCTGGACTCTGGCGGATCTCGCCGCTCGACCCGCCCCCACCGCCGTCGACCTGGGGTCCGCCCTGGCTCTGCGCACGAGAGGAGCGCGCCCATGACCGCCGATGCGGATTCCGCACTGGATCCGTCGCCCGACCCGGTGCTCGGGGGGACCGCCGATGCCGGGGAACGACCGGCCGCCCTCGCGCCCCGCGGCGCCTCCGATCCGCGGTCGGGATGCGCACCGCCGCACCGACGGCGCGCCCTGCTGCCCTACGACATCGACGATGAGGCTCTGGCGCGGGCGACCTGGTCGCGGCTGGCCGAGCCCGCCGACCGTGCGGCCTGCGCTCTGGTCGGCGCCCTGGGCGCCGTTCCGGCGCTGGCCTGGCTCCTTCAGGAGGCCCTGGACGCCGAGGGGCGGGCTCTGCCCGCGCCGCCTGCGCCCGTCGCGTCCCGCGGTGGGACGGCCCGCCAGCGCGCCGCCTGGGGAAAGGCCGCGGGCCGGTGGGCGCCCAGGTTGGCCGGGATGGACATCCGCCGTGAGCTCGACGTCCTCGAGCGCCTCGGCGGCAGCCTCGTCCTCCCCGGCGAGGCGTGGTGGCCCGTCGGTCTGGATGAGCTCGACAATCCGCCCCACTGCTTGTGGGTCCGCGGAGATCCGGCCCTGCTCAGCGAGGCGCGGGACGAGCGCGCCGATTCCGATCGCGGCCCCGGCGCGGACGGCCAGCCCGGCGGCGGGGCGGAGCCGACCGTTCGGGACGGCGGCGAGGCTCCGCGCGCCCGCGGCGACCTGGTCGCCGCGGGCCCCGGCGCCGGATACGCCCTGGCGCTGGTCGGGTCGCGGGCCTCGACCGACTACGGGGAGCGCGTCGCCGCCCAGATGGCCTACGACCTGACGTCCTGGGGCGCCGTCGTCGTCTCCGGCGGGGCTTTCGGCATTGATGCTGCCGCCCATCGCGGCGCTCTGCGCGCCGGTCCGACGCTGTCGGTCAGCGCCGGGGGAGTGGACCGGCTCTACCCCGCCGCGAACACCGGCCTGCTGCGCGCCGTCATCGACTCCGGCGCCCTGGTCGCCGAGGTTCCACCCGGCTGTCAGCCCGGCAGGCACCGCTTCCTGACGCGCAATCGACTCATCGCCGCGATGAGCGGGGCCACCGTCGTCGCCGAGGCCGCTTGGCGCTCCGGAGCGCTGTCCACCGCCCGGCACGCCCGCGACCTGGGCCGCGGCCTGGGGGCCGTGCCCGGGCCGGTCACCTCGATGGAGTCCGTCGGATGCCACCGGCTGCTGCGCGGCGGCGCCGTGTGCGTCACCGATGCCGAGGACGCCCTCGAGCTCGTCGCCCCCCTGGGCAGCGTCGATCCCGAGGCCTCCCGTGCGGCCGCCCCCGGAAATGCCGGTTCGGGGCTGCTCGACGGTCTGACCGGCGACGCGGCCGTGGTCCTCGACGCCCTCCCGGCGCGCGCGACGGCCACTGTCGAGGCGCTGGCGCGCTCGGCCGGACGCTCCGAGAGCGAGGTCGTCTCGGCGCTCGGCCTGCTCGAACTGTCGGGGCGAGTCGAGCGCGACGGGATGCGTTGGCGCCGACGCGCCGTCCGGTAGGGCGGTCCCGGGACCACCGGGGCCTAGCCTGCGTTTATGAACGAAACGGTTCGGCCGCGCACGCGCGGTGAGCTGCTCGATGCGTGGAGGCGTCATCTGACGCTCCAGCGGGGACTGTCCGAGCACACCGCGCGCGCTTACGTCGGCGATGTCGGCGACCTGCTGTCCTTCCTCGGCGTCGGGGACGACGGGACGGAGCCGGTCGGTCCCGCTCTGGCCAGCCTCGACCTGGCCGACCTGCGCGATTGGCTGGCGCGGATGTCGACCTCGGGGCGTGCCCGAGCCACCATCGCGCGCCGAGCGGCGGCCGCGAAGGCCTTCTCCACCTGGGCGCACCGCCTCGCCCTGCTGCCCGCCGATGCCGCCGCCCGACTGCGCTCGCCGAGGGCCGACAACCGGCTGCCGGCGGTCCTGACCGAGGACCAGGCGGCGGCGCTGCTGACGGCTGCCGCCCACCGCGCCCGGGAGGCCGCCGCCTCGGGTGAGGCCGCCGCGGCTCGCGCCGTCGCCCTGCGCGACGTCGCCCTCCTGGAGGTCCTCTACGCCACCGGCGTGCGTGTGGCGGAGCTGTGCGGTCTCGACGTCGACGATATCGATCGCTCCCGCCGCACCCTGCGTGTGCTGGGCAAGGGTGACAAGGAGCGCACCGTGCCCTACGGGCTGCCCGCCTCCCGCGCGCTTGAGGACTGGCTCGCGGTGCGTGCGAACCTGGTGAGTGATGCCGCGGGCCGGGCTCTGTTCGTCGGGGTCCGCGGGCGGCGTCTCAACCCGCGCGCGGTGCGCGGCGCGGTCCACCGCGCTGCCGCGCTCGCGGGCGTCGCCGACCTCGGGCCCCACGGGCTGCGCCACTCGGCCGCCACCCACGTGCTGAGCGGGGGGGCCGACCTGCGCAGCGTTCAGGAACTGCTGGGCCACTCCTCCCTGGCCACGACGCAGCGCTACACCCATGTGTCGGCCGAGCGGCTGCGGGCCGTCTACGCTCAGGCCTTCCCCCGGGCCTGACCGGACCGCATCGGCGATGGGCTCACCGGCCGCCGAGCGGCTTGAGTCGGATGACGGCGGGCCGCAGGAGGCGCAGCGGATCGATGTAGCTCTTGGCACCCGTGCGCGCACCCCAATGAAGCGCGTCCGCTCCGTCGGAGCGATGGCCGGCCACGAGCACTCCGATGGCCTGTCCCCGGCGCACGGCGTCCCCGGCCGCCACCGAGGGCTCGACCGGTTCGTAGGTGGTGCGGATGCCGTCGGCGTGGTCGATGGAGACCACCGGCCGGCCCGCCACCACGCCCGCGAAGATCACCGTTCCGTCCCCGGCCGCCAGCACCGGCGAGCCCGCGGCCAGGGCCAGGTCGACGCCCCGGTGCCCCGCGCTCCACACGGCGGCCGGCGGGTCGAAGCCCTCCAGCACGTCCGTCGGGCCGCCGGTCGGCCAGCCGTAGCGCCCCCGCGGGGCCGGCGTCCGTGGCCCGCCGATGGCGAGCGCCGCCGTCGGCGCGAGGACGCCGCCCCCGGCCGCGTCCGAGGCGGCGGCGGTCGGCTCCCCGCCGAGAGGGGGGAGAGCCGCCAGGCCCAGCGCCAGGCCGACCGCGAGTAGTCGCCTCCCGCGTCGGCGGACGCCCCGGTGCGGAGCCCGGCGAGAGAACCGGCGCGGGCTCGGGGACGAGGTGGCGCGTGCGGGGCTCATGCTCACCAGGTTGCCTGTCGTGCGCGGTCGGCGCCCGATGCGGGAGAACATCCTGTGGATCTCCGCGAGGCGCGGTCGCGCCGGGGCGCTCCTGTGGAGCCCGGCGGGGTGATGGGAATGACATCCCCGTCCCTCGGATGGGTACGGATCGGCGCAGAATCGCGCCAAACTCTGTGATAGCCTCTCGCACGCGGTTGCCTGCGGGCGGTCCTGGACGGTTCTCACCGGTTCGGAGCCGATCGCGGGCGGCTGACTTCGCGTGCTCGCACCCGCGCCCATCGGCTCACCCGACCTGGGCACGGGATCGTCCTTTCGGGCGTCGCGGTCGTGGTCCTGTCCTGCTTCGGGTTCGCCCGGCGAGGCGGGCGTCCGCGCGTCGCGGGCACCAGGCCCCATCCGCTCGGCCTCGCCGGGGCGGAGCCGCGGCCCGCCGCGCGGGCCCACCGGTCAACGGGGAGAAACCCAGATACACCACCGGGGCGCCGTCGATCACCGTCGACTGCCGTCGATCATGACGGGCGAGCGCCCCACAACCCACAGCGCGCCCGGCGGCCCCGGGGCGCGTGCGAAAGGACCGACATGGCGATTGTCACCATGCGCCAGCTCCTGGAGAGCGGTGTCCATTTCGGCCACCAGACCCGACGCTGGAACCCCAAGATGAAGCGCTTCATCCTCACCGAGCGCAACGGCATCTACGTCATCGACCTGACGCAGACCGTCGAGGGCATCAACACTGCCTACGACTTCGTCAAGGAGACCGTCGCCCGCGGCGGCAACATCCTGTTCGTCGGCACCAAGAAGCAGGCTCAGGCGGCCGTGGCCGAGCAGGCTCAGCGCGTCGGCATGCCCTACGTCAGTCAGCGCTGGCTGGGCGGCATGCTCACCAACTTCTCGACTGTGCGCGCCCGCCTGGATCGTATGAAGGAGCTCGAGCAGATCGACTTCGACGACGTGGCCGGCTCCGGCCGCACGAAGAAGGAGCTGCTCATGATGCGCCGCGAGAAGGACAAGCTCGTCAAAACTCTCGGCGGAATCCGCGACATGGCCAGGCTTCCCGCCGCCGTGTGGGTCGTGGACACCAAGAAGGAGCACTTGGCGGTCTCCGAGGCTCGGAAGCTGAACATCCCCATCGTCGCCATTCTCGACACCAACTGCGACCCCGACGAAGTCACCTACGGCGTTCCGGGCAACGATGACGCCATCCGCGCCGTGAGTCTGCTGACCCGCGTCGTCGCCGACGCCGTCGCCGAGGGGCTCGTGGCCCGTTCCTCCGGCCGCACTCGCACGGGTGCGGAGGCGGAAGTCGCCGCCGCCGACGCCGAGCCGTTGCCCGAGTGGGAGGCCGCCCTCCTGGCCGGCGCCGAGGAGAACGCGCAGACCGCCGCGCCGGCCGAGACCGCCGGCACCGCCGCACCGGCCGATCCTCAGGCGGCCGAGACCGCCGGCACCGCCCAGCAGGCCTGAGCCCGACACCCCACTCCAGCACTACCGGAGAAACTCCAGGAGACATACATCCATGGCGAACTACACAACCGCTGACATCAAGGCGCTGCGCGAGCGGACCGGCGCCGGCATGCTCGACGTCAAGAAGGCCCTCGACGAGGCCGACGGCGACGCGGAGAGAGCCGTCGAAATCATCCGCGTCAAGGGGCTGAAGGGCGTCGCCAAGCGCGAGGGCCGCAACGCCTCCGCGGGCCTCATCGCGGCCAGAGTCGTCGACGACGGCGACTCTCAGGCGGGCGTCCTGGTCGAGGTCAACGCCGAAACCGACTTCGTGGCCAAGAACGAGAAGTTCATCGCCTTCGCAGACAGGGTCCTCGACGCAGCCGTCGCCTCCGGCGCCGAGACCGCCGAGGCCCTCGCCGAGGTCGCCGTCGAGGACGGCACCGTCAAGGACCTGACCGACTCGATGCAGGCCGTCATCGGCGAGAAGATCGTCGTGCGTCGCCTCGCTCGTCTGGTCGCCCCGAAGGTCGAGCTCTACCTGCACCGCACCAGCCCCGACCTGCCCGCCCAGGTCGCCGTCCTCGTCGGCACCGATGAGGAGGCCGCCGAGGTCGCGCACGACATCGCGATGCACATCGCCGCCTACTCCCCGCTCTACGTGACCCGCGAGGACGTCCCTGTCGAGACGGTCGCCAAGGAGCGCGCCATCGCTGAGGAAACCACGCGCGCCGAGGGCAAGCCGGAGAAGGCGATCGCGAAGATCGTCGAGGGACGCCTGGGAGGCTTCTTCAAGGAGAACTGCCTGGTCGACCAGCCCTATGCCAAGGACCCCAAGGCCACGGTCGGCTCGGTCGTGGAGGCCACCGGCGGTACGATCACCGGTTTCGTCCGCTTCCGCGTCGGCGTCTGAGCGCGTGGCGCGCACCGCCGGGGCCGCCGGCGCCCGGGTCTCGGAGTTCCGGCACGGCATCGGCGCGTTTTCACCGATCCGAGGCATGCGCGCCGCCGTCCGCGACGATTGAGGGCCCCGCGAGCATCCGTCCGCGGGGCCCTCGCACGGCCCCGCCCGGGCGGGGCCGCCGCCGAGTCGTGACAGGGTCCGCCGCGGGAGGAGAGGCGCAACGGGTAGGCTCGCCCTCGGCGCGTGCGCACCCGAGCCACGTCATCATCGGATGCCAGACTCAGGAGATACCACTCATGACCGCCCAGACGCTCCCCTCCGAGGCACCCACGCAGACTCCGGCGGCGCGCCCGCGCCGCGTCCTTCTCAAACTCTCCGGCGAGGTGTTCGGGGGCGGGGCCGTGGGGCTGGATGCCGACGTCGTCTCCGATGCCGCCCGCCAGATCGCCGCGGCTGTTCGCGCCGGCGTCCAGGTGGCGGTGGTCGTCGGCGGAGGCAACTTCTTCCGCGGCGCCGAACTCTCCCAGCGGGGTATGGCCCGCGACCGCGCCGATTACATGGGCATGCTCGGCACCGTTATGAACGCCCTGGCGCTCCAGGACTTCATCGAGAAGGCCGGGGCGCCGGCGCGCGTCCAGTCCGCGATCGCCATGACCCAGGTCGCCGAGCCCTACATACCGCTCAAGGCGATCCGGCACATGGAGAAGGGCCGCGTCATCATCTTCGGTGCTGGAGCCGGCTTGCCCTACTTCTCCACCGACACCGTCTCCGCCCAGCGCGCGTTGGAGACCCGTTGCGACGAACTCCTCGTCGGCAAGAACGGCGTCGACGGCGTATACACGGCCGACCCGCGCACCAACCCGGACGCCCGGCTGCTCCGCCGGCTGACCTATGAGCGCGCCCTGGCCGAGGACCTCAAGGTCGTCGATGCCTCCGCCTTCGCCCTGTGCCGCGACAACGGCCTGACGATGCGCGTGTTCGGCATGGGCGAGGGCGGCAACATCACCCGGGCGCTGCTCGGTGAGCAGATCGGTACCCTCGTCACGCGGGAGTGAGCCCGTCCCGCCCCGCGATCCGACCACCACCAGCCCACCACCGGAGGAAGAATCATGATCGACGACGTCATGCTCGAAGCCGAGGACAAGATGGATAAGGCTCTCGAGGCCGCCAAGCACGAGCTCGCCGCCATTCGCACCGGCCGCGCCAACCCGGCCATGTTCACCGCGATCATGGTCGACTACTACGGGGCGCCCACCCCTCTCCAACAGCTCGCCTCCCTGACTATTCCCGAGGCCCGCACCGTCATCATCAGCCCCTACGACCGCAGCGCGATGAAGGCCATCACCACTGCCATCCGCGAGTCCGACCTGGGCGTCAACCCCACCGATGACGGAACCGTCATCCGGGTCACCCTGCCGGCCCTGACCGAGGAGCGCCGCAAGGACTACGTCAAGCTCGCCCGTCACCGCGCCGAGGAGTCCCGCGTCCAGGTGCGCGGGGTGCGCGGGAGGGCCAAGAAGGAACTGGAGGCGATCAAGAGGGGCGGGCAGGCCGGTGAGGACGATGTCAAGCGCGCCGAGGGCGAGCTTGACGCTCTGACCAGGCGCTTCGTGGAGAAGATCGACGCCGCTCTGGACACCAAGGAGGCCGAGCTCCTCGACGTCTGAGCCCGGCCCGACCGGCCCGGCCCGATACCTTGCACCGATGGGAACATCTCACCCGTGACCCCCCTGAGCACACTGCTGACCCCGCCGCCGACGCGCAACCGCGCCCCCCTGCCCACCACCGGACGGGCCGGGCGGAATCTGCCGGCGGCCATCGGGGTCGCGGCCGTCCTCGTCGCCGCCGTCCTGGCCTCACTGCTGTTCGACAAGATCTTCTTCGTCGGCCTCGTCGTCGCGGCCGTGTGCGGCGCCCTGTGGGAGCTCGCCGGCGCCTTCGCCCGCAAGGGCATCCGTCTGCCTCTGGGCCCGCTGTGGCTCGGCACCCTCGGGATGGCCGTGTGCGCCTGGATCATCGGGGCCGAGGCCGCTCTGGGCGCCTATCTCGCTACGGCGGGCGCCTGCGTCCTGTGGTGCTTCTTGGACCAGGCGGAGGCGGAGTCGGGCACGCCCCTGGAGGCGCCCGACCAGGCGGTGCCGCGCACGGATGAGCATGACGCCGCGCGACGCTCCCGGTCGGTGACGGCCTCCGCCTCCGTCTTCGCCGCGACCTACCTGCCTTTCCTGGCGAGCTTCGCCGTTCTGGTCACCGACCAGGACCACGGCGTCGGCAAGGTCGTCATGCTCATCGCTCTGCCCGCGGCCAACGACACCGGGGGTTGGCTGGCCGGCGTTCTGCTCGGCCGGCACCCCATGGCGCCGAGCGTGTCGCCCAAGAAGTCCTGGGAGGGATTCGCGGGCTCCATGGTCGCCGCCGTGACCGTGGGCTCGGGCTGCTTGCGGGCCCTGGGCGGTCCCTGGTGGGCGGGCGCCGCCCTGGGTGCGACCATCGTGGTCGTCTCCACCCTGGGCGACCTGGGGGAGTCCCTGCTCAAGCGGGATCTCGGCCTGAAGGACATGGGCACGCTCCTGCCCGGACATGGAGGGCTCATGGATCGTCTCGACTCGATCCTCGTGGCCGCCCCCGTCGTCTACGTCTTTTCCCTGGCCGTCCACTGACGCCGCCGGCCGCCGCCGGCTCATTCACGAGTCGGCGGCGGCCGGCGGGGAGCCGCGCGCGAACGTGTTGAAGAATATGCTGAAAGGAGTCCCGGACCTGTGAGTCCCGCACGCGAGAGAGGCCGCGGTCCCCGTCCCGTCGGCCGCGGCCGACGGGACGGGGGTGCGACCGGCCGGGTCCAGGTGCGCCCCACCGACCAGCCGCCGGAGGGCGCCACCGATCCCCGGGCGCGCCCGCGCCTGTCCTTCGCCGTCCCGCCCGCCCGGGGCAGGGCTCCGCGGCATCTGGCGGACCTCGCTCTGGCCGGCCGCAAGGAGGCTCTCGGGCGGGCCGGCCTACCCGCCTTCCGCGCCGACCAGCTCTCGCGCCACTACTTCGCCCGCTTCACCCGCGACCCCGCCGATATGACGGACCTGCCGGCCGGCCAGCGCGACCGGCTGACGGCCGAGCTGCTGCCCGACCTCATCCACCAGGTGCGCGCCCTGCGGGCCGACGGCGGCCGTACCATCAAGCACCTGTGGAAGCTGCACGACGGGGTGCGGGTGGAGTCCGTCCTCATGCGCTACCGGGATCGCACGACCCTGTGCGTGTCCTCCCAGGCCGGCTGCGGTATGGCCTGCCCCTTCTGCGCCACCGGTCAGATGGGGCTGACGCGCAACCTGTCGACCGCCGAGATCATCGAGCAGGTGCGTCACGCCGCCCGGGCGTCGGCCGCGGGGGCGCTGGCCGGCTCCCCGGCGCGGTTGAGCAATGTCGTCTTCATGGGCATGGGCGAACCGTTGGTCAACTACAGGAATGTCGTCGCCGCCCTGCACCGGCTCATCGACCCCGTCCCCGAGGGCTTCGGACTGTCCGCCCGCGCCATCACCGTCTCCACGGTTGGTCTGGTTCCCCTGATCCGCAGGCTCGCCACCGAGGGCCTGCCCGTGACTCTGGCCGTCTCCCTCCACGCCCCCGACGACGGGCTGCGCGACGAGCTCATCCCAGTCAATTCCCGATGGAGGGTCGGCGAGCTGCTCGATGCCGCTCACGACTACTTCCGCTCCACGGGGCGACGCGTGTCCATCGAGTACGCTCTCATCAAGGACATGAACGACCACGCCTGGCGCGCCCAGCGTCTGGCCGACGAGCTCAACGTTCGCGGGTCGGGATGGGCCCACGTCAACCCCATCCCGCTCAACCCCACACCGGGATCCATCTGGACGTGCTCGCTCCCGAACGTGCAGGATCTGTTCGTCGACACGCTTCGGCGCGCCGGCATCGCCACGACGGTGCGTGATACTCGTGGCAGCGATATCGACGGCGCCTGCGGCCAGTTGGCCACCGAGGTGCTCCACCAGGAAAGGGTCAGAGCATGAGCGACATGTTCCCCCGGGCGGGCTTCCTCCGCCAGGGCTACCGCCGCGAGCAGGTCGACGGCTACTTCACGACTGCTCGTGAGATCTACGACGCCGGCGAGCTCGACGAGATGGACTCCGAGGGTGTGCGCACCGTCGCCTTCGATGTGGTGCGCGGCGGCTACAAGCCCGCCGCCGTCGACGCCGCCCTGGACCGGCTCGAGGCGGCCTTCCTCCAGCGCCGCCGGGCCGACTTCGTGGCCGAGCGGGGACGCAAGGCCTGGATGGAGGAGGTCGCCCAGCTGGCCACCACCCTCTACCCGCGGCTGCTGCGGCCCCACGGGTCGCGCTTCGCCTCCGCCCACAAGCACGGCTACTCCAAGGTCGACGTCGACGCCCTCATGGATCGTATTGCCTCCTACTTCGACGCCGACACCGCCCTGTCGTCGACCGAGGTGCGCACGGCGACCTTCACGGCGGCCAAGAAGGATGCCGCCTACGACGAGAGGAGCGTGGACCGCTATCTGGCCCGCGTCGTCGAAGTCCTTCTGTCCGTCGAGTAGCCAGCGGATCAGGGCATGAGAAGCAGAACGGCCGCGGTCCGCTGAGTCCGTCGGTCCGTCGCGCGGCGGCACCCGCGCTGCGCACCGCAGGCTCGCGAGGAATCATTCAGGAAGGAGCGCGCATGAGTCACACATCCTCCCGGCTGGTCCTGCTGGGGTCCACCGGGTCCATCGGGACCCAGACCCTGGACGTCGTCGGGCGGCTGGGGGCCGATGGCGGGGCGCCCGAGGTCGTGGGGCTGGCGGCCGGGGGAACGCGCCCCGAGGCGCTCGCCGAGCAGGCGGTGGCTTTGCGCGTGCCGAGGGTCGCGATCAGCGCCGAGGAGACGGATGCCGTCGCGCATCTGCGCGCCGCCCTGTCCGCCGCGGCCGAACGGGCGGGACGCCCCGACCCCGTCGCCGAGATCCTCACCGGTTCCGACGCCCCGATCACGCTGGTCGAGCAGGCGGGACTGGGGCGCGGGGACACCGTCCTCAACGCCATCACCGGCTCGGTCGGCCTGCGCCCGACCCTGGCGGCGCTGGCCACCGGGGCGCGCTTGGCCCTGGCGAACAAGGAGTCCCTCGTCGTGGGCGGCGCCCTGGTCAGGGGCGCTCTGCGGCGACCCGGACAGGTCGTCCCCGTCGACTCCGAGCACTCCGCCATCGCCCAGGCCCTGGCCTCGGGCCGCCACGGCAGGGGCCTGACGAGCCCGGAGGTCACGGGCCGCTCCGACGTGCGCCGGCTCGTGCTCACCGCCTCGGGCGGCCCCTTCCGAGCTCGTTCGCGCGCCGAACTCGCCGACGTCACCGCCGCCCAGGCCCTGAACCACCCGACCTGGGCCATGGGGCCCGTCGTCACCGTCAACTCCTCGACCCTGGTCAATAAGGGGTTGGAGCTCATCGAGGCGCATCTGCTGTTCGATGTCGCCCCGGACGACATCACGGTCGTCGTCCACCCGCAGTCGGTCGTCCACTCCATGGTCGAGTTCGTCGACGGCGCCACCATCGCCCAGGCCTCGCCCCCCGACATGCGCCTGCCCATCGCCCTGGGCCTGACCTGGCCGGCGCGCTCCGACCTGTCCGGCCTGGTGACCCCCAACCGCTGGGGGGAGCCGGCCGCCTGGACCTTCGAGCCGCTGGATACCGGGACGTTCCCGGCCGTCGACCTCGCCCGCAGCGCGGTCGCGGCCTCCGCCACCCACCCCGCCGTCCTCAACGCCGCCAACGAGCAGGCCGTGGACGCCTTCCTGACCGGCCGCCTGCGGTGGACGGACATCGTCGAGGTCGACGCCGCCGTCGTCGGCGAGCACGAGGGGGCCGGCACCGGGGATCCGGCGCTGGAGGACGTGCTCGCAGTCGAGGCCTGGGCGCGCCGACGAGCCGACGAGCTCATCGCGGGTCGCTCGCTGTGACCGCCGCCCGTCCGCATCAGTTCTCCGACAGTTCTACGACCCTGGGAGCAGCCCGTGAGTCCGACCCTCGCCTACATCCTGGGCATTATCGTCCTCATCGCGGGGCTGGCCATCTCGGTCGCCCTCCACGAATTGGGGCACATGGTCCCGGCCAAGCGCTTCGGGGTGAAAGTACCCGAGTACTTCATCGGCTTCGGGCCGCGCATCTGGTCCATCCGTCGCGGTGAGACCGAGTACGGCGTCAAGGCCATCTGGCTCGGCGGCTACGTCAAACTCCTCGGCATGCTGCCCCCCGCCCGTCCTGGCCGCCCCGACAAGCCCGGATCGATGGTGGCCGAGGCCCGTGAGGAGGCCCTGGCCGAGCTGGGACCCGACGAGCAGGATCGCGCCTTCTACCGTCTCAGCGTGCCGCGCAAGCTCCTGGTCATGGCCGGCGGCATTCTGACCAACCTGGTCCTGGGGATCGTCTGCCTCGCGCTGGCGCTGGGGGCGGTCGGGCAGTACACGGCCACATCCACGCTGTCCTCGGTGGAGCCCTGCGTGCCGGCCGCTGTCGGCGCGCCGGGCTCCCAGTGCGCCTCCGACTCCTCCGACTCCGCGTCCTCGGTCTCGCCGGCCGTCGCCGCGGGCATGCGCGCCGGCGACGAGATCGTCTCGTGGAACGGAGTCCCGACGCCCGCGTGGGCGGACGTTCAGGCGGCCATCCGCTCCGGGGGCACGGAGCCGGCCGACGTCGTCGTGCGCCGAGACGGGACGGAGACGACCCTGAGCGTCACCCCCGTCGAGGTCGAGCGCACCGTCACGGCCGCCGACGGGTCGGCCTCCACCGAGCTGCGGCCCTACGTCGGCATCGAGCCGAGGGCGCGAACGGTCAGGGTGGCGCCGAGCCGGGTGCCCGGCGAGGTCGCCACGGCGGTGGGGCAGACCCTCAAGGCGATCATCACCCTTCCCGTCGGCCTCTACCACTCGGTGGCGGCGGGTCTCGGGCTGGAGGAGCGCAGGGCCGACGGCCTAGTCAGCCTGGTGGGCGTGGGCAGGATCGCGGGGGAGGTCTCCAGCGAGGGCGTGGGCACCGGTACGGTCCCGTTCTCGGCGCGCCTGTCCTCCATGCTGAGTCTGCTGGGGTCGCTCAACCTCGCCCTGTTCGCCTTCAACCTGGTGCCGCTCCTACCGCTGGACGGCGGGCACGTCGCCGGGGCCTGCTGGGAGGGGCTGCGGCGCCTGCGGGCCCGCTGGCGCGACCGCCCCGACCCCGGTCACGTCGACACCGCGCGCATGCTGCCGGTCGGGCAGGTCGTCTTCGTGGCTCTGATCGTCATGGCGGTCGTCCTCATCTGGGTCGACGTCGTCGCCCCCTTCTGACCGTCCCGCGAGCCCTGACCGGTTCCCCTGCCGGACCGGGCCGGCAGGGGACCCATGCCACACAACGGGGGCGCGCACGGGAGGATCAGGCGCCCGTCCGGGTGCCATACTGGAGCGCGTGACTGACGCCGTTGCTCTTGGCATCCCCACCGTCCGTGAGGAAAGCCCCGTCCTCGCCCCTCGCAGGCCCACCCGCAGGATCAAGGTTGGCGACCTGTACGTCGGCGGTGACGCCCCCATCACGGTTCAGTCGATGACGACGACGAAGACCCACGACATCGGCGCCACCCTCCAGCAGATCGCCGAATTGACGGCCGCCGGTTGCGACATCGTGCGCGTGGCCTGCCCCACCGACAAGGACGCGGGCGCGCTGCCGATCATCGCCGCGCAGTCCCGCATTCCGGTCATCGCGGACATCCACTTCCAGCCGAAGTACGTCTTCGCGGCCATCGAGGCCGGTTGCGGCGCTGTGCGCGTCAACCCCGGCAATATCCGCAAGTTCGACGATCAGGTGGCCGAGATCTGCAAGGCCGCCTCCGATCACGGCGTCTCCCTGCGCATCGGCGTCAACGCCGGCAGCCTCGATAGGCGCCTGCTCAAGAAGTACGGCAAGGCCACGGCCGAGGCCCTCGTGGAGTCCGCCGTGTGGGAGGCGGGCCTGTTCGAGGAGTGCGGCTTCCACGACTTCAAGATCTCGGTCAAGCACCACGACGTGGTCACCATGGTCCAGGCCTACCAGCTGCTGTCGGAGAAGGGCGACTGGCCCCTGCATCTAGGGGTGACCGAGGCGGGTCCCGCCTTCCAGGGCACTATCAAGTCCTGCGCGGCCTTCGGCACGCTGCTCGCCCGGGGCATCGGCGACACCATTCGCGTGTCCCTGTCGGCTCCTCCCGTCGAGGAGGTTAAGGTCGGCACCAAGCTCCTGGAGTTCATGGGGCTGCGCGAGCGCAAACTCGAAATCGTCTCCTGCCCCTCGTGCGGACGCGCTCAGGTGGACGTGTGGGCACTCGCCGAGGAGGTGGAGGCCGGGCTCAAGGAGATCACCGCCCCGCTGCGGGTGGCCGTCATGGGCTGCGTGGTCAACGGCCCCGGCGAGGCGCGCGAGGCCGATCTCGGCTGCGCCTCGGGCAACGGTAAGGGGCAGATCTTCGTGCGCGGCAAAGTCGTCGAGACCGTTCCCGAGGCCCGGGTCGTCTCCACCCTCCTCGAGCACGCCCAGGCCATGGCCGACCGGATGCGCTCCGAGCTCGGTGAGGACGCGCTCGCCGGGACCTCGCCCACCGTGGTCACGGCAGGGTCCTGAGACGGGCGGACGCGCCCATCGGATGCCGATCGTGAGTTTCTTCGGCCACCGGCTGACCCCCATCGGCCCGCACCAGCGCGCGGGGCTGCTGCGCGTGTGCGGCCTCGAGCCGGTCGGAGCCGTCACCCTCGCCCACCAGCTGTGCCGGTGGGAGCGGTGGAACAGCGGCGACGTCGTCGTCCTGGGCCGGGCCGGCCGTCCGGCGGCCGGTGCGTGGGCGACGGGTTCCCTACTTCCCTTCGGTCTGGCGGCTCGCCCCGGGCTCGGACACGACGGCGCCGGCTCCGACGGGGCGCACGCTCTGGCCGACCATGCGCGCACCCGTCTGACCCGCTACGGCTCAGTCGTGGGGCCGGTGCAGGACGTCGAGGCGGTGTGGACGGATCTGGCGGCCGGCGGTCTACGGGCGCGTCAGGAGCGATGGGTTCAGCCGGTGCTCGTGGCGCCGTCGCCCGACGGCGGCCTGGCCGGGGCGGTCGTCCGCCGCCGGCCGCGCCTGCGGTGGGTTGCCGAGGCCCTTCACCCGGCCGGGCCCGCGGAGGAGAAGCTGGTCCTGCCCGCGTCGGTCGCCATGTTCACCGACGAGCTCGGTTACGACCCCATGAGGGCGGGGGGCTCCTACGCGCGGCACGTGTCCTGGTTGGTTGCCACCGGGCGCAGCTACATCGTCCTGGATGACGGCTCCGGGGCCCCGGCGCGCCCCGAAGGGACCGGGCGGGTGGCCTTCAAAACCGACGTCGGCGCCGTATGGCGGGCTCCCACGGGCACCGTCGCCCAGCTGACCGGGGTGTGGACCCGCGACGACCTGCGCGGCCGGGGCATCGGCACGGCCGCGCTGGCGGCCGTCGTCGACGCCGTGCGCCGAGACCACACGGGTGCCGACGGCATCGTGAGCCTGTACGTCAACGACTTCAACGCCGCCGCGCTGGGCCTGTACGGGCGGCTCGGCTTCGAGCGGGCCGGTACCTTCGCGACCATGTTGCTCTAGCTGCTCTAGCCGCTCCAGTTCGCTGCGGTCGGTGGCGGGCCCGGTTCCGAGGGCGATCGGGGCGGAGGCTTCTGCCGACGAGGAGCAGTGCGGACGGGCCCGACCCGCGCGAGACCGGGTCGAGCCTGCAGCGCGCGAACACGTAGGATCGCCCCGTGCTTCAGACGCTGTCCACCGCCTTTATCCGAACGCTGCGCGAGGATCCGGCTGACGCCGAGGTCGCCAGCCACCGGCTGCTCGTGCGCGCCTGCTACATCCGGCGCGCCGCCCCCGGCATCTACACGTGGCTGCCGCTGGGACTGCGCACCCTGGGCAAGATCGAGAGGGTCGTGCGCGAAGAGATGAACCGCATCGGGGGCCAGGAGGTGCACTTCCCCGGGCTGCTGCCCGCCGACCCGTACAAGGCGAGCGGTCGCTGGGAGCAGTACGGCCCGACCCTGTTCACCCTGGCCGACCGCAGGGGCAACGACTACCTCCTGGCGCCCACCCACGAGGAGATGTTCACCCTCCTGGTCAAAGACATGTACTCCTCCTACAAGGACCTGCCCGCGGTGATCTACCAGATCCAGACCAAGTACCGCGACGAGGCCCGCCCGCGCGCCGGACTGATCCGCGGCCGCGAGTTCATCATGAAGGACTCCTACTCCTTCGACATGGACGACGCCGGCCTGGAGGCCTCCTACCGGCTGCACCGCCACGCCTACGAGCGGATCTTCGCCCGTCTGGGCCTGGACTACGTCCCGGTCGACGCCGTGGCCGGCGCTATGGGCGGGTCCCACTCCGAGGAGTTCCTCCACCCCTCGCCGATTGGCGAGGACACCTTCGTGCGCTCCGCCGGCGGCTACGCCGCCAACGCCGAGGCCGTCATCACTCCCGCCCCCGAGCCCGTCGACGCCTCCGCCGAGCCGCCCGCGCGCGTTGTGGACACCCCCGACGCCCCCACGATCGAGGCTCTCGTGGACCTGTGCAACGAGCGCTACCCGCGCTCCGACGGCCGGGCGTGGACCGCCGCCGACACCTTGAAGAATGTCGTCGTCACCCTCACCCGCCCGGGCGGCTCCAAGGAGCTCCTCATCGTGGGCCTGCCCGGCGACCGCGAGATCGACATGAGGCGGCTCGAGGCGGCCGTCGCCCCCGCCGAGGTCGAGATGGCCGTCGATGAGGACTTCGACGGTCACCCCGAGCTCGTGCGCGGCTACATCGGCCCCACCGCCATCGGTCCCAACTCGCCCGACCGCCGCGTGGAGACCGACCAGGACGGCCGGGAGCGACTCGCCGGCTCCGTGCGCTACCTGCTGGATCCCCGCGTCGTGGACGGCACCAGTTGGGTCACCGGGGCCAATGCGATGAGGAAGCATGTCCTCCACCTGGTCAAGGGCCGCGACTTCACCGCCGACGGCACGATCGAGGCCGCCGAGATCCGCCCCGGCGACCCGGCTCCCGACGGCTCGGGTCCCCTCGAGCCGGCCCGCGGCATCGAGATCGGCCACATCTTCGCTCTGGGTCGCCGATACGCCGAGGCGCTGGGGCTGTCCGTCCTGGATGAGAACGGCCGGGCGCGCGTGGTCACCATGGGCTCCTACGGCATCGGGATCAGCCGCGTCATGGCGGCGCTGGCCGAGGCCAACCACGACGAGCACGGGCTCGCCTGGCCGATCGGGGTCGCCCCGTACCACGTCGAGATTCTGGCCACCGGCAGGGACGACGCCGTCTTCACCGCCGCCGCATCCCTGGGGGAGGCGCTCGACGCCGCGGGCTTCGAGGTGCTCTACGACGACCGTCGCAGGGTTTCGGCGGGCGTGAAGTTCGCCGACGCCGAGCTGCTGGGCATGCCTTATATCGTCGTCGTCGGACGCGACCTGGCCAGGGAGGGCACGGTTGAGATCCGCGACCGCCGCAGCGGCGAGCGGAGCAGCGTGCCGGTCACCGACGCCGCCGGGCGGGTGGCCGCCGCCCTGAGCGAGGCCCTGGCGCGCGCATGAGCCGCGAGCACGGCCGAACCGAGCCGACGGGTGGGCTCACGGCCGATCGGACGGTCGAGCGCCCGCTCGCCTCCTGGCGTCCGGCCGCCCCGCTGCGCGACTACCAGGCCGACCTGCTGGACGCCGTACGACCCGACGACGGTGCCGCTCTCCACCTCGTCGCCCCGCCGGGTGCCGGCAAGACCGTGATCGGCCTGGCCCTCGCGGTTCGCAACGGACGCCGCGCCCTGGTCCTGGCCCCCACCACCGTCATCCGCGCCCAGTGGGCCGAGCAGGCCGCTCGGTTCTTCCGCACCCCCGACGGCAGTGCGCCCGCGGTCGCCGACCGCTGCCCCGAGGCGGGGGAGAACCCCGCGGATCTGACCGTCCTGACCTATCAGGCGCTGTCGGTGGTCGCGGACGCGGGCCCCTGGGAGGCGGCCGCCCGGGAGCGCTGGCTGGACGAGCTCGTGCGCGATGGCCGCACCCGCGCCCGGGCCGACGCCTGGCTGAAGGCTCTCGCCGCGGACAACCCCGCCGCCTACAACCGTGGCATCCGCTCGCGCGCCGCCACCATCCGCGCCCGCGTCGACGAGCTCGACGACGACGCCGTCGCCGCGCTACTGGCCCGCGGGGCGCGCGAACGCCTGGACGCCCTCGTCGACGCCGGGGTGGCGACGATCGTCCTGGACGAATGCCACCACTTGCGCGCTCACTGGGCCGTCGTCGTCCACTATCTGCGGCGTCGTCTGGTCGCCGCCGGCGCCGCGCCCACGCTCATCGGCCTGACGGCCACCGAGCCCAGCCGCGAGGACCGCTCCTGGCGGCGCTACCACGCCCTGCTGGGCGACGTCGACGCTGAGATCCCCGTCCCCGCCGTCGTGCGCTCCGGTCACCTCGCCCCCTACCGGCCCCTGGCCTGGTTCACCCTGCCCGCACCCGAGGAGACCGCCTTCCTCGCCACCGCCGGGACCGAGCTGCGCCACCGCATCGCCCAGCACCTGCTCGCCCCCGACGGCGTCGACTACCTCCTGGGTGTTCTCACTCCCGACCTGCCCGCCGGGGCGCCCGTCCCGTCCGATCCGGCCCTCGTGCGGGCCCTCGTCGCCGGCTTCGACGACAATCCGTCCCTGGCCTCGTGCGCCGGCGCCCTCCTGCGCCGCACCGACGACTACACCCCCACTCCGCTCAGCGTGCGCCTCGTCCCGCTCCTGCCCGAGCTCGACGCCCTCGATGCCGCCGAGGAGCTGGAGCTTCTGGCCCGCTACGCCCTTGACCGCCTTCTGCCCGATCCCGCCCGCCGTGCCGATTGGGAGGATGTGCGCATGATGCTGCGCGGCTTCGGACTGCATCTGACGGACTCGGGCATTCGCACCGGCCGCTCGCCGCTGGACGTCATCGCCGCCGCCTCCCGGGCCAAGGATGTCGCCGTCGTCGATATCGTGCGCCACGAGCTCGACGCGCTGGGCGAGCAGTTGCGCGCCGTCGTCGTCACCGACGCGGCCGAGCGCTCTGCGCCCCATCGGGCCCTCGACGTCCTGGTGGGCGCCGGGAGCGCCGAGGCCGCGGGCGGGGCCGTGCGTTGCTTCACCGCTGTTCTGGCGGACGAGGAGCTGCGCGGCCTGCACCCGGTCCTGCTCACCTCATCCCGGATGCGCCTGGCCCACGGCGATGACGCCCTTCTGGAGCGCTTGCGCGCTCGCACGGGCCTGGAGCTGCGCGCCCGCGACGACGGCTGGTCCCTGGTCGTCACCGGCGGGGTGGGCTCGGCGGACCTCGTCGTGGCGGTCAGCGATCTGATCGCCTCCGGCGATGTGCGCCTCGTCGTCGGGACGCGCGGCCTGCTCGGGGAGGGCTGGGACTGTCCCGCCGTCAACACCCTGGTGGACTTGACCACCGCCGCCACTGCGACGGCCGTCCAGCAGCTGCGCGGACGCACCATCCGTCTGGACCCGGCCTGGCCCGGCAAAGTCGCCCACAATTGGTCGGTCGCCTGCCTGCTGCCCGCCGATTCCCGCCTGTGTTCCACCGCCGACCTCGACCGTCTGCGCCGCAAGGCCGACTGCGTCTGGTCGGTCGTCCTGCCCGATCCCGATGATGAGGATGAGTCCGCCCCGCCGGCGATCGAGACCGGTCTGGCCGGCGCCCTGACCCCCGCTCAGCGTCGCGCTCTCGACCGTCTCGCCGACGGCGCCTCCGCCCGGGACGTCGTCGCTCTCAACACCGCGACGCTGGCCGGCCTTGGCGACCGCGATCGGGAGGGCCGCCGCTGGTCGCTGGCCGCCCCCGTCTCCGAGGCGCCGGCCGGCGGTCCGCCGCGGCGATCGGGCCGGGCCCTGGACGTCGTCCGCGTCTCCACGACCGCCGGCGTGCTGCGTCGCGGCGCTCCGGCGGTCTTCTGGACTGGTGCCGCGCGGGCGGTCATGACGGTCATGACGGCCGAGGACGAGCGCGGAGCGGACGGGGCGCGTCTGCTCGTCGTCGCCGAGGACGGGCCGGGCCCCGGTGAGGCGCGCACCGTGGTTCTCGGCCTCGACGGCGTGGACGCCGCCATGAGCGCCCGCTTCGCCGACGTGATGGCCGGACTGGCGACCCCGCCCCGGCGTCGGCCCCGCTTCGTGCTGGAGGCGGCCGCCCTGACCCTCGCCCGGCCCCGGGACGTCGGCGGCCTGGGAGTCGTGCGTCGGGTTCTGGGATCACTGGCGGCCCGCAGGGCCCGGGGCAGGGGCGGGAGCCTGCACCTGGCCGTGCCCGCGGCGCTGGCCCGCTCGCGCGCCGACATGGAGGTCCTCGTGGCGGCCTGGAGGCGGCGGGTGGGCCCCTGCCGGCTGCGCCTGGTGCGCGACGCCGACGACGCCGAGGCCCTTCTGGCCAGCCGCGGAGGCTGGGGTGCGCACCGGCGCGTGAGCGTGCAGCGCACGCGCCGCTGGATCCAGTGAGCCGGGCGCAGCGGGTCGCCCGCCCGGGTCAGGCCGAGGTGTAGCCGGGCAGGGCCTCGTCCACCGCGGCGCCCCACGCCCTCGCCCGTAGACCGGCGGCCGCCGCCGCGTCGACAGCCCCCGACGTCGCCTGCCCGCCGTCGGCCGCCACGGCGACGAGCTCGGCGCCCATGACCGTGGACCACGCCTCGCGCGCCCAGGTCACATCCGATGAGGCCCCGTCGTCGGCCCGCGTGGGGGCCGCGTAGGCGGACAGGCGCCCGTCCTGCCCGCCCAGCGCCAGCGAGGCGGAGACGATGCCGGCGGCGTACTGGGCATCGGCGAGGGCTCGGGCGCGCTCGTCGCCCTCTGCCCGCGCCGCCACCTCCTGGAGCGCGTAACGGACGGCGTCGTAGGCCTCCAGCACTCCGTCGGGCAGGGGATCGGTCAGGGAGGACGGTGACCTCCCGGAGATCTCGGCAGCCTGGGCGTCGAGAGCCGCGGTCCCCAGCAGCCATGCGACGCCCAGGGAGGCGTACAGCCGCGCCGCGGTCGCCTCCGAGGACTCGCGGGCGGCGGTCGACGCCTGCGTCGCCCCCTCGGTCAGTGCCGTCACCAGGTCGTGGACCGTCGCCCCCGGGGAGGCCGTGGCCGCCGGGGACGCCGTGGGGCGGTCCGGGTCCGCGGCGGGGCTCTCGCTCGCCCAGGGCTCCCACACCCCGCCCAGGGCCTGAAGCTGCGTGCGCGCCGCCGAGGCCAGGCCCTGGGCGGGGCCCGCGGCGTCCATCGATCCCCCGTCCGCGACGACATCGGCTGTCGAGGCGATCAGGACGGCTCGTCGCGCCAACTGGTCGCGAGCCTCCTCCGCCGCCGGGGGACTGGGCAGCGACTCGGGCGCGCCTGTGCCCAGACGGAGCCGGCAGCCGCCGACCAGTGCCAGCACCAGTGCCGCACCGCCCGCGCCCGCACCGCGCAGGACCAGGCGTCTGGGCGGGGGCCCGCCCGCGGTCGGGCGCGCCGGGACGGGGGCCGGGGAAGGGAAGGTTGAGCGCATCACGCGGTGATCCTCCCACGGACGGGTAGCATGAGGTCCACTGACCACGCTCACTGACTCAACCCGCAGCGGCCCCGGACGGCCTTGAGGGAAGCACCATCGGGAGGACCCGCCATGGCCGATGCGCTCGCACGCAGCCTCACTGACCTGCTCACCCCCGTCGTCGAGGACGCCGGAGCCTTCCTCGAGGGCGTCGAGACGACCCGGGCCGGCAGGTACTCCACCGTTCGAGTCCTGGTCGACCTCCCCGACGGCCCCGGGGAGGTGGACGTGGATGCGCTAACGAATATCACCCGCGCCGTGTCGGCCGCCATGGACGATTCCGATCCGGTCGCGGGCCGGTACACCCTGGAGGTGTCCACACCCGGTGCCGAGCGCTGTCTGACCACCCCGCGTCATTTCCGCCGCGCGGTGGGGCACGATCTCGAGGTGACGGTCGAGGTCGATGGCGCCGACGTCACGCTCACCGGTACCGTCGTCGCGGCGGATGAGGATTCGGTCACCCTGATGATCGACGGGAGGCAGCGCGTCCTGGCGCTGCGCGACGTGCGGCAGGCGCGCATGGTTGTCATCTTCTGACTCACGAACCACCGGCCCGGTCCCGACCGCGGCCACGGGCGGGCCCGCCCGACACACCGCCCAGACGAGAGAGGACCCGAGGAACCATGGACATCAACATGCCGGAGCTGCGAGGCGCCGCCGACGAGCTCGGCATCGATCTGGACAGCCTCCTTCCCGCCATCGAGGACGCCATCCTGGGCGCGTATGCCAAGGTCCCCGGCGCGATCCGCGGCGCCCACGTCGAGATCGACAGGCGGACCGGTCACATGACCGTCCTCGCTCCCGAGGTCGACGAGGAGGATGAGCCCACGGGCGAGTACTTCGACGACACCCCCGACGATTTCGGTCGTATCGCTCAGGCCACGGCCCGTTCCGTCATCGTCCAGCGCATCCAGGACCGGCGCGACTTCGAGGTGCTGGGCACCTTCAAGGACAAGTCCGGCGAGCTGATCTCCGGGGTCGTCGAGCAGGGCCGGGATCCGCGCGTGGTCCACGTGCGCCTGGACGAGGAGCACGAGGGGGTTATGCCTCCGCACGAGCAGGTGCCCGGCGAACGGTACCGGCACGGCGACCGCGTGCGCGCCTACGTCACCGAGGTCTCCCGCGGCGCCAAGGGCGCTCAGATCATCCTCTCCCGCACCCATCCGGGGCTGGTGCGCAAGCTCTTCGAGCGCGAGGTGCCCGAGATCGTCTCGGGCGACGTCGAGATCGTTTCGGTGGCCCGGGAGGCCGGGCACCGCTCCAAGATGGCGGTGCGCTCGCGCTCGCGCGGCGTGGGCGCCAAGGGCGCCTGCATCGGTCCGATGGGGCAGCGGGTCCGGGCCGTCATGGCTGAGCTGGGCGGGGAGAAGATCGATATCGTCGACTACTCCGAGGATCCGGCGCGCTATGTCGCCAACGCGCTGTCCCCGGCGCGGGTCGCCTCGGTGACGGTGCTTGACGCCGAGGAGCGCACCGCCCGCGCCGTCGTCCCCGACTTCCAGCTCTCGCTGGCCATCGGCAAGGAGGGGCAGAACGCCCGCCTGGCGGCGCGCCTGACCGGGTGGAAGATCGACATTCACGCCGACATCGAGTCCGGTGAGGTCGTTCCCGGGCATGACTCGCGTGCTGACGACGTGATTGGTCCCTCAATTCCGGGCCCTCAGGACTGAGGTCGTGCACCGGTAGACTTGCGCCGGGCCTATCCGCGGGCCGCCCGGCCTCACTCGGTGAGTCGGCGCGTCCCGATAGCGGTGCCCGGGCAGCGAGCGGAAGGACACGACGAGGTCGGTGGCGAGCACCACACACGTGCCTGTACGCAGTTGCGTCGGCTGCCGGGGCAGGGCCCCCCGGACGCAGCTTCTGCGTCTGGTGATGAGCACCGGCGGCGAGCTGGTGGTCGACGACCGGGCTGTCATGCCCGGTCGTGGCGCGTGGATCCACGTCGATCCGACGTGCCTCGCCCTCGCCGAGCGCAGGCGCGCCCTCGGGCGCGCGCTGCGAACCAGCGGGTCACCCGATGTGGCCCCCGTGCGCGAGTGGATCGCCTCCCACGAGGCGGTCCGTGTCGAGCGCGAAGCAACGGTCCCCCGCGGGGCCGGCACGACCGATTGCAAAGGCGGGTAGAGAAGATGGGCACCCGATGAGTACCCAGCGATGAGCTGCCTCTAGAAGCGCCCGCCCTGTTCCGGGGTGGGCAACCGGACAGGAGAAAAGTGGCTAAACCACGCGTTCACGAGCTCGCGAAGGAGCTCGATCCCTCTGGCAAGAAGATCACATCCAAAATGATTCTGGCTTGGCTCAAGGACCAAGGGGAGTTCGTCAAGGCGGCGTCCTCCGCGGTGGAGCCGCCCGTCGCTCGCCGGGTCCGCGAGCACTTCGCCTCCCAGCCCTCCCCGGCCAAGGGCGGAGCCGGTAAGGGGGGGGCGCCCAAGCCCGCCCCGGCGGCCCCCAAGCCCGGGGCGGGCCGGCCGAAGCCCCGCAAGCCGGGCGACGCCCGGCCGGCGGCCCCCCGCCCCGGCGCCGAGGCTCAGTCGGCTGCGAACCATCCGACCCCGAAGGCCCCGCAGCGGCCCCCGTCCGGAGGGCATGGCAGGCCGTCCGCACCCACACCGGGTCCGCGGCACGGCTCGACCCCCGGCCCCCGTCCCGGCGCCCCGCGTCCGGGCAACAATCCTTTCGCCACATCCCAGGGCATGCCCCGCCCCGGCGGTCGCGGCCGAACGGGCGGGCGGGGCGGAGGGGGGAGCCCGCGTCCGGGTAACAATCCTTTCGCCACATCCCAGGGCATGCCCCGCCCCGGCGGTTCGGGCGGTCCGCGTCCGCAGGGCGGTAGGCCCGCGCCGGGATCCCGCTCCGGTGGCTCCCGGTCCCAGGGCGCCCCGCGTCCGGGCGGGCCCCGCCCCAATCCGGGGATGATGCCCGGCCACTCCTCTGTCGCTCGCCCCGGTGCTCCGGCCCGTGGCGGTCAGGGCGGTCGCGGCGGTCGCTCGGGGACCGGAGGGCGCTCCGGCGGCGGTCCCCGCGGCGGCTTCGGCGGTCCTCGCGGCGGTCGCGGCGGTCGCGGCTCGACTCAGGGAGCTTTCGGACGCGGCGGCGGCGCTCCCCGCGGACGCAAGTCCAAGCGGACCAAGCGTCAGGAGTTCGAGCAGCAGTCCGCTCCGTCGATCGGCGGTGTCGTCGTCCCGCGCGGTGACGGCTCGACCCCCGTCCGCGTGCGCCAGGGCGCGACCCTGACGGACCTGGCCGAGAAGATCAACGCCAATCCGGCCGCGCTGGTCACGGTGCTCTTCCATCTCGGTGAGATGGCGACAGCCACCCAGTCCCTGGACGAGGACACCTTCGCTCTGCTGGGCGCCGAGCTGGGATACAACGTCCAGATCGTCTCGCCCGAGGATGAGGACCGCGAACTGCTGGAGTCCTTCGACATCGACTTGGAGGCCGAGGAGGCCCGGGAGGACGACACCGACCTCGTGCCGCGTCCGCCGGTGGTCACGGTCATGGGGCACGTCGACCACGGTAAGACCAAGCTGCTGGACGCCATCCGCTCCACCGACGTGGCCGCCGCCGAGGCCGGGGGCATCACCCAGTCCATCGGCGCCTACCAGGTGCGCGTGCACCTGAATGACGAGACCCGCCCGATCACCTTCATCGACACCCCCGGTCACGAGGCCTTCACGGCCATGCGGGCCCGCGGCGCCGAGGTCACGGACATCGCGATTCTCGTCGTGGCCGCCGACGACGGGGTCATGCCGCAGACGGTCGAGGCGCTCAATCACGCCCAGGCCGCGCACGTGCCGATCGTGGTGGCCGTCAACAAGATCGACAAGGAGGGCGCCAACCCGGAGAAGATCCGCGGACAGCTCACCGAGTACGGCCTGGTCCCCGAGGAGTACGGCGGCGACACCATGTTCGTCGACATCTCCGCTAAGCAGCGCACCAACATCGACGCCCTCCTCGAGGCCGTTCTGCTGACCGCCGACGCCGCCCTGGACCTGCGCGCCAACCCCGGGAGCGATGCCCGCGGCGTGACCATCGAGGCCAAGCTCGACAGGGGCCGCGGCGCCGTCACCACGGTTCTGGTGGAGCGTGGGACGCTGCGCGTGGGCGATCCGATCGTCGCCGGGAGCGCCTACGGCCGCGTGCGCGCCATGTTCGACGAGCACGGCGGCAACCTGGACGAGGTGCGTCCGGCGCGCCCGGCCCTCGTCCTGGGTCTGACCAGTGTGCCCAGCGCCGGTGACTCCTTCATCGTCGCCCCCGACGACCGCACCGCCCGCCAGATCGCGGATAAGCGTGAGGCCGCCGAGCGGGCCGCTCTTCTGGCCAAGCGCCGCAAGCGCGTGAGCCTTGAGAACCTCTCCGACGTCCTCAAGGAGGGCTCGGTCGACACCCTCAACCTCATCCTCAAGGGCGACAGCTCGGGTGCGGTCGAGGCGCTGGAGGACTCCCTGCTCAAGATCGACGTCGGGGAGGAGGTCGCGCTGCGCGTCATCCACCGCGGGGTGGGTGCGATCACGCAGAACGATGTCAATCTGGCTACGGTCGACTCCGCCGTCATCATCGGCTTCAACGTGCGGCCCGCCGAGCGGGTGGCCGAGCTGGCCGACCGGGAGGGCGTCGACATGAAGTTCTACTCGGTCATCTACAACGCGATCGAGGACGTCGAGGCCGCCATGAGGGGCATGCTCAAGCCCGTCTACGAGGAGGTCGGACTCGGCGCCGCGGAGATCCGGCAGGTCTTCCACTCCTCGAAGTTCGGTTCGATCGCCGGCTCGATCGTCCGTTCCGGGACGATCAGGCGCGGCGTCAAGGCCCGCCTCGTGCGCGACGCAGTGGTGGTCGCCGGTGATCTGACCATCGAGACGCTGCGCCGGGAGAAGGACGATGTCACCGAGGTCCGCGAGGGCTACGAGTGCGGTATCAACCTGGCTCACAGGGACATCGCCGTGGGCGACATCATCGAGACCTGGGAGATGCGCGAGAAACCTCGGGAGTGAGCGCGGACCGCGGGACCCGGCTTCGGACCGGTCGCCCGCGGCCGGCGGATCCGCTGCTGAGCCGGTTGGAACGGCGGGGGTCGCCCACCTCGATGTGAGCGATCCCCGCCGCTCGTCGCGCGTCCCGGTCAGATGCGGGCGTTGACGTCCTGGTATCCGGAGTCCTCGCGGGTGCCGCCCATGCCGTCGCCCACCTCGCGGTAGTCGCGAATGAGGGACACTGAGCGCACCCACTTGACCATCTTGTACCCGTGCCCGGTCTCGCAGCGCAGCCGCAGCGGGGCGCCGAACATGCCCGAGAGGGGCTCGTCGTTGCGGGCCCAGGCGAGCAGGGTGTCGTCCTCCATGGCCATGGCTAGCGGCAGGCAGGTGTAGTAAGGCTCTACGGGTCGACCGTCGTGCATGTGCTGCGCCATGCCGAAGGACTCGAACATGACCCATCCGGCCTCGGGGGCGATGTCGCCGACCTGGCCGAGCAGGTCCCGCACGCGGATTCCGGTCCACTTGGCGATGCCCGTCCACCCCTGCATGCACGTGTGCATGGTGATCTGGGACTGCGTGGCGATCTCGCGAAGCTCGTCCAGGGAGAAGGTCGCGGGCCGGCTGACCATGCCGGAGACCTCGAGGCGGAAGTCACGGAAGTCGTTGGCGGCCAGCTCGTGGTATTCCGGGGACTCCTCCCGGGAGGGCGTGCGTGTGTTGACCCAGTGGAAGGGGGAGATGTCTTTCTCGGTCCACGGCTGCGCGATCGACTGCCTCGAGGCCAGGCGGTCCACAGTGACCCTGCGGATCCACCGGGTCGCATTCCACAGGATGCGCTGACTGCGGCGCAGGTCCGCCAGCGTCCAGTACGATTGCGCCAGCCACAGCGCCACGGCCACGATGATGGTCGCGATGACGGTGACGTAGGCCTGGCCGACGCGATTGGGGTCGTCGTGGCCGAAGACGATGTGGGTGAGGTTGTGCGGGGCGTGCACGATGAAGACGAGGCCCACGTGGACGACGGCGAAGGCGAGGTAGAGGGCCATGCCCAGGAAGTGCAGGGAGCGGGCGACCTGGCGTCCGCCGAACATCTTGGCGTACCAGGGGAAGCGTCCGACGACGGCCGGCGACATAGCGGGACCCGTGATGATCATTAGCGGTGCGGCGATGAAGACGATGGTGAAGTAGCCCAGCTGCTGGAGTGCGTCGTAGGGGGTGAAGTCGCACAGAGAGGGAGCGCGCAGGTGGAGGTAGGTCAGCAGCGAGTCCCAGGCGTCGGGGAGGATCTGCCAGGTGGTGGGCACCAGGCGGCGCCAGGCGCCGGTGGCGAAGAGCAGGACGACGTAGACCAGGCCGTTGAGCATCCAGAAGGAGGTCGCGATCCCGTGCCAGGCGCGGCCCAGGCCGATCTTGGCGCGGCCCGGCAGCGCGATGACGGGGGAGAGGCTGCGCTGGTCGTCGCGCGCGGTGAAGGCCCCCTCTTCCATCGGCACCTTGTCCCGGGTGAAGCGGATCCATTCCGAGCCGGGAGTGCAGTGATCGTTGAGGTAGAAGCGGGGGTGGGAGGCGATGATCTCGATCCCCGAGCGGATGAGCATGCCCATGAATAAGAAGTTGATGAGATGGGTCACGCGCAGCCACAGGGGGAACGTGTTCGTGTCCACGCACTGCTCGGAGAGATCTGCGGCTGAGTGTGCGGCCGCCAGGATGAGGGGATGCATCGGTCACCTTCTGTGCCGTTGATGATGACGGAACGTCATCGATTTTATCCGGTGTGAACGGTGTTATGTGACGGAACGTTCGATCGCTCCCGCGTGCCGCTGGCGATGAACCCGACTGCGGCGCTGCGATAGGCCTGCTGCGGCGGGCTCGGCGACGGCGGACCCCGCGGCGGGCCCGCCGCGGGACGGTGCGCTTTCTGCGACGTCGACGTGGGGTAATTCGCCGGCCCGGCGGGTCGGCGGCGGGTCCGGCTCTCCATTCTTCCGGTAAGATCCGGTCAAATACCGCCCTTCTCCTGCCCCTCCGGCGGGACCCGCCCCGGGGTGTGGCGCGTCACGGCTGGTGGCGTTAGGTTCCAACCGACCTTGACCCGTCCCCGACGTTCTTGAGGGAGAGACCCCATGCCATCGTCCGAGCCGTCCTCAGCCGCCCCGACCGGGGCGGTCAGTGCGAGGCGCGACCGTCTCATAGCCAAGGGCTGGATCCAGGGCGTCGCTCTGGTCATGCTCTTCGGTTTCACCGTGATGGGTCTGCTGGCCTACCGCACCTACACCAACTCTATGCCTCAGCCCGCCAAGGTCGTCACCGCCAACGGTGAGACCCTGTTCACCACGGAGGACATCACCGCGGGCCAGAAGATATTCCAGGCCCGCGGGCTCATGGAGTACGGCTCGATCCTCGGCCACGGGGGCTACCTCGGCCAGGACTTCACCGCCGAGTATCTGCGTATGGAGGTCGACTCCGTGCGCGATCAGCTGGCCGCCGACGGCGTCGCGGACCCCGATACCGCCGCCAGGGACATGCTGCGCACCAACAAGTACGACTCGCGCACCGGCGTGCTGACCTGGACCGATGAGGAGGCCACGGCCTACGACGGGGCGATGGCCTACTACGCCCGGATCTTCGGACCCGAGGCCCATGAGCACGGCCTCAAACCCGACCTCATCACCGACCCGACCGAGATCAAACAGGTCACCGCCTTCATCGGCTGGACCGCCTGGGCCTCCGCAGCCGACCGTCCGGGCCTCGACTACTCCTACACCAATAACTGGCCCCCCGAGCCGCGCGTGGGCAACGCCCCCACCGGCGACCTCATGATCTGGTCGGTGATCTCACTGGCCGTCCTGATCGGCGGCACCGGCATCATGTTCGCCGTCTACGGCCGGTGGAGCCGGCGGATCGGCTGGCACTCCGAGGAGTCCCCCGCCCTGTCCTTCCGTCAGCCCGGCCAGATCGGTCTGACCAAGTCGCAGCGCGTCGTCGCGTGGTTCGTCTTCGTCATCGCCGGGCTCTTCGTCGTCCAAACGCTCGTCGGCTCCCTGGCCGAGCACTACCGCGCCGACGTTCTGTCCTTCTTCGGTTTCGACATGGGCAGGATCCTTCCCTATTCACTGGCGCGCACCTGGCACGTTCAGCTCTCCCTGTTCTGGACCGCTCTGGGCCTGCTGGGAGCGGGTCTGTTCCTCACGCCCTTCATCGCGCGGCGCGAGCCCAGGAGGCAGCACGTCCTGGTGTGGATCCTCCTGATCGCTGCGGCCGCCGTCGTCGTGCTGTCCTGCCTGGCCGAGGCCGCCAGCCAGCACGGTCTGAGCTGGGCCAAGGGCCCCCTGTTCTCTCAGCAGTGGGAGTATCTCGACCTGCCGTTCGTCTTCCAGGTCCTGCTCACAGGGGCCCTGTTCGTGTGGGTCTTCATCATCTGGCGCGCCATGCGCTCGCGCCTGCACAACGAGCACGTCGCCAACATGCCGTGGCTGTTCATGTTCGCCGCCCTGGCGATTCCGGCCTTCTACGCGGTGGGCATGATGGCCCGCACGGGCACCCACGTCACGGTCGCGGAGTTCTGGCGCTTCTGGGTCGTGCACCTGTGGGTCGAGGACTTCCTCGAATTGTTCACGACCGTCATGGTGGCGTACGTCTTCGTGCTGCTCGGCGTGGTGCGGGAGAAGATCGCGCTCGGCGTCATCTTCCTGGACGTCATCCTCTACTCGGCCGGCGGCGTCATCGGCACCATGCACCACCTGTACTTCTCCGGGACCCCGGTGGAGCACATGGCGCTGGGCGCCTTCTTCTCGGCGGCCGAGGTTATCCCGCTGACCTTCCTGACGGTCGAGGCGTGGGCCTTCATGCAGCTGGGAGCCAACCGACAGGGCAAGGAGGCGGGGCCCTTCCCGCACCGGTGGGCCGTCATGTACCTGGTGGCCGTGGGCTTCTGGAACTTCCTGGGCGCCGGCGTCTTCGGCTTCCTGGTCAACCTGCCGATCGTGTCCTACTACGAGATCGGCACGGCCCTGACCGCCAACCACGCGCACGCCTCGATGATGGGCGTCTACGGCTTCATGGCCCTGGGACTGGGCATGTTCGCCCTGCGCTACCTCATTCCCGCCGACAAATGGCCGGACAGGCTCGCCAAGATCTCCTTCTGGAGCCTGAACATCGGCCTGGCCTGGATGTGCTTCGCGACCCTGCTGCCGCTGGGCATCCTCCAGCTGCGCTACTCGGTGGGCACCGGTTACTACGAGGCGCGCCAGCTGACCTACGTCACCGACACGGTCAACCGAATCATCGAGTGGGGGCGCATGCCCGGTGATCTCATCTTCATCCTCGGGGGCGCCCTGCCCTACCTCTACCTCGCCTTCCTCGGGGTCAGGAACTGGCGCAAGGGCCGGACCGTGGAGACCTTCGACGAGGACGCGCTCTACGAGGAGATGCCGACTGCGCCCAAGGCGTGGCGCGGCGAGCGCGCAGCGCTGGACGACTGATGCCGGGACCCGACGTCAACGTCTGGCTCGTCGCCGTCTACGTTCTGGTCATGCTGGCGGTCGCGTGGGCCGTGGACGTCCTCGGCTCGCGCAGCGCCCGGCGCTCGATGAACTGGCGTCACGCCGACTTCGTCTACCACGACGACGTCGACGGCTGGCGCTGTCACGAGGACCAGTGGCTGTGGCCCACGGCCTTCGACCCGGACAAACGCGTCATCCGCTACGAAGGGGCTCACGCCATCTGCGGAAGGTGCCCTTCGAAGGAGACCTGCTCACCCACCCCCGGGCCCCGTGAGATCACTCGTCCGGTGGACCCCTGGCCCTACTCCGAGGCGGGGCGCTTCCACCGCGGCGTGGCCCTGGTGATCGCATGCGTGGGGATCTTCCTGTCGCTGTCCATGATGACCCTCTTCCATGGGCCTGACGACCTGGTGGTCCTGGGCACGACGCTCGCGATCATGGCGGCGGGCACCTATCCGCTGGCCCGCCACCTGTGGAGCACGCCGGACAATGCGCCGGCCGCACTGCCCCATGTCGGCTCCGCCGAGTACGAGGCCGAAGCCGCCCGTCGCGCGGTCGCCGGACCGACGCCGGTGGAGATCGGCGCCGGACCCACGGGCTACCGGTCCGTGCGCGAGGCCGCCGAGGCCATCGCCCGGGCCCGTGCCCGGACCGCCGACCCGATGCGGCCCGCCGGCGCGGCGGTCGCCCCGTCCGACGAGTCGGGGGCCTCGTCGGACGAGGAGCCGGCACTGCGGCGGGTCTCCGCCCTGCGCACGCGCCGCCGCGTTTTCGACGACGGCCCGACGCCGGCCGAGCGGGCCCCCGCGGGAGAGGGTCCCGTGCGCGGGGGAGCCCGCCGCACATGGGCTTCGGCCTGGCGGGACGCCACCCCCGGCACGCGAACCGCTTCAGCACGTTCCGCAAAGGACACACGATGACCATCACCGTCTTCCTCGTCGCGATCATCATCCTCCTGGTGCTCGTGCTCCTGCTGTCCATCAAGCTCATCGGGCAGTATGAGCGCGGCATCGTCTTCCGCCTGGGCCGTCTGCGGCCCGTCTACAAGCCGGGCCCGCATCTGGTGATTCCCCTCCTGGAGCGCATGGAGAGGGTCGACACCCGCGTGGTCACCCTGACCATCCCCCCTCAGGAGGTCATCACCGAGGACAACGTCCCCGCCCGGGTCAACGCCGTCGTGCTGTTCAACGTCGTCGACCCGGTCAAGGCGGTCATGGAGGTGGAGAACTACGCCATCGCCACCTCCCAGATCGCCCAGACGACACTGCGCAGCGTGCTCGGACGGGTCGACCTCGACACCGTTCTGGCGCATCGTGAGGCCCTGAACGCCGACCTGCGCGACATCATCGAGAACCTGACCCAGCCGTGGGGCGTGGATGTGAGCGTCGTGGAGATCAAGGACGTCGAGATCCCCGAGCAGATGCAGCGGGCCATGGCCCGCGGCGCCGAGGCCGAGCGCGAGCGGCGGGCCAAGGTCATCAACGCTCACGGCGAGCTTCAAGCCTCCGAGGAGCTCCGCCAGGCCGCCGACACCCTGTCGAGGTCGCCCGCCTCGCTCCAGCTGCGCTACCTCCAGACGCTGCTCGAGCTCGGGGCCGACCAGAATTCCACGGTCGTCTTCCCCCTGCCCATGGACCTTATCGGTCCGCTCATGGAGCGTTTCGCGTCGACGACGCGCGTCGCGCCCGGAGACGGGGCCCCGACGGCCGGGACCGACCCGGGGGGCGGTGATGGGCGGGGGTCAGGCGCCGCGCCCACTGAGACGGGGGCGGAGGGCGAGCTGGTGCAGGACGTCGGCGATGAAGACGACCACTGCCGCCCACACCAGGATCATTGCGATCCACCGCGCCGTGGAGATCTCCTCAGCGAAGATCGCCCAGGCCAGGAGGAACTGTAGGGTCGGTGCGATGTACTGGCTCAGCCCCACCACGCTCAGCGGCACCCGGGCGGTGCCCGCAGCGAACAGCAGCAGGGGTACGGCGGTGACGGGACCGGCGACCACGAGGAGGACTGCCAGTCCCGGTGAGGCGCTGGGCCCTTGAAGAGCCCCCGCGCCCGCGGCCTGCAGCCGTCCCAGGTAGCCCAGGGCGACGGGCGTCACCACCAGGGTCTCGGTCGTCAGACCCGTGAGCGCGTCCACCCGTCCGCCCAGGTGCTTCTTGACCAGCCCGTAGAAGCCGAAGGTCAGCGCCAGCCCGAGCGATATCCACGGCAGCGAGCCCTGCACCACCACCAGGACCGTCACGGCGGCAGCCGCGAGAACGATGGCCGCGCCCTGGGCCCGGCGCAGTCGCTCGCCCAGGAAGACCGCCGCGAGGGCCACCGTCACGAGCGGGTTGATGAAGTACCCGAGAGCCGCGTCCGCGGTGCGCCCCGTGTTGACGCCGTAGACGTAGATGAGCCAGTTGGCGCTCACCAGCACGCCCGACACAGCGAGCCGGCCGATCAGGGCCGGGGTCGTCACCACGGTGCGCAGCTCGCCCCACCCTCGTCGCGCGGTCATCAGGAGGGCGCAGGTCACCAGTGTCCACACGATGCGGTGGCCGATGACCTCCACCGCCCCGGCGGCCGACAGCAGGTGGAAGTACAGGGGGAAGACTCCCCACAGCAGGTAGCAGCCCAGTACCATGACCATGCCGGATTCCGTGCCGAGGCCGGAGGTCGGCGCCGTCCTCCTGCGGGGCGCCGGCTCCTCCTCGCCGGGCACGGAGGAGCGGTGCGGCGGCAGCAGGGGGGTCATGCGCGGGCTCGTTCCTATCGGGCGGGTGCGCCAATGCTAGCCCCGGCCCCTCGCCGTGCGCACGGGTGCCCGCGTCGGGCGCGCCGTAGCGCGGAGCGGGGCATTCTGTGACAGTGTGCTGTCCGCCCGTCGCCGGCCCGCCCGGCCCGGGCCGTTCTGAGCGAGTGAGGAGGATCCATGGCCGACACCGCCCGCGCCCGCAAGGTCGCCGACCGCATCCACGAGACCGTCGCCCGCCTTCTGCAGGGGCGCATCAAGGACCCGCGTCTGGGTTTCGTCACCATCACCGACGTCCGCGTCACCGGCGACCTGCAGCAGGCGACGGTCTTCTACACGGTCTACGGCACCGAGGAGGAGCGCCGCGACTCCGCCGCCGCCCTGGATTCGGCCAAGGGGCTCATCCGCTCCGCAGTCGGCAGGGCGCTCGGCATCCGCCTGACCCCGTCGCTGACCTTCCGGCTCGACGCCCTGCCCACCCAGGCCCGGACCTTCGAGGACGCCCTGGCTCGGGCGCGCGCCAGGGACGAGGAGATCGCCCGCGCTCACGCCGGCGCCCCTTACGCGGGTGAGGCCGACCCCTACCGGCACGACGAGCCCGACGACGCCGGCGAGGGCGCGGACGCCGACGGGCGGGTCGAATGAGGGCGGGGCTCCCCGACGCGGTGCGCGGCGCCGCGACGGCGCGCGACGGCGTCGTCCTAGTCGACAAGCCGGCGGGGCCCACCAGCCACGACGTCGTCGCCCTCACTCGGCGCCTGGCCGCGACCCGCAGGGTCGGCCACGCCGGCACCCTGGACCCCGCCGCCACCGGCCTGCTCGTCCTGGGGGTCGGCCGGGCCACGCGCCTGCTGACCTATCTCGTCGGCGCGGACAAGACCTACGAGGCGACCGTGCGTCTGGGGCAGGACACGCTCACCGAGGACGCCGAGGGCGAGGTCACCGCTTCCCGGGGATGCCCGGACCCCGAAGCCTGGCCCGGCGGGTACGGCGCTTTCGCCGCGCGCCTGGAGGAGGCGATGGGCTCTCTCACCGGGAGGATCGCGCAGGTGCCCAGCGCCGTGTCCGCCATTAGAGTCGACGGCGTGCGGTCCTATGCGCGCGTGCGCGGGGGCGAGGACGTCGTCCTCCCCGCCCGCAGCGTCACCGTCCACCGCCTGACGCGGCTGGGCGCGCCGGTGGCCGCTCGCGCCGCTGACGGCACCGCGGTCGTGGACCTGCGTCTGCGGGTGTCGTGCTCGTCGGGCACCTACGTGCGCGCACTGGCTCGAGACCTCGGCGCCGCCCTCGCCACCGGGGCCCACCTGACGGCGCTGCGCCGTACGCGCGTGGGCCCCTTCACCATCGACGAGGCCCGCGGGCCGCGAGACATGGTCTCGCAGGTGACGGCGGACGCCGCCGGGCCCGAGCCCGAGGGCCTGAGCACGTTGTCGCCCTCGACGGTGGTCCGGCGCGTCCTGCCCGCGGTCGAGCTCGATCGGGACCAGTCCGCCGCCGTCCGCTATGGGCGGAGTCTGCCGGAGGACGTGCTCGACCGGGCCGTCATGACCCCCGGGGAGCCGATGGGCGCCGTCGCGGCCGGGGAGGGGGCCGGCCCGCACCCCGATGCGGTCGCCGGGTTCGCACCCGACGGGGGCGTCGTGGCACTGTTGACCCGCAAGGGCGGGCGGGCACGCCCCGTCCTGGTGCTCTCGCCCGCCTGAGGGGCGCGGCGGGCGGATCGAGGACGGCGGAGAACCGACCGCGGGGAGACGCGATGAGCCGGATCGGCCGGCTCGTTGACCGGTCCGGGGCGGCCGCAGCGACGGTCGCCGGGCCCGCGCCCGGGTGAGGAAGGCAGGAGGACGACCGTGCAGGTGTGGTACGGATCCGAGCAGGTGCCCGCGAGACTGACGGATCCGCGGGACGCCGGGACGGTCGTCACCGTCGGCATCTTCGACGGAGTGCACCGCGGCCATCAGGCCATCCTGGCCCGCGTCGTCGAGCGGGCCAGGCGGATGGCCCGCCCCGGCGGTGAACGTCCGATGGCGGTGGCGGTCACCTTCGACCCGCATCCGGTACTGGTCCACTGCCCTGAGGCGCACATGCCCATGGTCGCCTCGCTGGCCGACCGCCTCGAGGCTCTGGCCGCCACCGGCCTGGACGCGGTCCTCGTCGTCCACTACACCCTCGACTTCGCCGACCAGGGGCCCGAGGAGTTCGTGCGCACCTGGCTCGAGGGGCTGCTCGCGGCGCGAGCAGTCGTCGTGGGGGAGGACGTGCGCTTCGGACGCGGCAACAGCGGCGATGCCGCACTGCTGGAGCGCATCGGCCGCGCCGACGGCCTCGCAGTGGAGATCGTCGATGACGTGCGCTCGCCGTCGGGTCGCCGCTGGTCATCGACCTGGGTGCGCGAGCTCCTCCAGGCCGGTGATATGCAGGGCGCTGCCGAGGTCCTCGGCCACGTCCACCGCCTGCGCGGCACGGTCGTCCACGGGCGGCGTCGCGGCCGCGAACTGGGGTTCCCCACCGCCAACCTGGACGCGGCCAGCGCGGGCGTGGTCCCGCCCGACGGCGTCTATGCGGGGTGGCTCGTGCGCTCGCCGGGCGCCGCCGCCCTGTCCGGGGCCGCGGGCCGATCGCCGCGCGAGGAGAGGCTGCCCGCGGCGATCTCCATCGGCACCAACCCCACCTTCGACGATGTGCCCCAGCGCACCGTCGAGGCGCACGTGCTCGGACGGGCCGACCTCGATCTGTACGGCGAGGTCGTGGCCATCGAGCTCGTCGACCTGCTGCGGCCCATGCTCGCCTTCGACGGTCTTCAGCCGCTGCTGGATCAGATGCGTGCTGACGTCGTTGAAACCGCTCGCGTCCTGGGAGTGGGGGCGCCCAGGCCGATCCGACCCGAGGACGTCACGGCCGGCTGAGGAGGGGGCGCCGGGCGGGCCCCGCCGGGCCCGATCTCACCCCTCGCCCGGTCTCACCCTTCCTTGGAGTGGGCGGCGAAGAACTCCCACATGAGTTTGGGGGCGTTGATCTGTGACGTCGTGGCACCCGCGCCCTGGCCGACGGTGGTGCCCGGCCAGGCGTGCCCGCCGTCCTCCATCGTGTAGGCCACGACCTCCGCGCCCTGATCGCAGTTGCTGTGGGTGGTGCGTTCGACGCTCTGGTCGACCTGATCGATCACCGTCTCCTCGCACTGGTCGAGGTCGGCCCAGGCCTGGACGGCGGTGGTGACGTCGTAGCCCCACCGCGGATCGTCATCGCCCCAGTAGGGGGGGCGACGGTGTCGTCCTCTCCGTAGAAGGTCACCACCGACACACCCTGGGCGGAGGCGCTGGTCTCGTCATCGACGACGGAAGGGTCGTCGGCGCTGGCCCGGTCGGCGCGCAGGCCCGCCACCGGGGCGATGACGGTGACGAGGTCCGGACGGGCGCAGGCCAGGGCCGAGGCCATGCGGTCGCCGCCGAAGAACCCGGTGACGTAGACGTGCTGCGGGTCGGCGACGATGAAGCCGGTTTCGTCAGCGTCGGCGACGGCGTCCAGCCCGGAGACTGCAGCCTGGGAGGGGCCGTTCGAGCCCGAGTCGTGCAGGTCCAGCACCAGAGGCAGCGGTGCAAGGGGGTCGGCATGGGGGAGGGGGCCGCCGCGCCCGGGCGCGGCGGCGTGCGCTAGAGCATCGCCGTGGCCACGAGCAGTGAGACGACGATGACGAGGATGAGACCGCTGATGAGTACAAGCCGACGGGGCATGGAGCTCTCCCTTCATCGCCGGGCCCGGCGGCCGCGGCGCGCAGGTGGACGGACGGGTGCTGTTCCGTCGCAGGTCGATCGCGCGGCGGTGCGCGGCGCCGCTTTGGAGACGATCCGAAGTATAGGGTTCCCATGGGGCCTTACAGGAGTTGTGGACGGTCGGGGAGATCGCGGGGAGCACAGGGTTGTGGAGTCCACGGGGCGGGCGATCGCCCGTGTGCCCGAGTCCACGGGTCGGACGACCGGGCGCGGGCCGGTGGCCTGGTATGGTTGCCGCGCCGTCGATCGGCCACGGATGTGTCATGCCCGGGAGAACCAGCCCCGGCGCTCCGTGCAACGAGACCAGGGAGCCGCAGTGTCGATTTCCGCCAAGCGCAAGCAGGAGCTCATCGCCGAGTACGCCACCCATGAGGGCGACACGGGCTCCCCCGAGGTGCAGGTCGCCGTTCTGTCCGAGCGCATCTCCAACCTCACCGAGCACTTCAAGACCCACACGCACGACCACCACTCGCGGCGCGGCCTCTATCTGCTCATCGGCAAGCGTCGTCGCCTTCTCGACTACCTCGTGAAGGAGGACATCGAGCGCTACCGCTCACTGATCGCCCGCCTCGGCATCCGCCGTTGACCGCGCCCTCGGCGCCCGGCCCCGTCACCCGCAGTGGTGACGGGGCCGGGTCGTTCGGAGGGCGACGCGGGCGGGGACGGGACATGACAATCGAGCGGGTGGTTGAACAACCGTTGTCGACAACGATGCCGCCCGGAGGAGCACCGATGGCCCAGTCCGACACCTACCTCGACCCCGCTGCACCGATCGACGACCGCGTCAACGATCTTCTCGCGCGTCTGAGTGTGCAGGAGAAGGCCGGCCAGCTCACCCAGTACTTCTACCTGCGCTCCATGCACCCCGCAAGCGACGGCGCCGACCCGGCCGATCTCCCGACCGAGCACCGGAGACCTCCCTCCCAGCCCGCGATGGTCGAGGCCGAGATCCGCGCCGGGCGGGCCGGCTCCGTGCTCTTCGTGCGCGACCCCGCCACGCGCAACGAGCTCCAGCGCCTGGCCGTTGAGCACGGCCCCCACCGCATCCCGCTCATCTTCGGCTACGACGTGATTCACGGGCTGCGCACCATCATGCCCGTGCCCATCGCCATGGCCGCCTCATGGGACCCCGCGGTCCTCGAGGCCGCGCAGGCCTCCGCCGCCGAGCAGGCCCGCGCCGTGGGCATTTCGTGGACCTTCGCCCCCATGGTCGATATCGCCCGCGACCCCCGCTGGGGTCGCATCGTCGAGGGCGCCGGCGAGGACCCGTACCTGGGCGCGGCCTGCGCCGCCGCTCAGGTACGCGGCTTCCAGGGCGGGCCCGACATCGGCCGTGAGGGTCGCGTTCTCGCCGGCCCCAAGCACTTCGCGGGCTACGGCGCCGCCCGCGGTGGCCGGGACTACGAGGACAGCGAGATCTCCGACAACGAACTGTGGAATGTCTACCTGCCGCCCTTCAAGGCGGCCGTCGACGCTGGGGCCGGCAACGTCATGAGCGCTTATATGGACCTGTGCGGCGTGCCCGCCTGCGGCAATCGGTGGCTGCTGACCGATGTCCTGCGCGGAACCTTCGGTTTCGAGGGCTTCGTCGTCTCGGACGCCGATGCTGTCCAGTCCCTGACCACCCAGCACTTCGCCGAGGATCTGACCGACGCCGGAGCGCGCGCTCTGATGGCCGGCCTGGACATGGAGATGGGCAGGGACGACGCCGCCTACAAGCGGCTGCCCGAGGCCCTGGGAGCCGGCTTGATCACCGTCGAGGCCCTGGATACCGCCGTGCGCCGCGTCCTGCGGGCCAAGTTCGCCATGGGCCTGTTCGAGAACCCCTACGTCGACGTCGAGGCCGCACCCGCCGTCCTGGCCGATCCCGCCCACCGCCGCGTCGCCCGCACGGCGGCCGAGAGCACTCTCGTCCTGCTCAAGAACCGGCCGGGCCCGGACGGCGCGCGCGTCCTGCCCCTGGGCGCCCGCGGGTCCATTGCCGTCGTCGGCCAGCTCGCCGACTCCCCGCGCGACACCCTGGGGCCCTGGGTCTTTGACTACGACCCGGCGGAGGTGACGACGATCCTGGCCGGCATCCGCGAGCGGGCCGGCTCCGACGTCCGCGTCGACTACGCCGTGGGCGAGTGGGCCCCGCCACGCCGCTTCCCGTCCATGTTCGACGAGCAGGAGCCCGCCGGGAGCCTGCCCGTCAGACCCGACGACTTCGACGACGAGGCCGCCATCGACGAGGCCGTGCGCCTCGCCTCCGGCGCCGGGGTCGCCGTCGTCGTCGTCGGCCAGGCTCAGAACTGCATCGGGGAGAAGGCCTCCGTCTCCACCCTGGAACTGCCCGGGCATCAGCTCGATCTGCTCACGGCGGTGGCCGCCACCGGTACGCCGACCGTCGCCCTGGTCATGTCCGGCCGCCCCCTCGACATGCGCTGGGCCGATGAGAACCTTCCCGCCATCATGCAGGTGTGGTACCCCGGCACGTGCGGCGGACGGGCGGTCGCCGCCGCTCTGTTCGGCGACGTCGACCCCGCCGGACGTCTGCCCTTCACCTGGCCGCGCACGGTCGGCCAGGTGCCGATGATCTATTCCCATGACCGTACCTTTCAGCCGGAAGGGGCGGACGAGCGCTACTGGGATGAGGAGTCCACTCCGCTCTACCCCTTCGGGCACGGCGGTTCCTACACGAGCTTCGAGTACTCCCGGCCGCGCGTGAGCGCGCGGACGATCGCGGTGGGCGAGGCGGTGAGCGTCGACGTGGATGTCACGAATACCGGGGCGCGCGATGGAGAGGAGGTCGTCCAGCTCTACATCCACCAGAGGCACGGCCGCTCGAGTCGCCCCGTCCGGGAGCTCAAGGGCTTCAGACGCGTCGCCGTGCCCGCCGGGCGGACGATCACCGTCGAGTTCGGACTCGGCCCCGACGAGCTGAGCTACTGGTCGGCCGCCTCGCGCACCCATGTCCAGGACTCGAGCACCACCGTCGACGTCTACGTGGGAGGGTCGTCGCTGGCCGAAGCGACGACCTCCTTCGAGGTGCGCTGACGCGGATGCGTCGTCGCCCGCCGCGCTCGCGGCCGGGCGAGTACGGCGGGTCCGCGGGATCGACGCGAGGGGACGGGGACCGCCGTCCGGTGGGCCGGGAGCCTCGGGCGGCGGGATCTCGTCGCGGTTCCCGCCGTAATGGCGCGCCGGGCCCCGACGGGCCGAGGGCTCCTCCGCACCCGTCCACGAGAACGGCGCGTCCCATCTCACGCCGCCGCCGCCGTGGGCTACCGCCCATGGCGGCGCCCCCACGGTAGGATCACCGTGCTCGCCCGTGTGCGTGCCCGTGACTGGCGGGTCGGACGTATGCGGCGGGGCGGTGCCGGTGTGGCACCGCCCGTCCGGCGCGGGCCCGGGCCCGGGAAGAAGCCCCGGCCCCGGACGGCAGGAGCCGTCGGTTTTCGGTGGTGGCCTCCGGACCAGCGCGCGTCAGTCGTCGCGCCGGCTGCTCCGTGGGCCTCGATCGAAGGCCACGCTCCGGCCCCAGAGGAAACCTGAGAAAGAGACGCATCGCAGATGTTCATTGACGACCCCGAGGTCACCGCCGCCGAGGCAGTGATCGACAACGGCCCCTTCGGCAAGCGCGTGGTTCGCTTCGAGACGGGCCGCCTGGCCAAGCAGGCCGCTGGAAGCGCCATGGCCTATCTCGACGGTGAGACGGCCGTCCTGTCTGCCACCACTGTGGGCAAGCACCCCAAGGAGCAGTTCGACTTCTTCCCGCTGACCGTCGACGTGGAGGAGCGCCAGTACGCCGCCGGCCGTATCCCCGGCTCCTTCTTCCGCCGCGAGGGCCGTGCGGGCACTTCCGCCATTCTCGCCTGCCGGCTCATCGACCGCCCCCTGCGTCCGTCCTTCGTCAAGGGCCTGCGCAACGAGGTCCAGGTCGTCGAGACGGTCTTGGCCATCGACCCCGACGACGCCTACGACGTCCTGGCCATCAACGCGGCCTCCATGTCCACCCAGATCGCGGGCCTGCCCTTCTCCGGGCCGATCGCCGGCACCCGCCTGGCTCTCATCGACGGCCGGTGGGTGGCTTTCCCCCGCTACTCCGAGATCGAGCGCGCCACATTCAACATGGTCGTGGCGGGCCGCCTCCTCGACGGCGGCGACGTCGCCATCATGATGGTCGAGGCCGGCGCCACCGAGAACGCCTGGAGTCTCATCGCCGCCGGGGCCACGGCCCCCACCGAGGCCGTCGTCGCCGAGGCCCTCGAGGCCGCCAAGCCGCACATCAGGGTGCTGTGCGAGGCGCAGATGGAGGTCGCCGCTCACGCCTCCAAGCCGACCGCCGAATTCCCCCTCTACCTGGATTACACCGACGAGCAGTACGCCGCCGTCGAGGAGGCGGCTCAGGCCCACGATCTGGCCGGCGCTATCGCCGCCGAGGGCAAGCAGGCCCGCGATGCCGCCACCGATGCCGTGCGCGAGAAGGTCCTGGTCGATCTCGCCGAGCGCTTCACCTCCGAGGAGGACGTCAAAGCCCTCAAGGCCGCGTTCAGGGCCGTCACCAAGAAGCTCGTCCGTCACCGCACGCTGACCGAGGGCGTGCGCATCGATGGCCGCGGGCTGAAGGACATCCGCACCCTGGGTGCTGAGGTCGAGGTTCTGCCGCGCGTCCACGGCTCGGCCGTCTTCGAACGGGGCGAGACCCAGATCCTGGGTGTGACCACCCTCAACATGCTGCGCATGGAGCAGCAGATCGACGATCTGTCGCCGGTCACCCACAAGCGCTACATGCACCAGTACATCTTCCCGCCCTTCTCCACCGGCGAGACCGGGCGCGTCGGCGCCCCCAAGCGTCGCGAGATCGGCCACGGGGCGCTCGCCGAGCGGGCCCTAGTGCCCGTCCTGCCCGGCCGGGACGAGTTCCCCTACGCCATCCGTCAGGTCTCCGAGGCGCTCGGCTCCAACGGCTCGACCTCCATGGGGTCGGTGTGCGCCTCCACACTGTCCCTGCTTCAGGCCGGCGTGCCGTTGCGCGCCCCCGTCGCCGGCATCGCCATGGGGCTCATGCACGAGGAGATCGACGGCGAGACCGCGTGGGCCACGCTCACCGATATCCTCGGGAGCGAGGACGCCTTCGGCGACATGGACTTCAAGGTCGCCGGCACCCGCGACGTCATCACCGCCCTTCAGCTCGACACCAAGCTCGATGGCCTGCCCAGCGACATCCTCGCCGGCGCGCTGGGCCAGGCCCGTGACGCCCGTCTGTTCATCCTCGATGTGCTGGCTCGGGCCATCGACGGGCCCGATGAGATGGCACCGACCGCCCCGCGCGTTCTGACCGTTCGCATCCCGGTCGACAAGATCGGCGAGGTCATCGGTCCCAAGGGGAAGATGATCAACCAGATCCAGGAGGACACCGGCGCGGATCTGACCGTCGAGGACGACGGCACCGTTTACATCGGCGCGGCCGATGGCCCGTCCGCCGAGGCGGCCCGCGAGGCCGTCAACGCCATCGCCAATCCGCAGATGCCCGAGATCGGCGAGCGCTTCGTGGGCACCGTCGTCAAGACGACGACCTTCGGCGCCTTCGTGTCCTTGACCCCGGGCAAGGACGGACTGCTGCACATCTCGCAGATCCGCCGGCTCGTGGGGGGCAAGCGCGTGGAGAACGTCGAGGACGTCCTGAATGTGGGCGACAAGGTCCAGGTCGAGCTGGCCGAGATCGATCAGCGCGGCAAGCTGAGCCTGCACGCAGTCCTGTCCGATGAGCAGTTGGCCGCGGAGGCGGAGAACACCGCCGGTAAGGCCGTTCGAGACGGGGAGCGGCGCGAGCGCCGCCCACGCCGTGAGCGCTCCGGGGCGGACGGGGAGCGGCGCGAGCGCCGTCCGCGCCGTCGTCGGATGCGCACGGCCGATTCCCCCTCCGAGGAGGAATGAGTCCGGCGCCGGCCGTCGGCGCCCCCGGCGGCGCGGATATGAGCTACTCCGAGGTCGACCTCGTGCGCGGCCCCGCCGGCGCTCCTGGCACCGAGCTGCACCTGAGCGACGACGGCGCCGTGCTGCGCCGCTCGGTCCTGCCCGGCGGCGTGCGGATCATCACCGAGGCCGTGCCCGGGTTGCGCTCGGCGAGCCTGGGCGCGTGGTTCGGCGTCGGATCCCGTGACGAGGTCGCCGGGCAGGAGGGGTCGACCCACTTCCTGGAGCACCTTCTGTTCAAGGGCACCGCCACCCGTACCGCTCGAGATATCGCTGAGGCCTTCGATCTCATCGGCGGGGAGTCCAATGCAGCCACCTCCAAGGAGCACACCTCCTATTACGCCCGCGTCCAGGGGACGGACGCCATGGAGGCCCTCGACGTCCTGACCGACATGGTCGCCTCCTCCAGGCTCGATCCGGCCGAGGTCGAGACCGAGCGCGGCGTCATCGTCTCCGAGCTCGCCGACGCCGCGGATGATCCCGTCGATGTCGCCCAGGAGGCGTTCGCCCGGGCCGCCTTCGGCGACGGCACACCGCTGGGCCGGCCCATCGGCGGCACCTGGGAGGCCGTTGTCGCCGTGCCGCGCGACGCCGTCTGGGAGCACTACAAGCGCACGTACGCCTCCGACACCCTCGTGGTAGCCGCCGCCGGCGCCGTGGACCACGACGAGCTCTGCGAGAGGGTGGCGACGAACCTCGAGGTCGCCGGCTGGGATACGGCCGGGGGCGTGCCGCCGCGTCCGCGTCGCTTCGAGACCGTCGAGGCCCGGGATCTGGAGGTTCACGACGTGCGTCTGGAGCGCGAGTGCGAGCAGTCCCACGTCTACCTGGTCTGCCAGGGGATCCCGGTGCGCGACGAGCGCCGTTGGGTCATGAGCGTGCTCACCACCATCCTGGGCGGGGGCATGTCCTCGCGCCTGTTCCAGGAGGTCCGCGAGAAGCGGGGACTGGCCTACACCACCTACGCCTTCGACGCCTCCTACGCCGGGGCGGGGGCCTTCGGCATGTACGCCGGCTGCGCTCCCGAAGCGGTCGACGAGGTGTGCGCCGTCATGGCCGGGGAGTTCGACAGGCTCGCCGCCGACGGCGTCGCGGACCGCGAGATGGATCGCGCCCGCGGCCAGCTGCGCGGCGCCATGGTGCTCGGGGGAGAGGACTGCCTGGCGCGCATGGGCCGATTGGGCCGCGGCGAAGTCGTCACCGGCCGTCTGCGTTCCATGGAGGAGAACCTGCGACGCCTGAATGCCGTCACCGCCGAGGAGGTGCGCGAGACCGCCGCCTGGCTGGCTGCCCAAAGGCGCGCACGGGTCCTTGTGGGGCCGGTCGGCTGACGACGGCAGCAACCATGAGAGGCCGACGACGCGCTGCGGCCAGCGGTCGTCGGCCCCTGTGGCGCAGGCTCACGCCGGTTGCTCCGTTCCGCTCATTGCGGGAAGCCGAAGGCGGCGCCGATGATGCGGTCGAAGGTGCGGTCGGGCAGCACGCGACGCACGGCGATGAGCGGCTTGGCCAGGAAGCCGACCGCGTAGCGAGTCCGGGGGCGGCGTGCCGTGACGATCTTGCCGACGGTGCGGGCGATGACCATGGGCGGGGAGTAGTGCCGCTGGTTCGACTCGCTGCGCATGGCGCCGGCCACGGCCCTGATCTGATCGGCGTAGGCGCTGCCGTCCGCGGTGGCCTCCAGGTGGTCGGCGGCGATCGCACCCCACTCGGTGCGGATGCCGCCGGGCTCGACCACGACGACGTCGATACCGAAGGGACGCAGTTCCATGCGCAGCGCGTCGCTGAGGGCCTCGACGGCGTACTTGGTGGCGTGGTACCAGCCGCCCAGCGGCGTGGTCAGCTTCCCGCCCATGGAGGAGATATTGATGATGGTGCCCGAGCCCTGGGCGCGCATGTGCGGGGTCACCAGCTGAGTGAGGCGGGCCAGGCCGAACAGGTTGACCTCGAACTGGCGGCGGGCCTCGTCGATCGGAACGTCCTCGATCGCCCCGTAGGAGCCGTAGCCGGCGTTGTTGACGAGCACATCGATGCGACCGGTCTCCTGAAGAATGCGGCTCACGCCGGCGGTCATGGAGGCGTCATCGGTGACGTCCATGGCCAGAGGGCGGACGCCGTCGGTGGCCAGGGTCCGGAGGCGGTCGGTGCGGCGGGCCGCGCCGTAGACGGTGTATCCCAGTGCCCGAAGCCTGCGGGCGGTGTCCTCGCCGATCCCGGAGGAGGCGCCGGTGACGAGCGCGGTGCGGATAGCGGGGTCGTCCGTGGAGGTGCCGCTGGAGGTCTCGGGGGCCTGAGCGGGCGTGGTGGTCGCCATCGTCTGACTTTTCCTTTCGCTAACATGAAGCATCGTTCACGCACTATCATGAACGTAGATTCACTTTTGTACAAGTGAGACACTCGGTGCGGTTATGGAGCACCGTGGGGAAGACGAAGACGACATGACGCGGGGAACGAATGACGCGGGGGAGCGGGCAACGACAGGAGCGGCACGGGGCGCGCCGTCGAGGCGCGCCGACGCGGTGCGCAACCGGGCCAGCATTATTCGGGCCACCAGGCGCCTAGTGACCGAGCGGGGAACCGATGCCGCCATGGGTGAGATCGCCAAGGCGGCCGGCGTCGCCGTCGGCACGCTCTACCGGCACTTCCCCACCAAGGCGGATCTGCTCGCCGCTGTCGTCACCCAATACGTCGAGACTCTGGCGCAGGCCATCCAGGAGGCGTGGGCTCGTGTCGAGCAGGGCAGCGCCGATGCCGGACAGGAGGTCCTGAACTTCGTGGCTCGCGCACTGGAGATGACAGCGGGCAACCAGGCTGCCAAGGCGGCCGCGCGCACCCTGGGCGTGCAGCCGGAGTACTCCGAGGCCGAGGCTCGGGCCACCGAGGCGCTGGAGCGCCTCATTAGAGCAGGATGCGACAGCGGGCGGCTGCGCTCCGATCTGACCGTCGCAGACATCTACATCCTTGTGGCCTTCTGCCCCAGCGACAGCCCCGTCGAGGTCCGCCTGCGCTGGCTGGAGCTCATCCGTCCCGGCCTGCTGGGGGATGGCGCGTGAGAGGCGCGCTGTCCGTCCCCAGACCCGGCGTTTGACAGACGGCCTTCGCCGCGCGGCCGGCGCCTGAGTCGCTAGGGTGGGGTCATGACGATTCGCGTAGCTGTTGTCGGCGCCGCCGGGCGCATGGGAACCACTGTCAGTCGGGCCGTCGAGGAGGCCGAGGGCCTCGATCTCGTCGCCGGACTCGACATCGGCGACGAGCTCGCCGTCGAGCCTCTGAACGGAGCCGACGTCGCCGTGGACTTCACCGTCCCCGGCGTCACTGAGACTAATGTGCACACCCTCATCGATGCCGGTGTCGACGTTGTCGTCGGCACCACCGGTTGGACCGAGGAGTCATACGAGCGCGTCCGCGAGCACCTGGCCCGGGTCGAGGGACGCAGCGTCCTCATCGCCCCCAACTTCGCCCTCTCCGCGGTCCTCGCCATGAGCTTCGCCGCCAAGGCCGCCCCCTACTTCGAGTCCGCCGAGGTCATCGAGCTCCACCACCCGACCAAGGTCGACGCGCCCTCGGGCACCGCGGTCGCCACCGCTCAGGGCATCGCCGCTGCTCGCGCCGAGGCGGGTCTGGGCGCCATGCCCGACGCCACCCGGATAGATCCCGACGGTGCTCGCGGCTCCGTCGTCGACGGAGTCCATGTCCATGCCGTCCGGCTGCGCGGTCTGACCGCCCACGAGGAGATCCTCCTCGGTAACCTTGGCGAGCAGCTGACCATCCGAACCGACTCCTTCGATCGGGCCAGCTTCATGCCCGGTGTGCTGCTGGCCGTGCGGGAGATCGGTCGGCGCGAGGGCCTGACCGTCGGGCTGGAGGGACTTCTCGACTTATGAGCGCGGGCGGCGGACGCTCCTGCAGGGCCGCCGCGCCGCCGCTAGAACGTCGCCGCCCAGCAGTCCTCGATGACGCCCCGCCCGACCGGCAGCTCGCGACGCGACCCGGTGGGCCGCAGACCCGCGGTGTCCAGGAACCGGGCCAGGGACTCATCCCCACGCACCGCCCACACGAGCAGTGCCGTCGCCCCGTCGGCGCGGGCGTGGTCCGCCGCGGCGGCGAGCAGGCGCGAGCCGTGCCCTTGGCGTTGATGGGGCGCTTCGACTCCCAGTGCCACGATCTCGACGGCGGAGGGTATCGCGTCGACGGCTCCCGCCCGCGGGTCCCGGTCGTCTGTTCCGAGCGTCTCGGCGGCGCCATCGGGGCCGGCGGGCCGCGCGGGAGCCAGAGCGGTGAGCCCGACCACCTGTCCGTCCTGCGTCGCCACCAGGACGTGGTGGGCGGGGGACGGTGGTCGGGTCACCGCCTGCTCCCAGCCCGCGGCGATGACGGGGGCAGCGATCATGGCGGTCACACTCGCCGGCAAACCGGCGCCGTTGTGAGCGTCGGCGTGGGCGGCGCTCAGGGACGCGAGCATCGTCGAGGCATGGACGCGCCCCATGGTCTCCAGGTCCGCCGCGGCGGCGGTGCGCACGAAGCCGCCCGGACGCGGCGCGTCCGCGGCGGCGCGGATGCGGTCGGCCCCGATGCCGGCGGGGGGCCCGGCCGATGACTCCGGGCCGGTGGCGCCGCGGCCGCCAGCGGCGGTCGCGGTGGGGCGGTGGGGCGGTGGTGTCGTCATACGGTGAGCCTAACGGGCGGCTGCGGTCGGACCGCGCCCGTACCGGGACCGGGAAGGCAAACCCCGGCCCGGCGCCGCCCGCGCCGTTAAGCTGGCACCATGAGTGCTCTCCCCGCCCGGTCCTTCGGCTCCCTCGGCGTCGCCATGGTCACGCCCTTCACTCCCGAGGGGGAGATCGATATCGAGGCCGCGCAGGCTCTGGCCGTCACCCTCGTGGAGGACGGGGCGGACATGATCCTACTGGCCGGCACCACCGGTGAGGCGCCGACCACCCATCTGCCCGAGAAGCAGACCCTGCTGCGGGAGGTGAGGGATGCGCTCGCGGGTCGCGCCATGCTCGTGGCCGGCGCAGGTTCGAACGACACCGCCCATGCCGTGCGCATCGGGGTCGGCAGCCAGGAGGCCGGGGCGCAGGGCTTGCTCATCAACGCTCCCTACTACAACCGGCCCAGCCAGGAGGGCGTCCGCCGTCACATCATGTCGGTCGTCGAGGCGACGGACCTGCCCGTCATGATCTACGACATCCCGGGACGCACGGGGGTGAGAATCACCGATGGGACCTTGGCCCGCCTGGCCGAGCATGAGCGCGTTCTGGCGGTCAAGGACGCCACAGGCGATGTCGAACAGGGCTTCAGGCGCATGGAGGCCACCGGTCTGGAGTACTACTCCGGGGATGACGGCCTCAACTTCGCCTGGCTGACCCACGGCGCCTCCGGTGTGATCTCGGTGGTGGCGCACGCCGACGCCCATTCCTGGCGCGAGATGATCACCGAGGTCGACGCCGGCGACCTCGTCGCGGCCCGGGCCGTCGCCCGGCGCATCCGCCCGCTCGTGAGCACGATCATGGGCGGGGGGCAGGGGGCCGTCATGGCCAAGGAGGCGCTGCTGCTCCAGGGGCGCATCCCATGCGCCGCCCTGCGCCTTCCACTCGTGCGCGCCCAGGCGGACGACGTCGCCGCCCTGCGAGGCGTGCTGGAGGACGTCGGTCTCCTCTGAGGCTGCTGCGCTTTCAGGAGCGGGACGTCCTGCCGTTCTCACCCGCCCTCCGAGTCGTCGAGCTGCTCGCATGAGGAGCTGCTCACCCGGGTTGCCGCGGGATTGCGCCGTTCATGAGCACGATGCCGTCGGAACTGCGCTGGTACGGCGATGCTGGCGCAGCCCGCGATCGACATGAGCGGCCTCATCGGATACAGGCAGGTGACCGACCTCCATCTCGTCGACCTGGTGTCGCGCCACGACGCCGTCCTCGCCACCCCTCGACGGCCGCTTGCCCGTCGCGCTGACTCTCGCGGCGCGACGCTACGTGGAGCTCATCGCCGTGACCTCACTTCTGGGCCGGGCGGCCGTCGGCTCCTCGCGCCGAGGCCGTCGACACGGCCCTCCGCGCGAGGCGCAGGCCCCTGCCATGCGGGCGGCTCAGCGCCCCTGGATCCTCTCGCGCACCACTCGGCGCAGCACTTTGCCGACCGTGCTGCGCGGCATCTCGTCGATGATCTCCAGGCGGCGAGGCAGCGCGTAGTGAGGCAGGGCCCGCTCGGCGTGGGAGCGCACCGATTCCAGCGTGACCGCATCCTGCGGCGCCCCCGGCTCCAGGACGACGGCCGCGCACACGAGTTCCCCGCTGGCTCCGCTGTCCAGTCCGACGACGGCGACGTCCGACACCGCCTCCATGTCCCCGATGGCCGCCTCCACCTGGGAGGGGTAGACGTTGAACCCGCCGGTCAGAATGAGCTCGCGCCTGCGATCGGCCATCCATAGGAAGGAGTCGCGCCGACGGACCATGTCGCCCGTGCGCAGCCATCCACCGGGCAGCATGGCGGCTGCCGTCGCCTCCTCATCGCCCCAGTAGCCGGCGAAGACCTGCGGTCCGCGTACGAGGAGCTCGCCCGGCTCGCCATCGGGCACCTCGCGGTCCGGATCGGGGTCGTCGGGATCCACGATGCGCGCGTCCGTGGACGGGAAGGGCAAGCCCAACGCCCCCAGACGCCTGCTGGGGCCCATGGGCGTGCCGGCGACGATCGGGCTCGCCTCGGTCATGCCGTAACCGTCGACGATGAACCCGTCCGTGACCGCCTCCCACTCGGCGGCGATCGCGAGCGGCATCGGCGCCGCCCCGCACACCCCGTAGCGCATCGACGTCAGATCCACGCCCTTCTTCTTCGCACCGCGCAGAATCCGCTCGAACATGACCGGCACGCCGACGAAGAAGGTCAGTTGACGCCGCTGCTGGGCCGCGAGCACCTGGCTGACCGAGAACTTCGGCAGGACCACCTGCGTGGCCGCCTCCTGCACCGCGCAGAACAGGTTGAGCGTCAGGCCGAAGGCGTGGAAGAAGGGCAGCAGGGCCAGGAAGGTCTCCCCGCCCTCGTGCAGCATGTTCATCCAGGCTAGGGCCTGGTTGGCGTTGGCCCGCAGGTTCGTGTGCGTGAGCATGGCCGCTTTGGGCGCCCCGGTGGTGCCGCCGGTGTGCAGCAGCACGGCGATGTCGTCGCCGCTCGGGTAGGGCCACGATGCGGGCAGCCGCGAGGCTCGGGCGACCTCCCGGTCCCACGAGCGCACTGCGGCCGGCAGACGGTCCGCCTTCATCGAGGCGCGCGTGCGACGGGCCCGGGCCACCGGCAGATGCAGAGCCGCTCGCAGTCGGGCGGGCATCGCCTCCGACAGATCAACGGCGAATACGGTGCGGCCCGCCAGCGGATCCGCCGAGGCGTCGGTGCCGCCGGCCGCCGTCGAAACCGGATCCAGGATCAGTTCGACGCCCCTCTCCCAGGCGATAACCACGCGCGCGCCGTGGCGGGCGAGCTGGGCGCGCACCTCCCGGGCGGGCGCCAGCGGGTTGTGCTCGGCCACGACCGCTCCCAGGCGCAGGGCCCCGTAGACGGCGACCACGTGCTGAGGGCAGTTGGGCATGATCAGGGCCACCCGGTCGCCGGCTTCGACGCCGGCCTCGCGCAGCAGCTGGGCGGCGCGTTCAGAGGCCTGAAGGAGCTCGGTGAAGGTCAGTGTTGCCCCGAAGAAGTCCAGAGCGCAGCGCTCACCGAAGAATCGGGCCGTCGTTTCCAGCAGCTCGCTCAGCGGGGCGTCGGGTACGTCGATGACGGCGGGCACACCGGGGGCGTAGTGGGGGCGCCGGTAGGCGGATGCGTCACGCCCTGCGTGCCCGCGGGCGTCGGAGGCGGGAGGTTCGTCCGCAGCGGGCATCCTCACTCGCAGTCCTCGCGATCCCGACGCGGCCGAGACGCCCCCGGGACGAGCGCGGACCCGCCATCGGGCCGCGTCTGTGCGTGCGGACCTGCCTCGCCCAGACGCCCGACGAACGAGGTCGCGGCACTGGCCGACGCCGAGACGGCGGCGCCGGCCGCAGTGGCGGCCTCGCGGGCCGCCAGCAGCTCCTCGCGCACAACCCGGCGCAGCACCTTGCCGATCTGGGAGCGCGGCAATTCACTCACGATGGAGACCTGACGGGGCAGGGCGTAGTGCGACAGGGTCTTCTCCGCCCACTGGCGCACCTGCTCCAGGGTGACGGTCTGCCCCTGCCTGGGCAGGATCGCGGCCACCACCGACTCGTTTCCGCTCTCAGCGGGCAGTCCGACGACGGCGACGTCCTCGACCTGCGGCATGGAGCGCACGGCCGCTTCGACCTCGGTGGGATAGATGTTGAACCCCCCGGAGATGATGAGCTCCTTGCGGCGATCGGCGATGACGTAGAAGCCGTCCTCCTCCTGGCGCACCAGGTCGCCGGTGCGCAGCCATCCGCCGGGCAGCATGACGGCCTCGGTCTCCTCGGGGTTCTCCCAGTAGCCGGTGAAGACCTGGGGCCCGCGGACGATGAGTTCACCGATCTGGCCGGGGGCCACGTCCCGGTCTGGGTCATCGGGATCGATGACGCGCACGTCGGTCGACGGGTAGGGCACTCCCAGGGCGCCCGCGCGACGCTCGGGGGATATGGGGTTGCCCAGGACGATGGGGGAGGTCTCGGTCATGCCGTAGCCCTCGATGATGACCCCGCCGGTGGCCTTCTCCCAGGACTCGGCGACCGTCCTGGGGTTGGCGGCGGCGCCGCACACGGCGATCTTGCAGCTCGACAGATCCACGCCGGTGGCCAGCGCGCGCGTGACGATGCGGTCGAACATGACGGGCACCCCGGGGAAGAAGGTGGCCGGACGCCGTTTCCAGGCGGCCAGCACCATGTCGGCGCCGAATTTGGGCAGGACCACTTGGGTGGCGGCCATGCCCACCGCGCACAGGAGCGACAGGCTCAGCCCGAAGGCGTGGAAGAAGGGCAGGACCGCGTAGAAGGTCTCCTGGCCGACTTCGCAGGTCTGGGAGGCCCACACCAGGGACATCTCCGCGTTGGAGCGGGCGTTGGCGTGGGTGAGGGCCACGGCTTTGGGGGTCCCCGTGGTTCCGCCGGTGTAGAGCAGGACCGCGACCTCGTCGACCTCCGGCAGCGGATGCCCGGCGGGCAGCGGGGTCGTCGTCGCCGCCAGATCGTCCCAGGAGGCAACACCCGCGGGAACCCGTCCGCGCAGGTCGCTGCGCTGGGACCGAGCCGCGGCCACCGGCAGCCTCAGGGCCAGACGGCTGGTCCACGGCAGGCCTCGCGACAGGTCGACGGCAAGGACTCTCAGATCCCCCATCCCGGCGCCATCGAGGGAGCCGGCGGCCTGGACGAGGCGTGCCAGGGACTTCTCCCAGGCGATGATGACGCGTCCGCGGTGGAGCTCGATCTGCTCGCGGATTTGCGCGGCCGGGGCCAGCGGGTTGTGCTCGGCGATGATGGCGCCGATCCGCCATGCGGCGTAGGCGATGACCACGTGCTGGGGGCAGTTGGGCAGGATGACGCCGACGACGTCGCCGCGGCCCACGCCCAGGCGCCGCAGGGCCTCGGCGGCGTGGTCCACCTGCTCGCTGAGTCGGCGGTAGGTGGTGGGCCGGCCCAGGAAGTCCAGGGCCACCCGGTCGGGGAAACGGCGGGCGGCGTCGTCGAGCATGCACGAGAGGGGTTCGGTGACGGGCGCGATGACACCGGGAACGCCCGGTGCGTAGTGGGGGCGCAGATAGCGTGCGGACGCGTCGGCAGACGCGGGCACGGCGGCGGAGCTGCTCATGGAGTTCCCTTCCTCGAGGGTGCTCGGCCATGGCCGGGAACGATGATGTGACCGTACGCAACCGTAACCTACGGTTGCGTAGGTCGGCAGGCGGGAGCAGTGGCGTCCCGCTCACACCCCAGCAGCGGCCGAAGTGGACCTCGCAGGCCGCGCAGTCCCGGGGGCAGCAGTGCGCGAGACCATCCGCAATCGGCGTGTGGGGCGCGTCATCGCCACGTACAGGTCGCCCGGGCTCGTCCGGCCGACCACCGCCGGGTCCACGAGCACGACGACGTCGAACTCGAGGCCCTTACTCATCCGCGGCGACATCACCACCAGGCGGCTGCGCAGCACGTCGCCGTCGGGCGCCTCCAGGGCGCCGGCCAGACGCGGGTCGGCGGCCAGCGCCGCGGCGTCGTCGTCGGCGCGCGGGGTGATAACGGCGATCCGGCCCTCGTCGGCGCCCACGGCGCGGTCGAGGGCCGCGGACTCCTCGTGCACCGCCTCGCGCAGTGCGCGTGCCCATACCTCCTCGTCCTCGTCTTGCAGCCGCTCCCGCGACAGGTCGTCGACCCTCAGGCAGTCGGGCAGGTCGCGCACCGAGCTGACGGGGAAGGCCGGCGGCCGGCCCAGGGCCGTCACCGCCTCCTGCGCTGCAGCCATGATGGTGGCCGGCGTCCGGTAGCACACGGTCAGCGCCTCCAGGTGCAGGGGCGTCGAGGCCGGTGAGGCGGCCCGGCCTCCCTCCCGCGGGTCCGGGCGGGTTCCCAGGGCGGCCAGTGCGTCGGCCCATGAGCGGGGGGCGCTCGGCCCCGAGTACTGCGTCAGATCGCCGACCACGGTGAAGGAGCGCACCGGGCAGCGCCTGGCCAGGGCCCGCCACGCCATGGCGCCCAGCTCCTGGGCCTCGTCGACCACGATGTGCCCGTAGGTCCACGTGCGGTCGGCTCGGGCGCGCTCCGCCAGCGTGAGCGAGGGCCCCGGGGCCTCCACGCGGTCGGCCAGCATCTCGGCGTCGACCACGCCTCCGCCCAGCTCCTGGGATTCGATCGCCTGCGCTGCGTAGGCCACCAGCTCTTCGTGCCGCCGCGCCTGAAGACGGGCCCGGTGCGCCTGAGCGTCCTCGCTGGGTCCCAGCAGTTCGGCCAGTTCGTCGATCAGCGGCACATCCGCCGGGGTGGGCTCGGCGCCCGCGGCGCGCTGGAGCAGTGCCCGCTCGTGCGCTTCGAGCTCGGGGGCCAGGCGCTCCAGCAGGGCCGGGCGGGCCCACAGCCGCTCCAGGAGCCCGACCGGTGTCGTGGGCATCCAGCACAGGTTGATCTCGCGACGAGCGTCGCGCGCGGTGCGAATGTCCTCGCGAATCCACGCACGCGTGTCGGGGTCCGAGGCGTCCCGGCTGGTGGCGGAGGCCAGCTGATCGGTCAGCCGTTCCAGCAGCCACAGCACGAAGGTTTCGCGGGCGAGGTTGTGGGGCCTGCCCGAGCGGCGGGCCCGCACGACGGCCTCGCGCACGTCCGCGGGGCGCAGCTCCAGGCGTGTGCCGTCCACCGTGATCGGGCGCGGCGAGTCGGGCACGCGCTGCAGGTCGCGCACCGCCCGGCGCAGGATCGTGGCCCATACCGCCCGGGACTTCACCTCGGCGGTCTCCGCCGGTTCCGCGCCGCGGGCGCGGACGCCGGGCACCAGATCCGCTAGCGTGGTGGAGACCACCCCCGTCTCGCCGAGCGAGGGCAGGACTTGCTCCACGTAGCGCAGGAAGGTGCGCGAGGGCCCCACGAGGAGCACGCCCGAGCGCTCCAGGCGCGTGCGCTCGGAGTAGAAGAGGTAGGCGACCCGGTGCAGCGCCACTGCCGTCTTCCCCGTGCCCGGCCCGCCCTGGACGACGAGTACTCCCGTGCCGTCGGAGGTGACGACCCGGTCCTGCTCCGCCTGGATCGTCGCCACGATGTCGCCCATGCGGCCGTCGCGCGCGGTGCTCATCGCGGCGATGAGCGCACCCTCGCCCTGCAGACCCGTGGACACGGCGCCTCCGGGCTCCGCGGTCCGGTCAGTCGGGGCCCCTAGCCCGCTGACGTCGATGAGCTCGTCCTCGACGCCGAGCACCGTACGCGCCCGAGTCTGGATATGCCGGCGGCGCACGATGCCCATGGGATCGGAGGCGGTCGCCTGGTAGAAGGCCCGCGCCAGCGGGGCCCGCCAGTCCAGGACCACCTCTCGGTGCTGGGCGTCCTGCAGCCCGGTGCGCCCCACGTAGTGTCGCCGACCGGAGCCGGCGACCGGGTCGGAGCGGGCCGGGCCCTGCTCCGCCGCCGCATCGGCGCCCGAGTCCATTCGACCGAAGACGAGGCGATCCTCGACCCCCTCCAACGAGGAGATCAGGTTCGCGTAGTGCGCCGCGTAGGCGTCGCGCTCCCCGCGGGACTGGTGGGTGCCGCCGCCTCCGCGCGCCTGGGTGGCGGCCAGGAACCGCTTGGCCTCGGCTAGCCGGCGGTCGAGTTCACCGTAGGCCAGGTCGACGACCTCCTGCTCGGCGGCGATTTCACGCTCACGGACGTGACCGCCGGCGGGAGCCTGCGGATGCTCGGTAATGGGGCCGGGTTGCGTATCGTGGGATTGAGTCACATGACCTCACTGGGACCGGTGGGCGGGTGGACGTGCACCGGGACCGCCTCGATGAGCCGCTGTGCGCGCCGCGCTCGCGGCGGTCCAGTTGTTTATTCTCCGACGAGGCCGGCGGCGCCGGCCACGAACAGGCCCAAGATATGACACGATCGCGGTGGGGGTGTGGTCCACGCCCCCGCGGTCATGGGAACACGCCGCCGGAGCGGGATGTTGCACACGCTGGCGGTGGTCGGGATCCGTTCCGTGCGGACCGACCGCATCCGTGACGAGCGCCTTGAAGCGCGAGAGGAGGAGCAGTGGGACCGTTGTACACCGTCGAGCACCCGGCCGAGGATCCCGTGTCCCCGCGCGTGCTCCTGCATCACTTCGACGGCGCGATGGACGCCGGTCATGCAGGCGCCCTCGCCGTCGAGCAGCTCCTGATGACCCTGCCGCACGAGCGCATGGCCACCTTCGACGTCGACACCCTCGTCGACTATCGCGCCCGCCGTCCCGTCATGACCTATGCCAGTCACACCTACGAGAGCGTCGTACCGCCCGAGCTCGTCCTGGATCTCGTCCAGGACGACGAGGGCGAGGACCTGCTCGTCCTCCACGGGGCAGAACCCGACTTCCGGTGGAACGAGTTCGTGGGCGCGGTCACGCATCTGGTGGTCTCCATGGGCGTGTCCCAGGCCGTGGGGCTGACCGGCCTGCCTCTGGCGACCCCGCATACCCGCCCCACCTACGTCCACCACCACGGCAATCGCCCCGAGTTGCTGCCCAAGCAGCCGGATTTCTTCGGCCGTGTCGAGGTTCCCGGCTCCATGAGCGCCTTCCTCGAGATCCGGCTCGGGCGGGCCGGCCTGGATTCGCGCGGGCTGTCGGCGGGGATCCCCCACTACGTCGCCCGCGACGATTACCCGGCCGGGGCGGCGGCCCTGCTGGTCGCCGTCTCTGAGAGCACAGGGCTGGCACTGCCGGTCGGCGACCTCGAGGCGGCCGCCAACGTCAACCGCGCCGAGATCGACGCCGAGGCGGCGGGTCAGCCCGAGGTCACCGCCGTCGTCAACGCGCTGGAGGCCCAGTACGATGCGGTGGCGCCGATCAGCGGAGCGGATCCGGCGCACATCGTCGACGTCCCCTCCGCCGACGAGATCGGGGCCCGGCTGGAGGCCTTCCTCGAGGCGGCGCGGGCCGATCCGGACGCCTGGCGCCTCGACGACCATCGGGAGGACTGAGCTCCAGCCGTCGCCGCGCCGCCCCGATCCTCGTCTCGCAGCGGCCGCGGTTCCGGGCGGTCAGGCGAGAGCGGGGTCGTCGGCCCGCCAGGTGCGCGCCGGCAGCGGCAGGCGGCGTACCGCCCGGTCGACGGCCCGGGCCTGGGTCCGCGTGAAGGGCTCGTCGCGGGCGACCACCACGAGGTTGCCCTGTCGACGTCCCCGTGCCGCCGCGGCGTCGGCCACCACGAGCACCGCCTCGACCTCGAAGACCCCTCGCACGGCCGCCAGCTCGCTCGCGGCGATCTCGCGCGGTGCGGAGACGACGTTGGCCAGATACAACCCGCCCGGCCCCAGGGCTCGCCGGCACGCGGCGACGAACTCGGGCGTCCGGCATGCGCCCGGCACTCGACCCGCGTCGAACACGTCGCGCACGACGACGTCCCACGCCCCCGGCCGCAGCCGCGGAGCCACCTGGGCGGCGTCCCCGACGCGGATGCGCAGGCGCGGCGCCCGGGGCAGGTCGAACCATTCCCGCACGCGCTGCGCCAGGACGCCGTCGATCTCCACCGCCAGCTGGGTCGAGCCGGGGCGCGTGGCGTCCCATGCTCGCGCCAGCGCGCACCCGGCCCCGCCCAGATGAACGGCCCGCACCGGTCCGCTCTCGCCGCGCAGCGCCGTCACGGCGGCGTCCATCTGCTGGAGGTACTCGAAGTCCAGGTGAGTCGGGTCATGCAGGTCGATCCACGACGACTCCGCGCCGTCCAGCAGGAGCAGGATGCCTCCGTCACGCACCTGGAGCTCGGCGGTCGCCGCCGACGTGCGCACCGGCTCCGATGGAAGCGCCCGCAGGAGCGCATCCTCGTGGGAGCGTCCCCGGGCCGAATGCGATGGTGTCACAGGTGCACGTTATCGTGGCCGCATCCGGCCGACGGGCCGGTGGGCGACCCGGCGCCCGCGGACCACGCGCAGGAGGGGAGGCGGTCATGAGTCGGTCCCCTCGCGCCCGGGAGGCGCGCCGTTCCTGGGGCGAGGACGATTCGGGCACGCCGATCCTCCACGTCGATATGGACGCTTTCTTCGCCTCCGTCGAGCTGCGCGAGCATCCCGAGCTCGCCGGACGGCCCCTCATCGTGGGCGGAACGGGCGGGCGCGGAGTCGTGTCGGCCGCCTCCTACGAGGCTCGCGTCTACGGCGTCGCCTCGGCCATGCCGATGGCTCGAGCGCACCGGCTGTGCCCCCAGGCGGTCGTCCTGCCCGTGCGCCACGGGCTGTACTCCGCGGTCTCCCGTCAGGTGATGGCCGTCCTCGGTCAGGTCACGCCGATGATGGAGAAGGTCAGTGTCGATGAGGCCTTCCTCGACGTCTCCGGGGCGCGCCGCCGCATGGGCTCCCCGGTCGCGATCGCCCGCTGGATCCGCGCCGAGGTTCGCGAACGTGTCGGCGTGCCGGCCTCGGTGGGCGTGGCCGCCACCAAGTTCGTCGCCAAGCTCGCCTCCTCCCACGCCAAGCCCGACGGGCTGCTCCTCGTGCCGGCCGACGCCACCCAGGACTTCCTCGACGTCCTGCCGGTGGGCGCGTTGTGGGGCGTGGGGACCAAGAGTGCCCAGATCCTTCAGCGGCGGGGGATTCGCGATGTGCGCGCCCTGGCCGCCGCCGACGTGCGGCGCCTGGAGAAGATCCTGGGGATCGCCGCGGGGCGCCACCTGCACGATCTCGCCCACGGCATCGACCCCAGGCCGGTGAGCCCGGGCCGGGAGGAGAAGTCCATCGGCACGGAATCGACCTTCTTCGAGACCATCACCGACCGCGCCCATGCCCGTCGGGTCCTGCTCGACCAGGCCCACCAGTGCGCCGCCCGCCTGCGCGCCGGGGATCTGCGCGGACGGGTCGTCGTGCTCAAGGCGCGCGGGGCCGACTTCGTCACCGTTACCCGCTCGCGCACCCTGCCCGTTCCCACGGATCTGGCGCGTGACCTCTTCGCCGTCGTCGAACAGCTTTTCAAGGCCCTGCCCACCCCTGGGGGAGGCTTCCGGCTGCTGGGTGTAAGGGTCGAGGGTCTGGCCCGCTCCGACGACGGCGTCCAGCTCCTGCTCGACGACGATCCCCGGCGCGGGGCACCCGAGCGCGCCGCCGACGCGGTGCGGCGACGCTGGGGCGCGGGCGTCCTGGCCCCCGCGAGCCTCCTGACTCCGCCGACCGGCGGCTCCCCCGCCCGCCCCGGCTCCGTCGGAGGAGCCGCGGCGCACCGCAGCGGTCGCGAGCCGATGCGCGAGGAGTAGGCCGTCGACGTCCGCGACGCCGCCGGTTTCCCAGATGCCGGGCTCACCGCCTATCCTGGTGTCGTCCGGGACCGCACCGGCGCGGGTCGAGCGGTCCTGTGCCCGTCACCGGAGTTCGACCGTCGGGAAAGCGAGGTGCCCTCGTGGCATTGTCGGAGCGCGAGCAGCAGGTGCTGCGCGATCTGGAAGACCAGCTTCATGTCGAGGACCCGTCGCTGGCTCATACCATGGATCACGCGGAGACGCCCTCGGGGCGCTTCTCCCCGCGCCACGTGGGTGCGGGCCTGGCCCTGGTGCTCGTGGGCCTGGCCTTGGTGATCGGCGGCGTCGCGGTGAGGCACTCGGTGGCCTCCATACTCCTGGGTGTGGCCGGCTTCGGGCTCGCCGTGCGCGGCGTGACCCTCATGCTGACCCGGGTCGAGGCCCCGGGCCGTCGGGACTCGTCCCGCGGGGATCCTTCGGGTGGGCGATCCGCGCGAGTCTCCTTCATGGACCGCCAGTCCGAGCGCTGGGAGCGGCGTCGCGACAGCGAGGACTGAACCCCGCCCCACTTCCCTCCACCCGAGGCCTTCCAAGCCCCGTCACCGACCGGTGGCGGGGCTCTTCGCACGCCTCGGCGGCGTGCCGGATGCCGGGCGCCACGCCCGGGGGACGGTTCGACGGTCGAGTTCCTCCACCGTTCTCCACCGCATGAAACGGCGATTTCGCGCCGCCAGGATCGGGATCGTGACGACGGTGTGACGTCTGAGGTGGAAGGAAAGGGAGGGAAGTGGAGTACTGTGGGTCTCACTGGATCGTTGAGGGGGGAGGAAGGAGTGATGCTCGATGTTTCTGGGTACTCACTCTCCTCGTCTCGACACGAAGGGGCGACTGATTCTGCCGGCCAAGTTCCGCGACGAGCTGGCCGGAGGAGTGGTCCTCACCCGGGGGCAGGAGCACTGCCTGTACGCCTTCACCTCTGCGGAGTTCGAACGCATGTACGCCCAGCTGCGGGAGGCGCCCCTGGCTCAGAAGCAGGCCCGCGACTACGTGCGCGTCATGCTTTCGGGCGCGGACTCTCAGATTCCCGACAAGCAGGGACGCATTACGCTGCCCGCGCCGCTGCGCGCCTACGCCGGCCTCGAACGGGACCTGGCAGTCATCGGTGCCGGCGCCCGCGTCGAGATCTGGGACGCCGAGGCCTGGCAGACGTACTTGACAGCGCAGGAGCAGGTGTTCGCCGACACGGCGGAGGAGATCATCCCGGGCTTCTTCTGACTCTCGCGCCGCAGCGCATGCCACCGGCCGAGGAACCGACAACCGCATACCGCCGCTGACCGGATACCCGGGCCCCGTCCCGTGAGGTCTCCGCCCGCCGCAGCGTCCGACGTCACTTCCCCGGCGCCGGAACACGCGGGAGGAGTCCTGGCGGGACGGAACCGGGTCACTCCGCGGCGGCGTGCACCCGTACGGGCAGGACGAGCCCGTGCGCGCGCACTCAAGAGCCCGCGAAACCGGTTGAAACAGACCGAGAAGACAGAGAAGACAGACAGACCGAGAAGATCGAGCAGGAAGGGGGGGCGGTGAACGACGTCCTGACGACCGCCGAGGACGGGCCCGTGGATCACCCCCGTCGGGCTGCCGGGCTCCACACGCCCGTCCTCCTGGAACGCTGCCTCGACCTGCTCGCTCCCGCCTTGATCGGCCCGGGAGCCCCCGCCAGCCCCATCCTGATCGACTGCACGCTCGGCACGGGAGGGCACGCCGAGGCCGCCCTGGAGCGCTTCGGCGATCTCGCCGTCGTCGGGATCGATCGGGACCCCGAGGCGATCGCACTCGCGAGTTCCCGCCTGGCCCGCTTCGGCCGGCGCTTCCGCGCCGTGCGCACCACCTACGACCATGTCGACGTCCTCGCCCGCGAGGCGGCCGCGCGCGCCGGGCGCCGAGACGGCCTGGTCGATGCGATCCTCATGGACCTCGGCGTCTCCTCCCTCCAGCTCGACCGGACCGGACGGGGCTTCTCCTACGCGCGCAGGGCTCCGCTGGACATGCGCATGGATCAGTCCGCCGGGCGCACTGCCCAGGACATCCTCGACACCGCTGACGAGCGTGAGCTCGCCCGCATCTTGCGGGACTACGGCGAAGAGCGCTTCGCCGCGCGCATCGCCGCCGGCATCGTGCGGCGTCGGGAGTCGGCCGACCCCGTCGCCTCCACCGACGCCCTGGTGGAGGTGGTGCGCGCCTGCGTGCCCGCCGCCGCCCGCCGCAGCGGCGGCAACCCGGCCAAGCGGACCTTCCAGGCTCTGCGGGTGGCTGTCAACGCCGAGCTCGAGGTCCTCGAGCGCGCCGTGCCCCGGGCCCTGAACTCCATTCGGGTCGGCGGACGCATCGTTATCGAGTCCTACCAGAGTCTGGAGGACCGCATCGTCAAGCGCGCGCTGGCCGCAGGCGTCTCCTCGACGGCCCCCGAGGGGCTGCCCGTCGTGCCCCCGGACGCCGAGCCCTATCTCAAGTCGGCCACCCGCGGCGCGCTGCGGGCCGACGACGTCGAGAGGGCCGCCAACCCCCGTAGCGCCTCGGTGCGCCTGCGGGCCGCCACCCGGGTTCGGCCGGCCGATCAGGCCCCCGCGCCCGAGCTCGCTCCCAGACCCCGCACCCATCCCGCCACAATGACCGCACGAGGAAGGAGAGGCCGATGAGTGCAGCCGCAGCCCGAGTCCGCCACCCACGTACCGACGACATCGCTCCATCCGGTCGGCGCTCAGCGGCGCGCGACCAGGCCCGGGACCAGCCCCAGCTTCACGTCGTTCGGGGCGTCGCCCCGGCACGGACGACCATGCCGTTCCTACTGATGGTCGTCGCGATCCTGGTGGGAGCGCTGGCGGCCTCGATGTTCCTGAACGCCAAGATGGCCGATACCGCCTACAAGATGAAAACGGCCCAGGCCGAGCTCAACGTCCTCAACGATCACATCGAGACGGTCCGTTCGGATGTCCAGAAGGCCTCCGCGCCCGATACGCTCGCGTCGCGGGCGGCCGAGCTGGGCATGGTGCCCGCCGCCGCCCCCGGCGTCGTCGACCTGCCCGCCTCGACCCTGTCCGGCGGCACCGCCGCGACCGGCGAGTAGCACGTGGTGAACCCCAGCCGCCGTCGGGCCCTTCAGGTCATGGGCCTGGCGGGCTTCACCGCCCTGACCGGACGCACCGCCTGGCTCCAGGTCGTCGCCGGCCCGCAGCTCGCCGCCAGGGCGAAGGCCGAGCGCACCGTCACCTGGGTCAACCGCGCGCCGCGCGGAGATATCCTCGGCAGCGACGGAACGATCCTCGCATCCTCGGCCGTCTCGTACGACATCGGCGTCGATCAGCTCAAGATCGCCCAGTACGAGTGGACCGAGGACCGCACCGATCCCGCCACCGGCCAGAGGTCGAAGACCGTCCGCGGCCACGGCGCGGCCGCCGCCGCCTCGCAGATGGCCGAGATCCTCGGCGTCGACGCCCAGGAGCTCGGCGCCTCCATGGTCGGAGAATCCACCTACGTCGTCATCGCCGAAGCCGTTCCCCCGGACACGTGGCGGCAGATCAAGGCGCTGGGCATATCCGGGGTCGAGCCCGATCAGCGCACCCGCCGCACCTACCCGGCCGGGACGGTGGCGGGCAACGTGCTCGGCTACACCCATGAGGGGGACGACCGCATCCTCATCGGCTCCGCCGGTCTCGAGCTCACCCAGAACGAAGCCCTGACCGGCACCGATGGCGAGGGCAGCGTCGAGATCGGCAAGACCGGCGCCATCATCCCCACCGGGGAGCAGGAGGAGATCTCCGCCGTGCCCGGTACGACGGTGCGCACCACCATCGACCCCGATCTGCAGGCGATCGCCCAGGACGCGATCGACGAGGCCGTCACCGCGCAGGGAGCCGATTGGGGCTGCGTGGTGGTCATGGAGCCGGCCACCGGCAGGGTGCTCGTGCTGGCCGACTCCGGGGCGGTCGACCCGGCCCGCGCCGCGGACACCTCCGAGGGGGACCGTAACGCCCGCAGCGTCCAGGCGATCTTCGAACCCGGCAGCGTCGGCAAGGTCATGACCTTCGCCGCCGCCCTGGAGGAGGGGGTGATCACGCCTGACGACTCGTGGACCGTGCCCTACACGTGGACGAGCGCCGACGGGCAGACCTTCCGCGACTCCCACGAGCACGGGGTCCAGCAGCTGACCACCGCCCAAGTGCTCGCCGAATCCTCCAACGTGGGCACGGTGCAGATCGGCGAGAGGCTTTCCAGCGACGTGCGTCACTCCTACATCGAGCGCTTCGGCTTCGGTAGTCTCACCGGCATCGAGATGCCCGCCGAGTCGGCCGGCATCGTCGGCCCTGTCTCCGAATGGGACGACCGCACCAGTTACACCACCATGTTCGGTCAGGGCATCGCCGGAACCGCGCTCCAGTCGGTCCAGGTGCTCGCCACCGTGGCGAACAAGGGCCTGCGCGTCGCCCCGCGCCTCGTCGACGCCTGGATCGATCCCGGCGGGGGACGGAGCCCTCAGAGCAGGCCGGAGGGCGTGCGCGTCGTCTCCGAGTCCACTGCCGCGGCGCTCACCGAGATGCTCATCGGCGTGACCCAGGAGGGGGGCACGGCCGAGGCGGCCTCGATCGACGGGTACCTCGTGGCCGGCAAGACCGGGACCACTGAGATCCTCACCGAGGACGGCACGGTCGCGTCCTTCGTCGGTTTCACCCCCGCCCGTGATCCCGCCATTGCGGTGGCCGTCATCGTGTACCGGCCCCGGGACACCTATGGCGGCACGGTGTCCGCCCCCGTGTTCCGCAAGGTCGCCCTGGCCACGATGCACTCCCTGGGCATCGCCCCGGACCCGTCCGTCACCGCCGCGCAGGCGGCTGTCGACGCCGACGCCCGAGCCGAGCACGCCGCCCAGGAGGCGACCAGGGGCGATGGCTAGACCGGACGGGAACGGGCGACGCCCGTTGCGCGGATCCGCGGTGTGGGGGAGTGCACCCCGTGCCGGCCGCGCGGGGCGTGACCAGGGCGTAGCCTTCCACCTGCGCGGTCCCCTGCATGTCCCGGTGGTGGAAGCCACCACCCGTCGGCCACGATAGATTGAGGAGTCATGAGCAACCACGCGTACGAGTCGGCCGCGCAGCTGCGCCCGCGCCGCGGCACCCCGACCGCTCTGGGGGAGCTCGCCGCGCACGCTGCGCTGCGCCCCGCCTCCGAGGCGGACGGGGGCGGGGCCCCCGACGACCTCGCTGTCATCGGGGTCAGCGTCGACTCCTCTGATGTCGCTCCCGGCGAGCTGTTCACCGCACTGCCCGGCTTCACGCGTCATGGGGCAGAGTTCGCTCCCGAGGCCGTCGCGGCCGGCGCCGTCGCGGTGATGACCGACGAGGCCGGCGCGCGGATGGTCCGCGCCTCCTGCCCGCGCACGCCCGTCCTGGTCGCCGACGACCCGCGCGCCGTCGTCGGCCCCCTGTCCGCGGAGGTCTACGGCCACCCCTGCACGAGGCTGACGACGGCCGCCGTCACCGGCACCAACGGCAAGACCACCACCTCCTACTTCGTCGACGCGATTCTCGCCGCCCATCTGGGTGGGTGCATGGTCGCGGGCACGGTCGAGCTGCGCGTGGGCGGGATGTCGGTCGAATCCCCCCGCACCACCGTGGAGGCTCCGGTGCTTCAGCGGATGATGGCGCTGGCCGTCGAGGAGGGCGTGGGCGCGGCCAGCCTGGAGGCCTCCAGTCACGCGATTGTCCTGCATCGTCTGGATGGCACCGTGGTCAACGTCGCCGGCTTCACCAACCTGCAGCGCGATCACCTCGATTTCCACAAGACCATGCAGGGCTACCTCGATGCCAAGGCGCGCCTGTTCACTCCCGCTCACGCTCACCGCGGCGTCGTCTGCGTCGACGATCAGTGGGGCGTCCAGCTCGCGGACCGCGTCGAGCGGGCCGGTCTGATCCCCGTGGACCGCCTGCGGGCCTACCCCGGTCGGACCCCCGCCGATTGGTGGGTGAGCGATGCCGCCGTGTCCATGACCGACTCGGCCACCACCTTCACCCTCCACGGCCCCCGTTCCGAGCGCATCGAGGCCTCCTGCCCTCTGCCGGGCCTCGTCAACGTTCAAAACGCCGCTCTGGCCCTGGTCATGACCATTCGCGCGGGCGTCCCCGCCGACACCGCCGTGGCCGCCCTGGCCGGTGCGCACAACATCCCCGGGCGCATGCAGCGCATCACCCGGCGCGATGGGGTGCGCGGCACCTGCATCGTCGACTTCGCCCACACACCCGACGCCATGGAGCTCGCCCTCGAAGCCGTCCGGCAGATCACACCCGGGCGTCTGATCGTCGTCTTCGGCTCCGATGGCGACCGCGACCGGGGCAAGCGGCCCATGCTCGGCGCTGTCGCCGCGCGCCTGGCCGATGTCCTGGTCGTCACCGACGAGAACCCGCGCAGTGAGGACCCGCAGTCCATCCGCGACGCTGTTCTGGAGGGCGTGCGCTCGGTGCGCCCCGACTTGGCCGACGTCGAGGAGATCACCACCTGGCGGGGCGATGCCGTACGTCGCGGCGTCGAGTTGTGCGGTCCTCAGGACACCGTCATCGTCACCGGCAAGGGCCACGAGCCCTTCCTGGAGGTCGCCGGAGACTTCATCCGCTATAACGACGCGCCGGTCATGCGCGAGGCCGCGCGGGCCAAGTGGGGTCCGGTGACGCCGGCATGATCACGCGCCCTCTTCACCAGGTCGCGTCCCTGGCCGGCGCCGCCATTGTCGGCCCCCGCGACGGCACCGGCCCCGACGCCGCACCTGTCAGCGGGGTCGTGACCGACTCCCGCAGGGCGGGCCCGGGCTCCCTGTTCGTGGCCATCGCCGGCGAGCGCACCGACGGCCACGCCCATGTCGGTCAGGCGGCCCGCGCCGGCGCCGCAGCGGCTCTGGTGGCCGACCCCGCCGCCGCTCGCTCCAGCCTGGTCGCCGTAGGAGTCGAGCCCGATTCATTCCCGCTGCTGGTCGTCCCCGATACCGTCGGGGCGCTCGGCGAGCTCGCCCGCGGTCACCTGGCCGATCTGCGCGGGCGCGCCCGCGCCAGGGGCGATGTGCTGACGGTCGTGGCCGTGACCGGGTCGGTCGGCAAGACCACGACTAAGGATCTCACCCGCCAGTTGCTGGCCGCTCAGAGTCCCACCGTCGCGCCGGCGGCCTCCTTCAATAATGAGATCGGGCTGCCGCTGACCGTCCTGGAGACCGACGAGTCCACCCGCTACCTCGTTCTGGAGATGGGTGCCTCCGGTCCCGGGCACATCGCCTACCTCACCCGGATCGCCCCGTTGGACGCCGCCGCCGTGCTCGTGATCGGGCACGCCCACATGGGGGGCTTCGGTTCCATCGACGGCGTCGCCGCGGCCAAGAGCGAGATCATCGCCGGCCTGGTGCCCACCGGCACGGCGGTGCTCAACGCCGATGACGAGCGGGCCCTCGCCATGTCGTCTCTGGCCCCCGCCGACGTGCTGACCTTCTCGGCGACCGGGGGCGGCGCCGACCTGCGCGCCACTGATGTGCGAGTGGGGGACGGCGCCCGGGCGAGCTTCAACTTGCACGCTCCCGGCCTGGCGGACTCCCGTCGCGTGCGCCTGGCGCTGCCCGGCGCGCACAACGTGGTCAACGCCCTGGCCGCCGCGGGACTGGCGATGGCCGCCGGAGTCCCCGCCCGAGCCGTCGCCACGGTGCTGGGCGACGTCCGGATTGAGAGCCCGCATCGCATGGAGGTGCACGAGGTCGCCCTGGGAGACGGCCCGGGTGGTGTTCTGCTCATCGACGACTCCTACAACGCCAACATCGACTCCATGTCCGCCTCCCTGGCCTCTCTGCCGGCCCTGGCCGGCGACCGCCGCCGCGTCGTCGTCATCTCCGAGATGCTCGAGCTCGGGGAGTCCTCGGTGGCCGACCACGCGCGCACCGGAGAGCTCGCGGCTCGGGCGGGGACGGCGCTGCTGATCGCCATCGGCTCCGGCGCCGCACCCACCGCCCGTACGGCCGCCCGCGCCGGAGTGGAGACCATCGAGGTCGCCGATGCCGAGGCGGCACTCGCTCTGCTCGATTCGCCCGACTCCCCGCTGCGCGACGCCGACGCCGTTCTGGTCAAGGGGTCTCATGACTCCGGCGCCTGGCGCGTCGCCGACCGGCTCCGCGTCGGCCGTCGAGGACCCAAGGGGTCCCAGGAGACCAGGGAACCCGAGGAGCCTGAGAAGGCTAAGGAGATGGACCCCCGATGACCGCGATCCTCGTCGCCGCAGCCGTCGGCATGCTCGTCACACTGCTCGGCACCCCCCTGCTCATCCGCTTCCTCCACCGGCGCCAGTACGGCCAGTTCATCCGCGAGGACGGACCGCAGGGCCACTTCATCAAGCGCGGCACCCCCACGATGGGGGGTCTGGTGATCATCCTGGCCACCGTCCTCGGCTACGCGGTCGCCAATCTCGTCGAGCTGCGCGCTCCGCGCGCCAGCGGGGTCCTGCTGCTCTTCCTCATCGTGGGCCTGGGACTCATCGGCTTCCTCGACGACTTCGAGAAGATCTCCAAGGAACGGTCGTTGGGCCTGCGGGCGTGGCAGAAGATGCTGGGCCAGGCGTTCATCGGCATCACCTTCGCCGCAACGGCCCTGTTCTTCGCCGACCGCAACGGACTAACCCCCGCTTCCACCCGCCTCTCCTTCGCACGGGACACCAACCTCGACCTGGCTTTCGCCGGAGTGGGCGTGGGACTGGTCCTGTTCGTCCTGTGGGCGAACTTCCTCATCACCGCCTGGTCGAACGCCGTCAACCTCACCGACGGCCTCGACGGGCTGGCCGCCGGCTCCTCGGCCATGGTCTTCGCCGCCTACACTCTCATCGGCGTGTGGCAGACCAACCAGTCGTGCACCTACGGTCACCACGACCTCGTGGCCACCCTGTGCTACCAGACCCGCGACCCGCGCGACCTGGCCATGATCGCCGCCGCGCTCATGGGCGCCTGCTTCGGATTCCTGTGGTGGAACGCCTCACCGGCCAAGATCTTCATGGGGGACACCGGGTCCCTGGCCCTGGGCGGCGGCCTAGCGGGGCTGTCCATCCTGACCCGTACCGAATTCCTCGCCGTCATCCTTGGCGGCCTGTTCCTGGCCGAGGTCATCAGCGACGTCGTCCAGATCGCCTCCTTCAAATCCACGGGACGACGTCTTCTGCGCATGGCGCCGCTCCACCACCATTTCGAACTCGGCGGCTGGACCGAGGTCAACGTCGTTATCCGCTTCTGGATCATCGCCGGAGTCTGCGTCGTCGTCGGGCTCGGCCTGTTCTACGCCGAGTACCTCGTGTCCTGACCCGCGCGTCACGACGACGGAACCGGTCGATGGGCCCACACTCATCGGTGGGGCTCGTCGGCGGGACCGCCGCCCGACACGAGACCGTTCACGACACCAGCCGCATCCCAGGATCGAGACCACAGTGACCACCGCCGACGCCATGACCCTGAAGAACCTCGCCGGGGCGCGCGTCGGCGTCGTCGGCGCCGGTCGTACCGGGCTCGCCGTCATCGACGCCCTGGACGATCTCGGGGCGCGCGTCCATCTGCTCGACGCCCGCCCCGGGGCCGCCGATGCCGTGACGGCGCCGCTGGAGCGGGTGACCATCGGGGACGGCGAGGTTCAGGCCGACGCGCTGGACGAGACCCGTCCCGACCTGCTCGTCGTCTCCCCGGGGGTGCCGGCGACCGGCCCGGTCCTGACACGCGCACGGGCGAGCGGTCGTGAGGTGTGGAGCGAGATCGAGCTCGCCTGGCGCCTCCAGCAGGCCAGACGTCCCGACGTCCCGTGGATCGTCGTGACGGGAACCGACGGCAAGACCACGACGGTCGGCATGCTCGCGGCCGTTCTGAGCGCCGCCGGTCTCAATGCCCCGGCCGTCGGCAACATCGGGTCGCCCACCATCACCGCGGTTCTGGAGGACCGGGCCGACGTCATGGCCGTCGAGCTCTCCAGCTTCCAGCTCCACACCACCGGCACGCTCAGCCCGCTCGCCGCGGCCTGCCTCAACCTCGCGCCCGACCACCTCGACTGGCACGGCGGGCTGGAGGCCTATGCGGCGGACAAGGCCCGCGTCTACGCGCGCACACGGCGCGCCGCCGTTTACAATACGGCCGATGCCGCCACCAGGCGCATGGTCGAGCAGGCCGACGTCGCCGCCGGCTGCCTCGCCGTCGGCTTCACTCTGGCCGTCCCCGGCCTGGGGCAGGTGGGCGTGGTCGAGGATCTTCTGGTCGACCGGGCGCTGCACGCCGGTCGCCGCAGCGCGGGTTTGCCCCTCGCCTCGCTCGTGGACCTGGCGCATCTGGCCCCCGGCGGCGAGACCGAACGTCTGCCCGCCCACGTGACGGCCGACGCCCTCGCCGCCGCCGCCCTGTCCCTGGCCCACGATGCCGTCGCCGCCGATCCCGGGGCCGTCGCGCGCGGGCTGCGCGCCTACGTCCCCGGCTCCCATCGCATCGTTACCGTCGCCCGGGGCGGGGGCGTCACCTGGGTCGACGACTCCAAGGCCACTAACCCGCACTCCGCTCAGGCAGCCCTGACCTCGCTGCCGGCCGGCACCGGCGTGTGGATTCTCGGCGGCGACACCAAGGGAGCGGTTTTCGATGACCTCGTGCGCGCGGTTCGCCCGGTCCTGCGCGGCGTCGTCGTGGTCGGCAAGGACCAGACCGACGTGCTCGCCGCCCTGCGCGCTCGCGCTCCGGGGACACCGGTGGCCCGCATTCCCGACGGCGACGGCGCCTCGGTCATGACCGGCGCGGTCGCCGCCGCCGGCGCCATGGCGCGGCCCGGCGACACCGTCATGCTCGCTCCGGCCTGCGCCTCCTGGGACCAGTTCAGCTCCTACGCTCAACGGGGCGACTTGTTCGCCGCCGCAGCGCTGGCTCACGTCGAGGGTCGGGAGGCACCGTGATCACACGTCAGCGGACGGGCAGGCCGGTTCGCGACGACGCCCCGCGCGTCGGTGGGGCGAGTCCGGCCGGCCCGCGCAAGCGGGCCGCCGGGACTGCGAAGAGCCCGCGCGCGTCGAAGACCCCGCGGGCCCCGAAGGCTCAGGCAACGAATGCGAGGGCCCCTGCCTCCTCTACGCCCTCGGCTGCTGCGAGGATCTCGGAGGCGGTCCCGGCGCCCCGCGGTGTGCGGGCGTGGTGGCGTCGGGTCCTGGGCGGCGACGGCCCCCGTCCCGGCGAGCCGGCCACGCTGACCTACTACGCCCTGCTCCTGTCTGCCCTCGTCCTGCTACTGTTCGGCCTGGTCATGGTCTTCTCCGTCCAGTCGGTGACCGTGGCGGCCCAGGGCCAGGATGCTGTCACCGAGTTCCTCAAGTACCTCGTCTTCGCTGTCGTCGGCCTGGCCGGCATGGCGGCCATCGCCCGCGCCCGTGTGCGCACGCTCAAACGACTCGCCCTGCCCGCTTTCATCCTGGCCTGTCTGAGTCAGCTTCTGGTCTACGTCCCCGGTGCGGGCAGCTGCGTGGGGGGCAACTGCAACTGGGTCCGCGTCCCCGGACTCGGTACGATTCAGCCCTCGGAGTTCATCAAGCTCGCCCTGTGCCTCTACCTGGGGGTCATGGTCACCACCCGTCAGGACGCCTTCCTGCCCGGAGTCGACACATGGCGCAGGTTCCGGCGGCTGGCCGGGTGGATCGTCGCTCCGGTGCTGCTCGCGGTCGCTCTCGTCCTGGGCGGAGGCGATCTCGGCACCGTCATCGTGCTGGCCCTGCTTGTGGCCGGAGCACTGTGGATGGGGGGACTGGGCTGGCGCTGGTTCGCGGCGCTGGGCGTGCTCGGGTTGGGCGGTTTCACGCTGCTGTCCGCTCTGTCGGCCAATCGGCGCGCCCGTATCATCGCCTGGTGGCACCCCGATGGCGCGGACCCGCTCGACGTGGGCTACCAGCCCAAGCACGGGCGCTGGGCGCTGGGCACGGGGAACTGGTGGGGCGTGGGTCCGGGCTCCTCGCGTCAGAAGTGGGGGTACCTCACCCAGGCCGACTCCGATTACATCTTCGCCGTCCTGGGCGAGGAGTTCGGCCTGATCGGAACACTCATCGTCATCGCCCTGTTCGCCGTCATCGGATGGTGCTGCATGCGCATCATCCGGCGTTCGCGCTCCCTGTACGTCTCGGTGGTCAGCGGTGGTGTGGCGGCCTGGATCGTCGGTCAGGCCGTCATCAACATGTGCGTCGTGGTCGGGCTGCTGCCCGTGCTCGGTGTGCCCCTACCCCTGATCTCCAAGGGCGGTTCGGCCCTGGTGTCCGTCCTCCTGGCCGTCGGAGTGCTGCTCGCTCTGGCCCGCCACGAACCCGGCGCACCCGAGGCCCTGCGCGCCAGCGGCGCCGCCGTGCGTCGTACCCTTGCCGTTATCGCCCCCCGCAGGAGGAACCGTGCCTGACACTCATTCCACCGGCGCGTTCGAGGACGCGCCCGCACCATCGGCGCGCCGGCTGCGCGTGCTGCTCGCCGGAGGCGGCACCGCAGGGCATGTCAATCCCCTCCTGGCCACGGCCTCCGCCCTGCGCGAGCCTACGACCGGCGGGGGCGGGGACGCCGGTATCCTCGTGCTGGGCACTCGCGAGGGGCTTGAGAGCCGTCTCGTGCCCGAGGCCGGCTACGATCTAGCCTACGTGCCCCGGGTGCCGATGCCGCGTCGGCCCACGGGGGACCTTTTCCTGCTGCCGCACCACCTGCGCAAGGCCGTGTCCGCGGCCCGGGAGGCCATCGATCGCGTCGACGCGCAGGTCGTGGTCGGCTTCGGCGGCTTCGTGTCGACTCCCGCTTACCTCGCGGCCCGGCGGGCGGGGGTGCCCGTTGTCATTCACGAGCAGAACGCCCGTCCAGGCCTGGCCAATCGGTTGGGCGCCCGCTGGGCCGCGGCCGTGGCCCTGACCTTCGCCTCGACGCGCCTGCGGGCGTCTGCCGGGCGCACCGAGGTCACCGGCCTGCCCCTGCGTCCCGCCATCGGCGCACTGGTCGCCGAGCGGGCCGACGCCGCCTCCGCGGCGCTCCTGCGGGCGGAGGGCGCACAGGCTCTGGGCCTGGACCCGCAGGCCCCGACCCTTCTGATCACCGGAGGCTCCTTGGGCGCCCAGCATCTCAACGAGGTCATCGTCGCCTCGCTCGGACGCCTGCCATCCGGCCTTCAGGTCCTCCACCTGACCGGCCGGGGCAAGGATGCGCCCGTGCGCGCCGCCCTGGAGCGGGCCGTCGCCGAGGGCGACTGCGCCCCCGACCTGGCCGAGCGCTACCACGTGCTCGACTACCTGTCCGCCATGGAACGGGCCTACGCGTGCGCCGACGGCGTCATCTGCCGCTCCGGCGCCGGCACCGTGGCCGAACTGACCGCTCTGGGCCTGCCCGCCCTGTATGTGCCGCTGCCTATCGGCAACGGCGAGCAGAGGCTCAACGCCGCCGACTGCATCGCCGCCGGCGGCGGCCGCCTGGTGCCCGACGGCGAGGTGTCCGCCGACGACATCGTCTCCTTCACCGATCTGCTCGCCGACCCCGAGGCCCGCGGGGCCGTCGCCGAGGCCGCAGCGTCCACCGGGGTGCGCGACGGCGCCGCGCGCCTGGCAGCGCTCATCCGCTCCGTTGCGGCCGAAGCGCGGTCCGGGGCGGCCCCCGACGACCGCGGCGCGGACCAGTCCGCGGACCAGGAGGTCAAGTGATGAGCGCATCCGAGCGGACCGACTTGGGCGGCCGGGCCTTCCATCTCATCGGCGTCGGCGGCGCCGGCATGAGCGTGCTCGCTCAGCTCCTCGCCGAGCGGGGCGCCGCCGTCACCGGGTCGGACGCCGTCGGCGGCGACGCCTTCGACCACCTGCGCAGCCTGGGGCTGACGGTGGTGGTGGGCCATTGCGCCGACAATGTGCCGCCGCGGGCCACCGTCGTCGTCTCGACCGCGATCAAGGAGACCAACCCGGAACTCGCCATAGCCCGCCGCCGCGGTCAGGAGGTCCTCCACCGCTCCCAGGCCCTCGCCCTGGCGGCCCGGGGGCGCGACTTCGTCGCCGTGGCGGGAGCCCACGGCAAGACGACCACCTCCGGTATGCTCGCCCAGGCTCTGTCGGTCGCAGGCCGGGACCCCTCCTTCGCCGTCGGCGGCGTCGTGCGCGACCTGGGCACAGGCGCTCATCTGGGGGCGGGGCGCGCCTTCGTGGCCGAGGCCGACGAGTCCGACCGATCTTTCCTCAACTACGACCCTTACCTGGCCGTCGTCACCAATGTCGAACCCGATCATCTCGACAATTACGGCACGCGGGAGGCCTTCGAGAGGGCTTTCGTCGATTTCGCCCTCACCGTGCGCGAGGGCGGCAGGCTCATCGTTTGCGCCGATGATCCCGGCGGTCTGCGACTGGCGCGCGCCGCGGTGGAGCACGGCGTGGCGGTGACGACCTACGGCACCGCCGGCCCCGACGTCGGCGATCGGGGCCGGCTCGTCGGTGACGCTCACGTTCGCGTCGAGATCACCGAGCGGCGCGCCGACGGGACCTCGGCGCTGCTGACGCTGTGGAGTGGCGAGACGGCGACGGGCACCGGGCCGGTACGCCCTGAGGACTGCACGCTCACCGGTTCGGTGCCTCTGGAGCTCGCCGCCCCTGGCGACCACGTCGTCCTGGACGCCGCCGCTGCCTGGGCGGCCGGTCTCGAGCTGGGTGTCGAGCCCAGAGTGATGGCCCGCTCCCTGGCCTCCTTCGGAGGGACCGGGCGCCGCTTCGAGACGCGCGGCGAGGCCGCCGGAGTGGTCGTCATCGACGACTACGCCCACCACCCCACGGAGATCGGGGCCCTGCTGGCCACTGCTCGCGAGGTCGCCGATGTCCGCGGGGGCCGCGTCCTAGTGCTGTTCCAACCGCACCTGTTCTCCCGCACTCGGACCTTCGCCGATCGTTTCGGCGCGGCCCTGGCGGACGCGGACGTCGTCGTCGTCACCTCCGTCTACCCGGCGCGGGAGTCTCAGGAGGACTTCCCCGATGTTACCGGCGCCATGATCGTCGACCGGATCGCCGGCTGCGAGGCCCGGTATGTGGCCGATCGCGTCGAGGCGGCCCGCGCTCTGGCCGACGCCGCCCGCAGCGGCGACGTCCTGCTGACCGTCGGCGCCGGCGACGTGACCCGGCTCGGCGCCGTGATCCTCCAGCGGCTGGGCGCCCGTCTGAGCGGTCCGCAGTGATGAGGAAGCCGCGAGCGCCGCGTCCGGCTCCCGAGTCCCCGGCCGGGGACTCGGGAGCCGGAC
>ERZ772967.47-NODE-47-length-98497-cov-28.659617_pt1 | contig 98497 bp, 70 predicted proteins | sample MGYA00511677_ERZ772967 | MGnify/ENA primary metagenome ERZ772967 (study PRJEB29015, sample SAMEA2737931) | human oral metagenome | biome: human oral; feature: human-associated habitat; material: dental | place: China | collected 2146 ...
GGCTTAGAAGCAGCCATCCTTGAAAGAGTGCGTAATAGCTCACTGGTCAAGTGGTGATGCGCCGACAATGTAGCGGGGCTTAAGCACACCGCCGAAGCCGCGGCGCCCTCCCTTTTGTTGGGGGGGTGGGTAGGGGAGCGTCCTGCGCGGGGGGAAGCCGTCGTGTGAGCGTCGGTGGACTGCGTGGGAGTGAGAATGCAGGCATGAGTAGCGAGTGGCGGGTGAGAATCCCGTCCGCCGATTGACTGAGGGTTCCAGGGCCAGGTTGTTCCGCCCTGGGTTAGTCGGGTCCTAAGGCGAGGCCGTCAGGCGTAGTCGATGGGCAACGGGTTGACATTCCCGTACCGGACGGCGGCCGTCCGATGCCGGCTGGGCGGGGCGTGCTCGTCCCTGCGCGTCTTTTTTTCCGTGCCTTTCGGGGTGCGGGGGGCGTGTGGGCGCGGTGCGTTCTGTCTGGTGTGGCAAGCGTGGTAACAGGCGTGACGCAGTGAGGTAGCCCGTCCGTGTCTTATGGCTTGGCACGGCCAAGGGTGTGGCCCGCCGCCGAGGCAAATCCCGGCGGTGTGTGGGTGAGGCCTGATGGGGACCGTTGATGGGAAGCGGGTGATCCTGTGCTGCCGAGAAAAGCGTCGACGCGAGGCCGTTGTCCGCCCGTACCCGAAACCGACACAGGTGGTCAGGTAGAGTATACCGAGGCGTTCGAGTGACTCGTGGTCAAGGAACTCGGCAAAATGCCCCCGTAACTTCGGGAGAAGGGGGGCCCTGCGCGTGGTCCGCCCGTGCGGCGGGGAGCGTGTCGGGGCCGCAGAGTCCAGGGAGAAGCGACTGTTTATCAAAAACACAGGTCCGTGCCAAGCCGCAAGGCGATGTATACGGACTGACGCCTGCCCGGTGCTGGAAGGTTAAGCGGACTGGTCAGCCCCCGTGTGGGGGTGACGCCGGGAAGTTAAGCCCCAGTAAACGGCGGTGGTAACTATAACCATCCTAAGGTAGCGAAATTCCTTGTCGGGTAAGTTCCGACCTGCACGAATGGCGTAACGACTTCTCCGCTGTCTCGACCACGAACTCGGTGAAATTGCAGTACGAGTAAAGATGCTCGTTTCGCGCAGCAGGACGGAAAGACCCCGGGACCTTTACTGCAGCTTGGTATGGGTGTTCGGCGCGGTTTGTGCAGGATAGGTGGGAGACGGTGATCCGGTCGCGTCAGCGGGCGGGGAGTCGCTGGTGAGATACCACTCTGGCCGTGTTGGGCTCCTAACCTCGGCCCGTGATCCGGGTCAGGGACAGTGCCTGGTGGGTAGTTTAACTGGGGCGGTTGCCTCCTAAAGGGTAACGGAGGCGCTCAAAGGTCTCCTCAGCCTGGTTGGTCATCAGGTGGCGAGTGCAAGTGCACAAGGGGGCTTGACTGTGAGACTGACAGGTCGAGCAGGCACGAAAGTGGGAACTAGTGATCCGGCGGTCGCGTGTGGAAGCGCCGTCGCTCAACGGATAAAAGGTACCCCGGGGATAACAGGCTGATCCTGCCCAAGAGTCCATATCGACGGCATGGTTTGGCACCTCGATGTCGGCTCGTCGCATCCTGGGGCTGGAGTAGGTCCCAAGGGTTGGGCTGTTCGCCCATTAAAGCGGTACGCGAGCTGGGTTCAGAACGTCGTGAGACAGTTCGGTCCCTATCCGCTGCGCGCGCAGGAGAATTGAGAAGGGCTGTCCCCAGTACGAGAGGACCGGGACGGACGAACCTCTGGTGTGCCAGTTGTTCCGCCAGGAGCACGGCTGGTTGGCTACGTTCGGGAGGGATAACCGCTGAAAGCATCTAAGCGGGAAGCCCGCTTCAAGACGAGTTCTCCGCCGCACGTTATGCGTGTGGGAAGGCCCCCCGAAGACGACGGGGTTGATAGACCGGAGGTGGACGCCCCGCAAGGGAGTGGAGCCGACCGGCACTAATGGGCCGACCGACCCAACACAACCACCCTTTCCTTTCTTTTGTGGGGCCGGCAGGCCCCCGGGAGGGGGGGAGCAAGACGACCCGTGTCCGCTATGCGATACCCGAATCCCACACCCGCCCCCAGGGGCGGGCGGGGTCAGGCCCGGCAAGCGTGGCGGCGGCCATAGCGGCAGGGACACGCCCGGACTTTCCCTTTCCGAACCCGGAAGCTAAGACTGCCAGCGCCGATGGTACTGCACCCGCCAGGGTGTGGGAGAGTAGGACACCGCCGCCCACACAAACCCACAAAAGAGAGGGGGGCCCGCACCAGCGGGCCCCCCCCTTTCGTGTCCCCCCACACCCGCCCCCGCACCGCAGACACACCCGCAGGCACACACACCGCCCCACACGCACACAGCAGGCCGCATACCGTCAAGGCCACACAACACACGACACACGGGCCACAGCCGCAAACAGAGCATCCCCACACAGCCACACAACCCCGCCGCCGCACAACCCCAACCCCACAACACAACGCACAGAAGGCAACCAAACCGGGCTCGCACGAACCGACCCGCTCACACCCCAACCCCACACCCGCAAACACACAACACACAAGCCAATAGGCAGGGCACATGACGTGCGTTTAACCCGATACTTCACGCTTGTATCGCATTCTCTGCAGTACACGCTGCGCCCTCGGGGCGCCGATCGCGCCGACTTCCGGTGCGAGGCCGGGAAGCACGGACACGTTTCAGGACTCTCAGATCAAACGGCCTAAGCCGGGTTCTTCCTTCCAGGTCGAGCTCGCCTCCTACACGGGGAACGTCGCGGCCCAGGTTGTAGATGTGGACCCGGAAGACGTCACGTCCGATCAGATCCGCGAGCTTCGAGCCAGAGGCGTGTACCCCGTCTGCTACGTCAACGTCGGCGCGTGGGAAGACTGGCGAGCTGATGCGGATCTGTTCCCAAAGGAAGTCATAGGGAAAGGCTATCCGAATTTGCCGGGCGCAAATTGGCTCAATGTCAGCAAACAGAACGAGTTTTTCCACTTGATGGAAAGCCGGATCAAAGTGTGCACGGACAAGGTCTTCCTCGGCGTGGACGCCGACAACGTCGACGGTTGGAAGCACGATACCGGCTTAGGGACACGGCATGCTGAGTCTCGCTGGGCATTCCTCTGCTCCAATCCTATTCACAGCGAACGCCTGCTGAGGTCGTCGCTCTCTCGCTGCCGAAGCGGATGCGAAGACGCGTGGTGCGCGTCGGCAAGGGTCCGGCGCGGGGCCAAGGCAATCCAAGGCCCACGCCGTGTCCTTGTCTAGCCGAGCCTGTGTCTACTTGAGCAGCTTCGTGGTCAGCCATACTGCGAAGGCAACGAGCGGCACAAAACTTATGATCCTCACAGGCAGTTCCATTTTAGGCAGCCACCAGATGTAGATCATCGTGGTCAACGTTGCCGCCCAAATCCCGGCGACTGACACTGCGGGCGGGACCGCGGAAATGAAGCATAGGCCGATAGCGGCAAGGATGACCCCGCTCGTCGCGAAGGACATGAATCTGGAATCGGTTAAATTGGGGCGGAACAAGGTCGCCCCCCAAATGACCGTGAGGACGCCGACAATTGCCAGGCAATAGCCCAGAATGCTTAGTCCGTCCATTGTGTTTCCTTTCGGTTTGTTCATATTGTTCTCCTGTCTCCAGTGAATGAATGTGAAATATTGTTCATTCACTGGGGGGTGAAAATTTCCCGACCTTTTGTCGAGCCTTCACCCCCTTGTCGAGCCTTCACCCCCTTGTCGAGCCGTCGCCCTCGACGTCGGACGCATCGAGGTTTGGCATGCCGACGAGGTAGCCCCCCATTCCTTCGTTGCCTTGACGCGGGGTAGTTCTATGGCGCTTTTCTCTAAAGGCGACGCCCGTCAAAGGCCGGCGGGCGCCCTTTTCGAAATTGGCAGGGCCCTTTTAAAAGAGTCCCTTGACGAAATACGCGGCAAGGGTCTCGAGCGCTTGCCCGACGCCTGGAAACTCCTTTTCGGTTACGTGTGTGTCAACGTAGATCACGAGTTCGCACACCCGCAGGACCTTGCGGGACTTTTCTTCCTCGAACCCGGCGTCGCGCATCCAGCTTTCGAATGTTGCGAGGAGGAAATGCAGGAAGAAGTTTTCCTCCCCGTCGCCAGCGCGGTAGTGCTCGCGCAGGCGTTTCCCGATGGCTGGGCTGCTCCACTCGGACAGTATCCTGTTGGCGGACATGCGCTTGAAGATGTAGTCGAAGATCGCGGGGATCACTTCCGTCGGATCGGCGGACCAGTCGATCTCGTTCACCATCTCGGCGCGAATCCGGTTGTTTTCTTCCGCGTATATTTCGAGGAAGATCGCCTCCTTCGACGGGTAGCAGTTGTAGAAGCTTCCGACGGCGACGCGGGCGTCGCGGCAGATGTCGGAAATGCTCGTCGTCTTGTAGCCCTTCTCGGCGAAGCTGCGCTTTGCCGCTCGCCGCAGGGCTTGTTTCATGTTGTCCACGGAATGCCTTACTCCACGTCCCCTCGAGATGGATGAATGAATGATTCAAATTATTCATTCACATTCTAGGCCGACCCGAGTCACCCGTCAAGACGGGTATGCGGCGGGTTGTTGGTTCGGAAAGTTGGTGTGCGCCATGTCGATGTGGAAACCTAGCCTGCGAAACGTCGGGCAGTTGCAGGGCGATTTGGGAGGCGCCGCGGACTCGGATGGCTTATCATTCCAGAGGTTGTCTAGTACAGGAGGATTACGGTGGCGCAAGCGATCGGTTTTGACCGAGAACGATACATCTCGATGCAGTCCGAGCATATCGGCGAGCGGCGTCGAAAGATCGGAGGGAAGCTGTACCTCGAAATGGGGGGCAAGCTTTTCGACGACATGCACGCTTCTCGCGTCCTGCCGGGTTTCACCCCCGACAACAAGATCGCGATGCTCGAGAGGCTGCGAGACGAACTTGAAATCGTCGTCGCCGTCAACGCCAACCTTCTGGCCAAAGTCAGGGCGGATCTCGGAATCTCCTATCAGGAGGACGCGCTTCGGCTGGTGGACGTCTTCCGTGAAAGGGGCTTCCTCGTCGAGAACGTCGTGCTCACCCAGATGGAGGACTACAACGCGCCGGCGAGGGCGTTTAAGAAGCGGATGGAGCGCCTCGGTCTGAAGGTCGCCCAGCATCGGCGCATCGAGGGGTATCCGGGCAACACGAAGCTCATCGTGTCCGACGGAGGCTTTGGAAAGAACGATTACGTCGAAACGAGCAGGGACCTCATCGTCGTCACCGCGCCCGGGCCTGGGTCGGGAAAGCTCGCAACGTGCCTGTCGCAGCTCTTCCACGAGCATCGCAGGGGGATCACGGCCGGATATGCGAAGTTCGAGACATTCCCGATTTGGAACCTCCCTCTTGACCATCCGGTCAACGTGGCGTACGAGGCGGCCACGGCCGACCTCGAAGACGTCAACCTCATCGATCCCTTCCACTTGCAGGCTTACAACGAGCAGGTGGTCAGCTACAACCGCGACGTCGAAGTGTTTCCGCTGTTGGTGACGCTGCTTCGGGAAATCGCGGGTGAATCGCCGTACCAGTCGCCCACCGACATGGGCGTCAACATGGCCGGCCACTGCATCAGCGACGACGCCGTTTGTCGCGAAGCGGGCAAGCAGGAGATCATTCGGCGCTACTACAAAGCTTTGGTCGACGAGCGGCGGGCGGAAGCCGATCCGGTGGTCTCCGGGCGCATTGCGCTCATTATGGGGCGGCTGGGCCTGGCCAAAGAGGACCGCGTCGTCGTCGAACCCGCGTTGAAAAAGGCGGAGGCCACAGGCGGGCCCGCCTCCGCAATCGAACTTCCCGACGGGCAGATCATCACCGGCAAGACCTCTGGGCTCCTCGGATGCTCGGCGGCCATGCTCTTGAATGCGCTCAAAGTTTTGGCGGGGATCGGGGACGACGTCGACCTTCTGGCTCGTGAGTCCATCGAGCCGATCCAAACCCTCAAAACCGAGCACCTCGGCAGCAGGAACCCAAGGCTCCACACCGACGAGGTGCTCATCGCCCTGTCGGTCTCCGCGACGCGTGACGACAACGCGCGCAAGGCCTTGGACGAGCTGCGCAACCTCCGCGGCTGCGACGCTCACACGACGACGATCCTCGGCTCTGTGGACGAGGGGATCTTCAGGAACCTCGGGGTGCTCGTGACGTCCGAGCCGGTCTACCAGCGGAAGTCTCTTTACCGCAAGCGTTGAGAGCGCCGCAAGGGGCAGGGGTATCGTAAAGCGGCGAAAGTGCTTCCATGATTCGGGCAGGCAAGCAATACCGGGTATGTGACGCGTTTTACTTGTCGGCTTTTGCTTTATGCCGTCTCAAGAAACCGCACGGATAATGCGGATGCTTTGCCCTTTCCCCCGCTTGTCTGCGCGGCTGCTCTCGCATACCCCCTTGCCCATGGTAAGTAAGGGAGTGCTAACCTAATCGCAACAGGTTAATATCACGCTTCTGAAAGGAAATTCCATGCCACGCAGGCTAACCGCTGCGGCGGCTGCTTTCTCAATCACCCTAGGTGGGTTTGTGGTTGCGAGTGCCGCCCATGCTTCGCCTTTGCATTCGTCGACCTTCGCCGCGAAGGGGCCAGCCGCCACGGGACAGAGCGCCGAGGCGTCGGGTTCGGCGACTTGGGGACTCAAGCAGAGTTTCCGCAATTACATTAAGAACGGCCCCGCGCAGGGCTCTATTGAACCGGGAGACGGCGCTTCGGGCGAATTCAACTTCCCGCTTGACTCGGGTCAGGCCTTCGACGCCGCGAATCCTGGAACGTTGCGGTTCAAGGGGTCCGTTCATTTCACTGGCCACCACGGTCAACTCGACGTGACCATCGCCAATCCGGTTGTGAGCTTCACATCTGCCACGACGGGGGTTCTGCGAGTCGACGTCAAAAGCAAAGCAATGGGGGCCAACGAGGTCACTGACTACGGTCAGGTCGAATTCGCCACGCTCAGCGGGCTGCAAATGAACGATGCCGAGGGCGGCGTTTCACTCAGCGCCTCGACCGTGAAACTGACCGCCGCAGGCGCCCAAGGATTCGCGGGGTTCTATCGAGAAGGCGAAGATCTGGATTCGTTCACTTTCAACCTGACCAAGCAGAGGAGCGGGCAACAAGCCCCTGACGCGGAACCCTCTTCCCAGCAGCAGCCCGCCGCCGGGCCGTCGAACGAGCTTCCCAAAGGCTCAGACGAGGGCAGGACAAGCTCAAACGGCGACCAGTCTGAGGCCGTGCATGCTCCCGCCTACCGGGATGCAAATCCCCCGGCGGCCCGTGTGCAATCGAATTCGGTTCCCCAAAGCGCGGCAGCTCGCGCACCCGTCCCGGCGGTTGCGCCGCCCGTCTCGATTCCAGCTTCAGTGGCCGCCAAAGCCCAAGCCCCTCAAGCCAAAGGAAACAAAGCCGCTGCGGCCCCGGCGTCTAAGCCGCTTCCGCAAGCTCAATGCACGGCCGACGCGTCAAGCAGGAAGGTGACTCAGGGGAACTTCGGCTGGGGTTTGCGGAAGTCTTTCACGACCTACATTCGAAGCTCCATTGCAAAAGGCTCCTGGAACCTTTCGGGAGCTGCCTGGGACGGATCGAATTTCAACTTCCCCGCTTCGGGAGGCTTGTTCAACACGGCTTCGAAGCAAGGGAAGATCAATTACTCCGGTTCAGTTCATTTCACCGGGCACAACGGTCTTCTCGACATGACGATTGGCAATCCGACCCTCCAGATCAACGGCAACAGCGGTGTGCTTTCCATGAGCGTCAGCAGCAGCGACACCTCGGGAAAGAAGACCGATTATGGCGTGGTGCCGTTCGCAAACGTCAAGTTTGCGAACGTGTCCGCAAGCTCGACGTCGCTCAACTACACGTCTTCATCAGTGACGTTGACGTCTCAGGGCGCCAAAGCCTTCGCCGGCTTCTACAAGGACGGCGAATCGTTGGACAACCTCAGCGGTTCCGCAGCGCTTACGCCTACTAATGAATGCGATCCGGGCGGCGGCGCGGGCTCCGGTGCGGACGGAGCAGGCGCAGACGGAGCTGGCGGCGCTGGCGGAGGCGCGGGCTCCGGTGCGGACGGAGCCGGTGGCGGCGCTGACGGCGCTGGCGGCGCAGGTTCTGGTGCGGACGGCGCGGCTGGCGGAGCCGGCGGTGCGGGCCCACGAGCCGATGGCGCAGCAGGCGCGGGCAAAGGCGGCGGAAAGGGCGGTGCGTCTGCGCTTCCCCGAACGGGCGCTGAAGCAGACGGCTTTGCGGCGGTCGCTTTTGCAAGCGTCGTCGCGGGCGGATTGGCGATGGCCGTCCGTCGTCGAATCGCTCATCGATAAGAACCAGACGGTGCGTGCGACGACGCGAAAATCGCAGCGCGTCGTCGCACGCACCCCAATCGAAGCATGGAGCGAACGAAGTGAATATGAAACGCCTTTTGACGGCCGCCGCCTGCCTTGCGCTAGTCGCCTGCGGCGCCCGAGATCCATACGGCTCCGACGGCAAGGGCCCTGATTCAAACGTCGCATCGAGCGGCAAGGCGGCCGACCCCCATGCGCTGACAGGGCTTTCGAAAGTGCCTGAGATCTCCGATCCCGCACCGGTGAAAGGCGCTTTTCAGCAAAAGCTTCCCGTCACCGTCAAAGACGTCGAGGGCAACTCCGTCACGGTCACCGATACGTCGAGAATTTTGGCGCTTGACGTCAACGGGACGCTTTCACGCACGGTCATCGCGCTTGGATACGGCGACAGGCTCGTCGGGCGGACGGTCTCTTCGACGGAAAAGCGCCTCGCCCGGCTGCCGGTCGTGACTCAGAGCGGGCACCAATTGAACGCCGAGTCCATTATCGCGCTCAAGCCCAGCGTGATTCTGGCGGATCGCAGCGTGGGACCGCCCGAGGCAATCGATCAGATCAAAGCGACGGGGATACCCGTGGTGCTCGTCGATCCCCACAGGTCTGTGGCTTCGGCTGGAAAACTCATAGAAACAGTGGCTCATGCCCTAGGGGCGGACGACGCCGGCGCCGCCTTGGCCAAACGCACCGAAGGAGAAATCGCGGCGGCTAAGAAGCAGATCGCTCAATGGACTCCCAAACGAAAGGTGGACGTCGCTTTTCTGTACGTGCGGGGAACCGCGGGCATCTTCTTCATTCTGGGCAAGGACGACGGGGCCACCGAGCTCATCGAGGGAGTGGGAGGCAACGACGTCGCCTCTGCCAAAGGCCTGGGGTCGACGACGCCGGCAAGCGCCGAAGCCTTGGCCTCTACGAATCCGGAAGTCATCTTCGTCATGGAACAAGGCCTTAAATCGACCAATGGCGTGAAGGGCTTGTTGGCAAGGCCGGGCGTGTCCCAGACCCGCGCAGGGCAGAAAAAGCGAGTGGTCGCCATTCCCGACGGCGTGGCACTGGCCTTCGGCCCCCAGACGGGTGAAACGCTCATTGCCATAGCCAAGGCTCTGTACGGGGTTCGAGGGTGAGGCGGAACCTTGAGAGCCGCCTCACCCTGTTTCTCGCACTTGCGGGAGCGCTCTCGCTGACGGTCGTTGTTTCCGCTGTGGCCGGCCAATTCAGCGTTTCGCCGGGCGACGTCTTGCGCGCTCTCGGCTCACGCATGGGTCTGTGCGATCCGCCCGCCGATCCGGCGGTGTATTCCACTCTGTGGACCGTGCGATTTCCGAGAATTGCGCTCGGGGTGCTCGTCGGGGCTGCCCTTGCCGTGGCGGGAACCGTCATGCAGGCGGTTTTCTCGAATCCGCTCGCCGAACCGGGGATAGTCGGCGTGTCGGCAGGCGCGGCAGTGGGCGCGTCCGCGGCTATCATCTTCGTTCCTGCGGCGGCGGGCGGTTTTGCGGTGCCTCTCGCGGCGTTCGCCACCGGCCTGCTTGCCGCTTTCCTCGTTTACGCGCTCTCTCGGTATGCGGGCAGGGCGGAGGTTCTCACCCTCGTGCTCACGGGGATAGCCGTGACGGCTGTGTGCACCGCGGCGACGTCGGCCGCAATGTACGCAGCCCCCACGACCGCCCGCGACCAAATCGTCTTCTGGCAGATGGGGTCTCTCAGCGGCGCCAATTGGACTCAGGTGAAGATCGTCGGCGCGGTCGTCGTCTGCTCTTCGCTGTGGGCGTTTGCAATCGCCCGAAAACTCGACACTCTGGCGTTGGGGGACCGTGCGGCCGAGCACGTCGGGGTCAACGTCCAACTCGTGCGGATGTCAGCCATCGCCCTGGCCTCTCTTCTCACCGGGGCCGCCGTCTCCTATGCGGGAGTCATCGGTTTCGTCGGATTGGTTGTGCCGCATGTGCTGAGGCTCCTTTTCGGCCCGCTCAACCGATACCTGATTCCGGCCTCAATGCTCGGCGGCGCCCTTCTCCTCGCCCTGTCGGACATCGCAGCTCGAAATCTCGTTCCTTTCTCGGATTTGCCGATCGGAATCTTCACCGCGTTCGTGGGAGGGCCGACCTTCTTCGTTCTCCTGCGCGTGCGGCTGCGCGGAGGTGTGAGGCAGTGAGAGCAGTGCAGGCCAAGGGCGTTTGCTTTTCGTATGGCTCGCGCCAGGTGCTCAACGACGTCTCGCTTTCAGTCGACGAAGGCGAGATCGTCGGGTTGCTGGGGCCGAACGGGACCGGAAAGTCGACGCTTCTGGGAGTGCTCGCCGGTGACCTGCGGGCAGACGGAGACGTGAGGCTGTTCGGACGCGAGGTCGGTGCGCACCGGCGGTCCGATTTGGCGCGGATCCGCTCCGTCATGGAGCAGGCCAGCCAGTTTCCGTTCGCCTACCGGACTTGGGACGTCGTGGCGATGGGGCGCACCTGCTGGGACTCTTCCCCGCGGGAAGACGCCGCGATCGTCGAACGGGCGCTGCGGGCGGTCCGCATTGAGCATCTTGCCGAACGCGACGTCACTCGACTCTCAGGGGGCGAACGTGCGCGGGTGACTTTGGCGCGAGTTCTCGCTCAAGAAGCGCGTATCGTCTTTCTTGACGAACCGACGGCTGCCCTGGACGTCGCCCATCAAGAGCGCACCTTCGAGCTGTGCAGAAGGCTCGCCGACGACGGCCGCGCCGTGGTGGCCGTCATGCACGACATTCAAGTGGCCGCGGCCCACTGCGACAGGATTGCCCTCATGGACTCGGGGAGGGTGGTGGCGACGGGGGAGCCGAGGGCTGTCTTGACCGCCGAGGCTCTCAGCGAGGTCTACGGATGGCCGATCAGCGTCGAACGGCTCGGCGCCGGAACGGTGGCAGTCCTTCCGCGCCGGCGCGACGAGGCGGAGCGCGGCGAGGCCGAGCATGATGAGGCCGAGCGCGACGCCTTCGAAGAGGGGCGAAAGCATGGACCTTCCTCTCCGGCGCCATGACGCCGAGGCGTCCTTTGATTCGACGAAAAAAGGTCCCTGAGGCCAAATCGCCGCGGCGGCCCCAGGCCTTCCAAACTTTCCAACTTGAAGGTAAGGCTTCACTTACAACAGGCGGCCGAGTGGGGTAGTGTTGCCTTGTAGGGGACATGTGTCGCTAAGGAGAGTGTGATGGCGCCGAAGACTCCGGTGATCTCACCCGCGGGAGTCCGCGATTCGCGCGTAGTGGCGGCGCTGAGAATCGCCAGCGCCGTATTCACGGGCGCCGCGCTGGTCGGCGTCGCCGGCATAGCGGACGGGCGGGAGGGCTTTGCCGGTCCTTTGGCCTGCGCCTGCGCCGCCGGCCTTGCGGCCTTCGCCGAAATCCTTTTCGGCGGGCATTCGGCTCGGGCCGAGGAACGCCGCATCCGGCGAAGTCTGCTCTCGCGGCTTTTCGCCTCCCGAAGCCAGGAGGCTTCGGGAGCGCATGCGGTTCAACTGTTGACCGACAACGTCGAAAGGGTGACCGAATACCGTCAGATCTACTTAGGATCGACCCTCGCCGCTTTTTTAATACCTTTTATCGCTCTAACTTACATCTCGGTCGCGTTCGATCCCGTTCTCGGTTTGACGGTCATGGCTTTATGCCCGCTCATTCCGGTTCTGCTCGCTGTTTTCATGCGTTTCTTCAGGAAGACGTCGGCTAAATCGCGCAGAGAGCGTGCGATTTTGGCCGGAAAGTACCTCGACGCCATTCGCAACCTCGTGACGATACGCCTGCTTGGCGCCGGGCCTCGAATCGAGCGCCGGCTCAAAGACCAGGGAGAGCGCAACCGCGGCGCCGTCATGAAACTGCTTGCGGGCAACCAGCTTGTCATCATCGTCGTGGACGGCCTTTTCTCCCTCGTCCTCATCTGCACGACGTGCGCGTTGGCCGTTGTCCGCTTCAACGCCGGCGCGGTGACGGCGTCGCAAGTTCTTGCAACGGTGCTTCTGACCGCCCTTCTCATCGAACCTCTTGTGCAAGTCGCTGGATTCTTTTACATCGGCATGGGAGGAATCGCGTCCCAACGCGCGATAAGGGCGTATATCGACGACCATGCGGATCCGAGTGCGGAGGTTTCGGCTGCGAAGAGCGGCGCGGGCGGCGACGTCGGCACGAACGTTGATGCCGCCACGGAGACCGATGCCGGTGCAAGCGGCGACCTCGGCGCGGAAGGCGACGCGGACAAAGGCGGGGGTCCGGGCGCGGCTGGCGGCGTCGGCTGCCCCGTCGTCGTGCGAAACGTGAGCTTTGACTACGGGCGCGGCGAGGTCCTCCACGGAGTCGATCTCGCGGTCGCATCGGGAAGCAAAGTCGCCGTCGTCGGACGTTCGGGCGGCGGCAAGTCGACGCTCATGGGGATTGTCGGCGGGACGCTGCGGCCTGCCCGCGGGAGCGTGCTGATCGACGGCAAGGACCTCGCTCTTGTGAGCGCCGAGGAAGCGGCCGCCTTGACGGCCCGCGTGGCGCAGACGACGTGGCTTTTCACGGGCACGATCGCCGACAATCTTCGCCTGGCGAAGGAAGAGGCGACCCGAGAGGAAATGTGGAATGCCCTCCGGGGCGCGCAGATCGCCGATGAGATTGAGCGGATGCCCGAGGGAATCGACACCGACGTGGGCGAGCAAGGCGCGTTCCTCTCAGGCGGTCAGGCTCAGAGGATTTCCATCGCGCGGGCACTGCTTTCCGGGCGGCGAATCCTCCTCTTGGACGAACCGACGTCGCAGGTCGACATCGAATCAGAAGCCAGAATCGTCGACGCACTGCGTTCCCTAGGCCGCGACCTGACCGTGGTTCTCGTCACCCACAGATCTGCGCTGCTCGACGTCGCAGACAAAGTGTATGAGATGAAGGACGGCATGCTCTTCGAACGTGCGGAGGAAACGCCGTGAACGCCCGCGGCCCGGAGCTTGAAGGGGCTGCGGGCGCCGAATCCGCAGAGGAGGGGCGCGCCTACTCTGTGAATTGCGCCGGCGGCGGGGCAAAGCAGGGTGACGCGGGACGGGCGGAGCCGACCACGCGCGAGCTCGTCAAATGGCTGACCTCTCAGACGCGGCCCGTCCACGGACCTCTCTTCGTTTCGACGCTTCTCCGCATCGTCAATCTCAGCCTCGACGTCGTGCTTTTCGGGCTCGCCGCAGCCGGCGCCGTTTCCTCCGTCCAAGGAAAGGGCCTCGGAAGCTATCTTCCCGCGCTTGTGCTCGTGGCGATGGCCAAGGCCGCCGCATATTATCTGGAACAGCTCACAGGGCATTACGTGGCCTTCAAGGCCCTGGAATTGCTGCGAACCATGGTCTTTTCCAACCTGTGGCCCAAGGCGCCCGCCATTGTCCGGGCGACGCGCTCCGGCGACGTGCTCGCGAGCCTCACGCGCGACGTCGACCGAATCGAGGTCGTATACGCCCACACGTTCGCCCCGGTCGTTTCCGCGCTCGTCGTCCCGCCCGTTTTCGTCGTCGGCGCGGGGTTTGCGGCGGGATGGCAGGCCGTCGCGATTCCCGCGGCATGCGTCGCGCTGGCTCTGACGGTCGTCCCATTCGCGGGTTTGCGCGCTTCAATGCGGGCGACGCGGCGCACCCTCGAGCTGCGGCGGGACCTGGCCCATCACGTCACAGACAGCGTGTTCGGGGCCGAAGAGATCGTCGGATACGGGCGTCAGCTCAGGCGATTGGAAGAGACGGACGCCTTGGGGCGCTCGATCGGGCGGTCGGCGGGAACCGCACGCCGTGCAAACGCCTTTCGCAGGGGAGCGAACGTCTTCCTTGCCCTGGCAAGCTCCATCGGCGCGGCGGCGGTCGCGACGTCGCAGGGGTGCTCGCCTGTGACGGTCGCCGCCCTCGCGGCCGGGTGCCTGCGCTTGTTCGAAGGGCCGCGCGGGGTAGAAGACGCCGCGGGATACCTCGACCACTCGCTGGCGGCCGCCCGACGCCTGTGGGAGATATGCAACGAGCCTCCCCGAGTGGCCGACGGGCAGGAGAACCTTGAGCTTGCCGGCCCACCCGAGGTGTCTTTCAGAGACGTCAGCTATACGTACGCCGGATCTTCGGCGCCTGCCCTTTCGGATTTCAGCCTGGACATTGCCGCAGGAGGGCACGTCGTCCTCGTCGGCCCGTCGGGCTCCGGAAAAACGACGGCGGCCTCCCTCCTATTGCGCTACGACGACCCCGACGCCGGCGAAGTGTCGCTCGGCGGAACTCCCATCAGCCGCTACACGCTCGATTCCCTGCGGCGCTGCGTCGTCGGCGTGTTCCAGAAGAGCGAGCTTCTCGACGCGAGCATTCTGGAGAACGTGACGTTGGGCAAGCCCGATGCGAGCGAGGAAGAAGTGTGGAACGCACTTGAAATCGCGTGTCTGGCCGACGAGGTCCGCCAGATGCCCGATGGGCTGGCCACCGGCGTCGGCGTGGCGGGCCGCGAACTTTCGGGGGGCCAGGCCCAGAGGCTGTGCCTGGCCCGCGCGCTCCTCATGCGTCCCAAGGTCCTTGTCCTCGACGAGTTCACTGCCAATCTCAATGCGGAGCTTCAAACCAAAGTGCGCGCCAATCTGCGGAAAACTCCGTGTACGATCCTCGAGATCACCCACCGCCTCGACGCCGTCGCCGAAGCGGACCTCGTTCTCCTCCTCGATCGGGGACGCACGGTCGCTTCAGGCCCTCTGGACGCGATCGAAAGGGAAGGGTCTTTAAGGGACTTCTTCACGAAAAACCTCTGAAGGGTTTCGCTTCTCCCGCTTGAGATAGTAAGGTAAGCAAAGCCTAACCCGATTCGAGGAGGGGTTCCATGCTCAGCGCCTTTGTCATCGCTCTTAGAGAGGGCGTCGAGGCGTCGCTTATCGTCGGCATTCTGGTGGCCTACCTTGTCAAGGCCGGACGCAGAGACGTCCTCAAATATCTGTGGATCGGCGTGGCGGTGGCCGTCGCCGTTCCCGCGGGCGCCGGGGCCTTCATGACGTGGGGCCCGTCCACATTGACCTTTCAAGCTCAGGAGATCATCGGCGGAACGCTGTCGCTCATCGCCGTGGGCTTCGTCACGTGGATGATCTTTTGGATGGGAAAGAACGCGCGCACGCTTTCCAAAGAGCTTCGCGAGGCGGCGGACAGCGCCCTGCAGGGCGGGTCGGCGATGGGGATCGCCTGGGTCGCCATTCTCGCAGTCGGCAGAGAGGGCCTCGAGACCGCGCTGTTCATATGGCCGACAGTCAAGTCCGGCGTCGAGAGGGGAAACGGCGCGGCTCCGATCGCCGGGCTCGTTTTGGGGCTCGCCGCCGCCGTCGTCATCGGGTATCTCGTCTACAGGGGATCCGTCGTCGTCAACCTCAGGTCCTTCTTCGCGGTGACGGGTTGCCTCCTCATCGTCGTGGCGGCGGGAATAGTCGCGTACGGGATCAACGACCTCCAAGAGTCCGGATTGATTCCGGGACATGGACACACCGTCTACGACTTCACTGAGACGATCGCAGACCACGCATCGTCGTGGTGGTTCAACCTCCTCGACGCCTTTTTCCAGCTAAAAGTCCTCCTGGGCCCCACGCTCTTGCAGATCCTCGGTTGGGCTGTCTATCTCATCGTGTGTCTGCCGCTGTTCGCGCGACAGGTGCGCGGAAAGTCCTCTGTTTCAAACCAGGTAAGGAATAACAATGCGTAAGTTGCTATCTTCTGCTGCCGCTGCGGCCTTTTTGCTTGCCGGCTGCGTGTCGAACGACGACGCCTCCGACAAGGGCGGATCGAGCGGCTCCCAGAGGCTCAGCGTTACCATCGCCGACGACAAATGCGACGTCTCGGCGGCGAAGGCGGAATCCGGCAGGGTCGTCTTCACCCTCAAGAACGAGGGCACGGTCAAGAACGAATTTGAGATTCTGGCCCCGGACAAGCTTCGAATCGTCGGCGAGCGGGAGAACCTGGCCCCCGGCACCACCGTGAAGTACACCGTGGTGCTTGAGCCCGGCAGCTACTATACGGCCTGCAAGAAGAACATGGTCGGCGCGCTGGTCGGGGCGAAGAAGTTCACGGTCAGCGATTCGGGCAAGAAGGTCGAGGCCGGCGGCGACGAGAAGAAGCTCCAAGACCAGGCCGTTTCGAACTACAACGCCTACAACCGCGACCAGGCCGGCCAGCTCCTCGAGAAGACGAAGGCGTTCGCCGAAGCGTACAAGGCGGGCGACCTCGACAAGGCGCGCTCCCTCTATGCCGCGACCCGTCAGCACTACGAGAGGATCGAGCCGACGGCCGAGAAATTCGGCGACCTCGATCCCGCCCTCGACGAGCGCGAGGCCGATTGGCAGGAGACGGAAGACAAAGGCACCCGCGCGTGGAAGGGGTGGCACTACATTGAGAAAGACCTCTGGCGCCCCGACGGCTTCGAGGGGTTGAACGCCGAGCAGAGGGCGAAGGCCTCCGAGCAGCTCGTCGCGGACACCCAGAAGCTATACGACCTGGTGTACGCCAAGGACTTCTCCGTCAACCTCGCCGACATCTCGAACGGCGCCATCAACCTGCTCGAGGAGGTCGCAACCACGAAGATCACGGGCGAGGAGGAAGCCTTCTCCCACACCGATCTGTGGGACTTCCAGGCAAACGTCGAAGGCGCGAAGGTCGCCTACGGCAACGTCGAAGCGATCGCCAAGAAGAAGGACCCGGCGCTGGCCAAGGAGATTTCCAAGCGCTTCGGCCAGCTTCAAACCGAGCTCGACAAGTACAAGCAGGGCGACGGCTACGTCTACTACGACAAGCTCAACGAGGCGCAGCGCAAGCAGCTTTCGGACTCCGTCAACGCCCTGCGCAAGCCGTTGGCAAAGCTGACCGAGGCGATCCTCAAAGACGCCGGGGAATCGACGTCTAAGAAGTAAGGAGGACTCGAAGCAATGAGTTCCGAAGATTCGGAATTTGAGTCTTCCGAGGTTCCCGAGACTGAGGAAGAGGCGCCCCGAGGAGTGAGCCGCCGCGCGGTGCTCCTCGGGGGCGGCCTCGCCGCACTCGGCCTCGGCGCGGGCGCCGCCGTCGGCTATCCGTTCGGGCGCTCCAGCGGCGTCGAAGAAGGCGAGAAGAAAGCCGACGTCGACGCGGTGCGGTACCCGTTCCGAGGCAAGCACCAGAGCGGCATCGTCACCCCGCAGCAGCAGCAGATGCACACGGCGGCCTACGACGTCACGACGAAATCCCGCGAGGACCTCATCGAGCTCCTCAAGGATTGGACGCTTGCCGCCGAGAAACTCATGGCCGGAGAGCTCGTCAACCCGATGAAGTCTTTCAAGGAGGTCCCGCCCGACGACACGGGCGAGACCATGAACTTGGGCCCTTCGGGCTTGACGATTACCTTCGGCTTCGGCTCGACCCTGTTCAGGACCGCCGACGGCGTCGACCGGTTCGGCATAGCAGGCAAAAAGCCGAAGCTTCTTCTCGCCGAGATTCCGCGCATGTCCGCCGAAAAGCTCGATCCGGCCAGGTGCGGGGGAGACCTTGTCGTCCAAGCGTGCGCCGAGGACCCCATGGTCGCCATGCACGCGATCCACAATCTCTCGCGAATCGCCTTCGGGCGGGCCTCGGTGCGCTGGAGCCAGCTCGGCTACGGGCGGACGTCGTCGACGTCGAAGTCGCAGGCGACCCCGCGCAACCTCTTCGGCTTCAAGGACGGGACGAACAACATCAAGTCCGACGAGGCGGACTTCCTCTCCGAGAGTCTGTGGATTCAAAAGGGCGACCCGGACGGCGGCCTCTGGGAGGGCGGCGCCTACATGGCGTGCCGCAAGATCAAGATGATGATGGAAGTGTGGGACGACCTCGTCCTCTCCGAGCAGGAGAACATCATCGGCCGCGACAAGATCGAGGGCGCTCCGCTTTCAGGCGGCAAGGAGTTCACCGCCCCGAACTTCAAGAAGAAGGACCAGAAGGGCGAAACCGTCATTGACAAAGAGTCGCACATGGCGCTCATGCACCCCGACCACAACTCGGGGCACAGGATGCTCCGGCGCGGCTACAACTTCATGGAGGGGTCGGACAGCCTGGGGCGGCTCCAAGGCGGTCTGTTCTTCATCGCCTTCGTGCGCAACCCCGAAAATAACTTCATACGGATCCTCAGGAAGATGTCGAGCGACCTGCTCACGGAGTACCTGCAGACCACGGCTTCGGCGCTGTTCGTGATTCCGCCCGGGATCAAGGAGGGGGATGAGTACGTAGGGCAGGCTTTGTTCTCTTAAGACCAAGAGTATGCTTGTGGCGTTGTTCTTCTGGAAGGAAACCAATGCCGCAGCTGCGATCCGCTACGTCCACCACCGGACGCAATATGGCCGGCGCCCGCGCACTCTGGCGCGCCACCGGGATGAAAGGCTCCGATTTCGGCAAGCCGATCATCGCCGTCGCCAACTCCTACACGGGTTTCGTCCCCGGGCACGTCCATCTGAAGAACATGGGCTCGCTTGTGTGCGAGGCCATCGCGGAGGCCGGGGGCGTGGGGCGCGAGTTCAACACCATCGCCGTTGACGACGGCATCGCGATGGGCCATTCGGGCATGCTGTACTCGCTTCCCTCCCGCGAGGTCATCGCCGACTCGGTCGAGTACATGGTCAATGCGCACACGGCGGACGCACTCGTGTGCATATCGAATTGCGACAAGATCACGCCGGGGATGCTCATGGCGGCCCTCCGGCTCAACATCCCCGCGATTTTCGTTTCCGGCGGACCCATGGAATCGGGGGCGCCGGTCGACGGCGTCATTGAGCACCGCACCGATTTGATCGACGCCATCGCCTTGTCCGCCGACGACGGGCTGAGCGACGACCAGCTCGGGCTGGTTGAGGAAAACGCGTGTCCGACGTGCGGCTCATGCTCGGGCATGTTCACGGCCAATTCCATGAACTGCCTGACCGAGGCCCTCGGACTCTCGCTCCCGGGAAACGGCTCGACCCTCGCAACGGCGCGCCGCCGCCGCGACCTGTTCGTCGAGGCGGGGCGGCGCATCGTCGATTTGTGCAAGCGACACTACGAGCGGGACGACGATACGGCGCTTCCCCGCAGCATCGCCACCCGCGACGCATTCCTCAACGCCATGTCGATGGACATCGCCATGGGAGGGTCCACAAACACGATCCTCCACACCCTCGCCGCCGCGCAGGAGGGCGAGGTCGACTTTACGCTGCGCGACATCGACGACCTCTCCCGCAAAGTGCCGTGCCTGGCGAAAATAGCGCCGAACTCCTACGACTGGCACATCGAGAACTTCCACCGAGCCGGCGGCATCCCGGCGCTCCTCGGCGAGCTTGACCGCGCCGGACTGCTCCGCCGCGACGTCCACGCCGTCCACGCCGACGACCTCGACGCGTGGCTTAAGCGTTGGGACATTCGCGGCGGCAGCCCCTGCGAGGAGGCGCTCGACAGATTCAGGGCCGCGCCGGGGCGCGTGCGCACCACCAAGCCCTTCTCGCAAGACGCCACGTGGGAGAGCCTCGACACCGATTCCGTCTCCGGATGCATTCGATCGGTCGAGGAGGCCTATACGAAGGACGGCGGGCTCGCCGTGCTTTTCGGCAACATCGCCGAGGACGGCGCCGTCGTCAAGACTGCCGGCGTGGACGAGTCGCTCTTCCACTTCGAAGGCCGCGCCCGCGTCGTTGAGTCGCAAGAGGCCGGCGTCGAGCTCATCTTGTCCAAGGCCGTCGAGCCGGGCGACGTCGTCGTCATCCTTTATGAAGGCCCCAAGGGAGGCCCGGGCATGCAGGAGATGCTGTACCCGACGACGTTCCTCAAAGGCCTGGGGCTTGGGAAGGTGTGCGGGCTCATCACCGACGGGCGCTTCTCCGGCGGCACCTCAGGGCTGTCGATCGGCCACATTTCGCCGGAAGCCGCAGCCGGCGGCGCCGTCGGGCTGATCGAAGAGGGGGATGTGATCGTCATCGACATCCCTTCGCGGACGCTCAAGCTTGACGTCTCCGACGACGAACTCGCCCGGCGCCGCGCCGCCAAGGGCTCGCTTCCGTGGAAACCGGGCTCTCGCGACAGAAAGGTCTCCAAGGCCCTGCAGGCGTACGCGGCGATGGCCACGAGCGCGGACAAAGGCGCCGTCCGCCGGCTCCCTTGAGCCCGCCCCGAGTTTCATCGCCGAGGCCTTCTCGCGGGAGAATGTCGCATCCTGCTGCGGGAAAACGTGCGATTTTGGGACTCCCGCCCCAGACTTCCGTGTGTTGTAGGGAACACAATAGAGGGTGTTCCCGTCAAGGTGACCGACCACTCGGAGGCCGTTCGTGAAAACCGTTCTGGAATACCTGGCAAACCATCACGTCCTTTTCACCTTCCTTCTGGTGGGTGTTGGCATGTACCTGGGAGAAAGGAAGATAAAGGGGGTCGGCCTGGGCGCAGCGGCTGTGCTCTTCCTGGCCATCGCCGTCTCCGCCTACGGGGTTCACCTCGGCATTCCGGCCAAACCGGACAAGGGCGGGACGATCATCTCGCAAGAGGTCGGCATTTTGGGCTTGGCCATCTTCGCCTTTGCCATCGGCAACAGTTCGGGCAGGAGCTTCTTCCAGTCCCTCAAACACGCGGCGCAGCCGATCGCTGCTATGGCGGGAATCCTCATCGTCGCGGCCGCCTGCACCTTCCTCGTCGGCAGGTACGTCTTCGCCATGGACTCGGGAATCATAGCGGGAACGTTCGCCGGCGGCATCACGAACACCCCCGCGCTCGCCGCCGCGGGCGAGGCGTCCGGGCAGGAGTCGCTCGCGACAGTCGGGTACGCCGTCTCCTATCTGTTCGGTGTTTTGGGCATGATCGTCGCCGCGCAGCTGGCGTTGCGCAAGGCCCCCGGAGACACCGACGCGCCCGATCCCGTCACGCATTACAACGTGCGCGTCGAACGCGACGACCGCCCCACGGTCCAGCAGATTGAGGCCGAACTGGGCGGGCCCATTGAGATTTCCCGCATGCGCCGCGGAGAAGAGGGGCCGATCTGGATCCCCGACAACGACGAGGTGCTCGAGAAAGACGACCTTGTGACGGTCGTCGGCACGATCGAGAACGTCAACGACGCGCTCAGGCACCTCGGACACAAGTCGAGCCATTCGCTGCGCTCGGATCGCCGAATGCTCGATTTCCGGCGCATCACGGTGTCCAAGCACAGCCACGCGGGAAAGACGGTGGCCGAACTCGACAAAGAGCTCGAAGAGCGATGGGGGGCCAAGATATCGCGGGTTCGCAGAGGCGACGCCGACATGCTCGCCATGCCGAACTTCATGGTCGAGCTGGGCGACCGCGTGCGCGTCGTCGGCCCCACCCTCAAACTCAAAGAAATCTCGAAGTGGCTCGGCGACTCGTCGAAGGGCCTGAGCGACATCAATCCCGTGACGCTGGGCCTGGGCTTGGCCCTCGGATACTTCATCGGCGAAATCGAATTCCCGATCCCGGGCGGCGGACACTTCGCCCTGGGGTATGCCGCCGGCATCCTGATCGTGGGCCTGATCATGGGAAAGGTCGGCAGGATCGGGCCGTTCATAACCGCTTTGCCGAGCACCTCGAACGCGGTTCTGGCCGAGCTGGGGCTGCTCATGTTCCTCGCTCGCGCCGGAACCAACGCCGGAACCCAGATCCTTGAGGCGTTCTCGGGAGGCCACTGGTGGAAGATTTTCATCTTGGGCTTCATTACGACGACGATCGTGGCCGCCTTGCTCTACATCGTCATGCGCGGCGTGTTCAAGATGGGCGGGACGAAGCTTTCCGGCCTGCTCGGAGGCGCGCAGACCCAGCCGGCTGTCCTAGCCTTTGCAAACGGCAGAACCGGGGCCGATCCGCGTGTTGCGCTGGGATACGCGCTCGTCTATCCGGTGGCGATGATCGTGAAGATTCTGCTGGCGCACATCCTCGGAACTTTGTGACCGCCCCCTTTTTGGGCCGCAGCCGCGCGGCTTTTGCCGCAGCCGATCTTTTGGCGCGCCTGCGACGTATTTTGCCGCAGCCGCCTTCGCCGCGGTGCGGTCAGCGGCGGAAAGGCTCGGGGATCGTCGGGGTTGAGTCTCCCAAGGTCGGGAGCTCTGGGGGTTCCTCCATCCGCCAGTGGCGGTCGGTGACGACGCGGGCCAGCGCGAGGCCGACGCCGATCGCCGTCGTCGTCAAAAGCAGCGTGACCGTCGACTCGAGGGCCGTCAGCACGTCTTGGCCGGCGCTCATGGCCGTCATCGCGCGGTAGAGCGGGACTCCCGGAATCATGACGACGACCGCCGGAACCGAAAGGGTGACGCGTGAGAAACGAGAATGGCGAGAGAAGACATGGGCGATGATGCCGGCGAAGAATGCGGCGATGCCGACGGCGCCTACGGGGTTGAGGTCGGCGTCCTGGCCGACGAGCCTGGCGACGTTGATGATCGTGCCGTTCAGCCCGGCGAGCAGGCAGGCCTGCGCGGGTGCGTTGAACAGCATGGCGAAGCCGTAGGCGGCGATGAAGGTCGCGAGGGCCCGCCCCGCGGCCAGCGGCAGGGGCTCGAGGCGGTAGCCGGGCTGGGTGGTGGAGATCGACCAGTCGAAGATGCTCGAGACGGCCCAAACGGACGCCGCCGTCGCGATGAGCAGCATGACGACGTAGGTTCCGCGGGAGATGCCCGCGATGAAGTCTTGGCGTATGAGGTCCAGTATCGATGTGACGAGGGGAAAACCTGGAACGAGGAAGAGGACGGCCGAGACCATGCCCGCTTGATGCGTCGCGTCGATGACGGCGGTGCTCTGAAGGGAGCCGACGATGGCCATGTAGAGGCCCGACGCGGCGAAGCCGCAGACCATCCACGTCATGAAGTGGTTGACGTGGCGTTTGAGAAGCAGCCTGCGAACCGCCTGCCCGACGAGCGCCGCGACGAGCACGGCCAGGCATTCAACGAGCCCGCCCTTGTTGAGGAAGGCAAAGCCCGCGCAGGCCAGGCCGGAGGCGACGGAGGAGACGGGAATCGAGTAGAGCACCGGACGCCCGTGAATCTTCTCGATGTCTCTGACGGCGTCCTCGACGAGGAGCGAGGCGGGCAGAGACTGAACGTATGCGTTGAAACGGTCGATGCGGTCGGCGTTCACCCCGAGGTTTCGCTGCTCGACGACCTCCGTGCGGAAGGTCCCGTTGGCCCAGGCCGTCGCTGTGATGGTCGTGTACGTCATTTGGACGTGGAGCCTTTCGATGCCCACCGCTCGGGCGAGGCGCTCCATGCCGTCCTGCACCCGAAAAGCGGACGCTCCGGAAGCCAGCATGTATTGTCCGAGCCTGAGGACGACGTGCGTTTGATGCGCCAAACGCGTGTGCACGGCAAGAGATTCGGGTTGGTGTTTCTCTGTCACTCTTCAACTTTACTTCGCCTTCGAGAGCGTTTCACATCCTGATACCGTTATCCAAAATGTGAGACAAAAGCGCGGCGGCTTGGTTTATGGCGGCAAGCGAGTTAACCTCATGTTTATGAAGATCCTTTCGGTACGAAACGGGCGCGTGGCCAACGCTAGCTAGTTTCGTGCTGCGCGCCCCTCGTCGGAGGGGCTTTTTTCATGCCCTTGCTCGGCTTTGGCCGGGCGAAGGCCCCGGTCAAAGCCGGACAACTGAAAACGACGCAAATGACGCATAAGGAGGAGCCCATGGCCAAACCGACACCGGCCGATGTGGCCGCCAGCCACGCCGAGAAGGCGCAAGGTTCGATTCGGGAGAAATCCACGGGCGCACGTTCGATCGTTCGCTCGCTCGAGGAGCTCGGCGTCGACGTCGTATTCGGCATGCCCGGAGGGGCGATCCTCCCCACGTACGACCCGATCTTCCAGTCGGGCAGGCTTCGCCACATCCTGGTCCGCCACGAGCAGGGCGCCGGCCACGCGGCCGAGGGCTACGCCTTGGCGACCGGCAGGGTGGGCGTGTGCATTGCGACGTCGGGACCCGGGGCGACGAATCTCGTGACCTCGCTTTTGGACGCCCACATGGATTCGGTGCCGATCGTCGCCATCACGGGCCAGGTGGGGGCCAACGCCATAGGGTCCGACGCCTTTCAGGAGGCCGACATCGTGGGCATCACGATGCCGGTGACCAAGCATTCCTTCCTCGTCACGAGCGCGGAGGAGATCCCCGCGCGCATCGCCGAGGCGTTCCATCTGGCTTCGACGGGAAGGCCGGGCCCGGTGCTCGTGGACGTCACGAAGTCGGCGCAGGTGGAGGAGGCGGACTTCGTCTGGCCTCCGGAGACGGATCTTCCCGGGTACCATCCCGTCGTCAAGCCCAACGCCCGCCAGGTCCGCGAAGCCGCGCGGCTCATCGCCACGGCCTCGCGGCCCGTCCTGTACGTCGGCGGCGGGGCCATTCGCTCGGGCGCCTCGGAGGCGATCGTCGAGCTATCCGAGCTCGGGAACCTTCCCGCGGTCACCACGCTGACCGGGCGCGGCTCCGTTCCCGATTCCCATCCGAATCATTTGGGAATGCCGGGAATGCACGGCTCGGTCCCCGCGGTGGCGGCCCTCCAGGAATCCGATCTCATCGTCGCGCTCGGCGCGCGCTTCGACGACCGGGTCACGGGCCTGGTCGAGGGATTCGCCCCATCGGCGAAGGTCGTCCACATCGACATCGACCCGGCTGAAATCTCCAAGAACCGTTTTGCGGACGTGCCGATCGTCGGGGACCTGAAGGAGACCGCGGGCGAGCTCATCTCCGAGCTGCGGCAGGCGCAGGCCCACTACGGCAAACCGGCGCTCGCCGAATGGTGGAAGCACATCGAGAGGCTGCGCGAGAAGTTCCCGCCCGGGTGGGAGGAGGTCGACGACGGGCTGCTCGAGCCCCAGCACATTGTTTCCCGGCTGGCCCACGTGGTGGGCTCCGAGGACGTCGTCTACGTCACCGGCGTCGGCCAGCATCAAATGTGGGCCAATCAGTTCCTCCGGCACGAGCACCCCAGGCAGTTCATCACGTCCTCCGGCGCGGGGACGATGGGATTCGGAGTTCCCGCCGCCATGGGGGCGAAAGTGGGCTGCCCGAACAAGACGGTGTGGGTGATCGACGGCGACGGCTCCTTCCAGATGACCAATCAGGAACTCGCCACCTGCCGCATCGAGGGCATCAACATCAAGGTGTGCATCATCAACAATTCGTCGCTCGGCATGGTTCGCCAGTGGCAGACGCTCTTCTACGGCGGAAGGTACTCGCACACCGATCTCAACACCGGCCACGGCACCGTGCGCGTCCCGAACTTCGTCAAGTTGGCCGAGGCCTATGACTGCGCCGCGTGGAGCGTGAAGGAGGGAGACGACATCGACGCCGCATTCGCCAAGGCGATGGAAATCGACGATCGGCCGGTCCTCTTGGAGTTCATCACCTCTCCCGACGCCGAAGTGTGGCCGATGGTGCCCGCGGGCGTCTCCAACGACGACATCATCTACGCCCGTTCGTTCCGGCCGGCCACCGACCCGAACGCCGCCTGAGGAGGAGAAACATGAGTACCCGTCACACGTTGTCCGTTCTTGTCGAGAACAAGCCAGGCGTGCTCACGCGCGTCGCCGCCCTTTTTGCGCGCCGTGCCTTCAACATCCATTCCCTCGCCGTCGGCGAGACCGAGGATCCGCGCATTTCCCGCATGACTGTGGTGGTGGACGCCGCCGAGCTTCCGATCGAGCAGGTGACCAAGCAGCTGAACAAGCTGATCAACGTCCTGAAGATCGTCGAGCTGGATCCGGCCGCGGCCGTCGAGCGCCAGCTCTTGCTCGTCAAAGTCTCCGCGAACGACTCCTCGCGGGCCAATGTGCTTCAGATCGTCGACCTCTTCCGTGCCCACGTCGTCGACGTCGTCCCAGACGCCGTGACCGTCGAGGCGACCGGATCCGACGCGAAGGTCGAAGCCTTCCTCACAGCGCTCGAGCCTTATGGAATACGCGAGATAGTCCAGTCCGGCGCGGTGGCCATCACGAGGGGCGCGCGTTCGCTCTCAGAACGAGTCGCCGCCGAACTGAACTGACTCGGAGGATAATTGACGGCGACGGCGCGATTCCATTGACCGCCTAAGCCGCAGGAACGCCGGGGCGTGCGAGCGAGCGCAACCGGCCGGAGTTCCGAACTGTCGCTCATTACCGATCAAGGAGAGTAAACGTGGCTGAAATCTTCCACGATGCCGATGCAGACCTGTCGCTGATCCAGTCCAAGAAGGCAGCCATCATCGGCTACGGCTCGCAGGGCCACGCCCACGCGCTGAACTTGCGCGATTCGGGCGTCGAGGTGGTCGTCGGGCTCCGCGAGGGTTCGAAGTCGATCGCCAAGGCCGAGGAGCAGGGCCTGGAGGTCGCATCCGTCGCCGACGCCGTCGCCCAGGCCGACGTCGTCATGATCCTGGCGCCCGACCAGTCTCAGCGGGCGATCTGGGCCAATGACATCGAGCCGAATCTCAAGGAGAACGCCGCGGTGTTCTTTGCCCACGGCTTCAACGTCCACTACGGCTACATCAAGCCCGGCCCGACCCACGACGTCTGCATGGTCGCCCCCAAAGGCCCGGGCCACACGGTCCGCCGCCTTTTCGAGGAAGGGCGCGGCGTTCCCTCCCTCGTGTGCGTGGAGCAGGACGCCTCCGGCCAGGCCTTCGAGCTCGCCCTGTCCTACGCCGCGGCCATCGGCGCCGCCCGCGCGGGCGTCATCAAGACGACCTTCCGCGAGGAGACGGAGACCGATCTGTTCGGCGAGCAGGCCGTTCTGTGCGGCGGCGTCTCCCAGCTCATCCAGTACGGCTTCGAAACGCTCGTCGAGGCGGGATACCAGCCCGAGATGGCTTACTTCGAGGTGTGCCACGAGATGAAGCTCATCGTGGACCTCATCAACGAGGGCGGCCTGACGAAGCAGCGCTGGTCCTGTTCGGACACGGCCGAGTACGGCGACTACGTCTCCGGCCCGCGCGTGATCCGCCCCGACGTCAAGGACCACATGAAGGAAGTTCTGGCCGACATTCAAAACGGCTCCTTCGCCAAGCGCTTCATCGACGATCAGGACGCTGGCGCCCCCGAGTTCCTCGAGCTGCGAGCCAAGGGAATGGCCCATCCGATCGAGAAGACCGGGCAGGAGATCCGCAAGCTCTTCGCGTGGAACAACTCGAATCTCGACAAGGATTACACCGACGGCGAGGCCGCTCGCTGAGCGGCGGACTTTGTCCGGTGCGGCCTGGTAGAGCCGGTCGGGCGGAACGGCCCGACTGAGCGCATGCCCAGGCGGGGCTTTCGGCGAGGGGCGGGAATCATCCCGCCCCTCGCCATGTTTTTGCGACACTTTTCTTTTCTAATATGCTGTGGCGGCGGCAAGACGGCGAATTTCCGGCAATTGCGTAGCGAAAAGTTTGCGACACTGCGAGCGCAGCCAGCGCATCGAGTCTAAAGTGGGGGAGGGGCGGCGCCGTCGTCCTCGAATCGACAAGCGGAGACAAACAATGAGCATTGCCGTCGTATACAACACCGTCACGGGATTCAGCCGCACATACGCGGAATGGATCGCCCGGGATCTTGAGGCCGACCTTCTTTCCTGGGACGAGGCCAAGGGCATGAGCCTGGCCGGGTATCGCCTGGTGGTCTACGGGGCGGGGGTGCGGATGAGCGCCGTCCGGGGGTTTAAGGATTTCAGGCGAAAGATCAAGCGCGACGGGCTGTACGGAACCGGCCGTGTCATCGTCTTCGCCACCGGCGGCACGCCCGTGCATCCCGACCGTGACTGGCGCTCGCCCGCGGCGACACTGACGAAGGAGGAGCTCGCGCGCGGCACATTCCCCTTCTTCTACTTCGAGGGCGGCATCGCCTACGAGGGGCTGAACTGGCCGGAGAAGACGCTTCTGAAGATTTTCTCCAAGCGGGTTCAAAGACATCGCCATCGCGGCGAGTGGGCTGAGGCCGTGGCCAACGGCATCGTCGAAGGCTACGACCATACGGACCGCGAAGCCGTCACGCCGCTGGTCGAGGAGGCCAGGCGCATCCTGGCGTCCGAACCGGCATACAGCTGAATGGGTTTTTGGCTGACCGGGAGCCTTTGGCTGACCGGGCCTTCGGCCGTTTGGGGTTTGGCGCGGACGGGTTCCGAAAAGCGTCGGCGGGCTGAATTATCATGGCTTCATGACAACCGTTAAGGCCAGGTCCCGTCCCGAAACCTTCACCATCACCGAGCTTGCCGATCGTGCAAAAGGCGGCGGCTTGCGAGTGCCCGAGTTCCAACGTTCGTTCCGCTGGGAACAGCAGGATGTCATCAATCTTTTCGACAGCATTTGGCGCGGCTATCCCGTCGGCAATGTATTGCTGTGGAAGAAGGAAGCGCCTGAGGCGGTTGTTCGCATCGGCGATCTGGAAGTGGAGGCCCCGCAGATGCACGGTGCGTTGTGGGTCGTCGACGGCCAACAGCGCATCACCACCCTCGTCAACGCTGTGGATCAGAACGTCGACGAGGGCTCGAAGTTCTTCGTCGTCTACCTGCCCAAAAGCGATAGTTTTGCCAGCGCGCGCAATGCGCGAGGCCAGCTGGCCGTTCCCGTTTCCACGCTTTTCAGTATTCCTTCTCTTTTCGCGTGGTTCAAGGAGAACCCTGACGGTGAAGAATACGCCGAACAGTTGCAGGGGGTTACAAGCGCTTTACGCGATTTCGTCCTTTCCGCCAGCGTTCTCGAGGCCGACGAAGCGGAGCTTCAACGCATCTTCGATCGCGTGAACAGATCGGGCAAGCCGTTGAAGAAGTATGAGGTTTTCAACGCCATCAACGGGGCCAGCGGGGCGGACTCCGCGCGCATCGATCTGAAGACAGCGGCGAATTCTGTCGCTTCACGCACGTCTTTTGGCAGGCTCTCGGAAGACCTCCTCTACCTGGCACTTCTGGTGCGCAGGAACCCCGACGTCACGCGCGACCCCAACGAAGAGTTTGGGCCTGAACGGCGGAGGCGATCTGACTTTCCAGACGAGGATGAGTCGACGAGCATTCGAAAAACCGAAGCTGCGCTGTTCTCGGTTATTGAGTTTCTCCAGAGGGAGGTGGGCGTGCCGCATGTGAGCTTTCTTCCCCAGCAGTTCCTTCTGCTCATCGTTCTCAGGTACTTCGCGCTCTTTCCCGACGCCCACCGGAGAAACAGGGATCTGTTGGGACGTTGGTTCTGGCGGGCGGCGGCCAACGCGCCGAGCATCGGGATCACCGGGGCAAACGCTCCGGTGCGCAAGCACGCCGCGCTCATTCGGGCCGGCGATGAGAACGGCTCGATCCGCAGACTCTTGAAGGCCGCAAGTGTCAAGGGCACTTTTGTCGCCCCGGATTTGAAGACGTTTCGGACGAACCAGGCTGCGAGCAGAATCGCGCTGTGTGCGATGTGGGCTCACGGCCCTCGTTCCCTTGAAACCGGGAAGCCCCTCACCCAAGAGAGCCTCGTCGATTCCCTGGGTCAGTCGGATTCGGCGAAGGATGTCGTCCGGCGTATCAATGCGAAGACCGATGGAAGCGCTCGCAATCTGGTGGGCAATCGTCTGATTCTCGACGTCGAAGATCCGGACCTGCTCGAGTGGGTCGACGCCGGGGCGAGAATCGACGCACAGGTTGACTCCGAGGCAAGGGATGAGGAGAGCAAGGCGGCCGACGGAACCGACGAAAGGGTCGATGCCGTCCTTCACTCGCACTTCCTTACGAGGGAAGATCTCACGCTGCTTCGAAATGACGCCGCTTCCGTGATAGAGCGCCGCACTTCCGCAATAGTCGAGGACGTCAATCACTTCCTAACCGTTCGAACCGCAAAAGGATTCGAGGACACTCCGCCCCTCGAATCGATGAATCTCGATGACTTTTAAACACAGGAGATCCAGCAATGAATGCCGAGGAGCTATGGCATCCCGTCTACCTGTCCGATCAACTGGTCGGGCGCCTCGTCCAGCGTGGAGACAACACACGGTTCGCCTTTGTCGACGGATACTGGGAGACGGCGGACCGACGCAGCTTGGGGCTGTGGTTTGAGCAGAATCGCGGCGACGGGAAAGCGAGTGCCGTGAAACTTCCCCCATGGTTTTCGAATCTCCTTCCTGAGGGGCCCTTGCGCGAGTGGATTGCGAAGGATCGCGGAGTGAAGACCGAAAGGGAGCTTGAGCTTCTTCTGCGAATAGGCGGTGACCTTCCAGGCGCAGTCGTGGTCAAGGAGGGGGAGAGGCGCCAAGGTGAAGACATCCTTGAAGGTCGAAATCGTGACGAGGACGATTTGAAGTTCTCGTCGGTAAAGAAGTTTTCTCTGGCGGGAGTGGGAATGAAGCTTTCCATGGCCCAAAAGGGCGGCAGGTTTGTTCTGCCGGTGAAAGACGAACTGGGAGGTTGGATCCTCAAATTCCCCGATCCCGAGTATGCAAGAATCCCAGCCAACGAGGACGCCATGATGACGTTGGCAGGAATGTGCGGCATCGAGGTTCCAGAGCATCATCTTGTTCATCGAGATGAAATCGATGCTTCTTTGGCCTCTTTGTGGAAGTCAAGTGAGGATGTCGCCTACGTCGTCCGGCGATTCGACAGGGGCGGTTCAGGCAGGCGCATTCACATCGAGGATTTCGCCCAAGTCCGGGGGATTCCGTCTGGGAGCTTGGAAAAGTACCAGGGCAGTTTTGAGACCGTTGGAGCGCTGTGCTATCGAGATTATGATCTGGAAGCGCTTCGGCAGTGGGCAAGGCGCATCGCGTTCAACCTCGCAATCGGCAACGGTGATGCTCACTTGAAGAACTGGTCGTTGATCTACCGAGACGGCCGGCATCCCACGCTCTCTCCCGCCTACGACCTGGTTTCCACGGCGATCCACATGCGTGACGAGAATCTTGGCCTGAAGTTCAACGGCACCAGAGAGTTCGGCCGGGTTCGTTCGGGCGGTTTCGCCAGGCTGGAGAAGAAACTCGGGGCCGACGGCGCCGATCTCGAGTCTCTTGCCGAGGAGACGGTCAATGCCGTTCTGGGCAACCTTGAGGCCATGAGAGATCGCCATCCCGGCGTCGTTAGCGAACTCGATTGGATTGAGAAGAATGCTGCCGCTATGCGGCGGCAACTGTTTTTGACTTCGCTTGGCTCCAAGTGATTTCGCTTCGGTCGAAGCGATGCTTCAGCCTGTCTCGCCCGCGGCGGGCCTGTGATGAAAATCGTCGGCAAGATGCAGGTTCTGCCTGTATGTTTGAAGGGAGACCAGGCAAATCGACCGGGGAGGCGAGATGGACAACTCCAACGGGAACGCGAGATCGTCTCGCGGACGGGCGGCTGATTCGAGTGAGCCGTCAAGGGCGGCGTCCGAGCCCTTCGGCGACGTCGGGAACACCGCTCGAATCTCTGCACGCGGAGGCCCCAGAGGCAGGCATTCCCATGCACCCCCGTCTCCGACGCCGACCGACGCCATGCTTTCTTCGGCTGATGCAACTCTCTCGGCCGTCGATGCCGCGAACTGGCGCACCGGCGTTCCCGGGCAGGGCGTCGACGATCTGCGCGGACCGCAGAGCGCGGGCGGCCTGCACGGTGACAACGTGGAGTCTGGCGGGAACGTCGAGTCCGGCGAGAGGCTCGAACTCGGCGGCGACGGATCCTCCTTCGATTTCCGCCCCTCTGCCGACGATCGGCAAGACACCGCGGTGATGGGCTTGGGAACAGGCCGACGTCGCGTCGCCGATTCGCCGCCTGCGGGCGATCCCCGCGCTCCGACGGACGCCGGGCACGGACTCGGCTCAGTTTCGGCGCCTTTCGCCGGCAGCCTCTCCGAAAACGCCGGCTCCGCGGATATACTTGAGAACTCATCGGATACAACCGGGAACTCGACCGGGCCGGGCGCCAAGGCGTCTGCGCCACGAAAGAAGAGCTTAGTGAAGAGAATTGTGAAAGTGTGCATGGCTGTTATCGTCACGGGAGCCCTCGTCTTCACCTGCCTCAACGTCTACGTGACGACTTCGACCAACGACTCCGTCGTGACCGTCAACTCGGTGCCTTCGGACGCGAAGGCCGATTGCATTCTCATTCTCGGCGCCTCGGTGCGCGCGAACCGCAAGCCGAGCCCCATGCTTCTCAAAAGGCTTGAGCGCGGGCTGGAGCTGTATCGCAAGAAGGCTGCGCCGAAGGTTTTGGTCTCGGGAGACAACGCCACCGTCGCGTACAACGAAGTCAAGGTGATGCGCGAATGGCTGCAGGCCAAAGGCGTTCCGCCTCAGGACATCTTCGAAGACCACGCCGGCTTTTCGACCTACGAGTCCATGTACCGCGCCCGCGACGTGTTCAAGGTCAAGCGGATGATTATTGTGACTCAGCGGTATCATCTGGCGCGGGCGATATACACGGGCGACGCCTTGGGGCTGAAGGTCTGGGGAGTCGCGGCCAACGGAAACAACTACTCGGGTCAGCTCAAACGCGACATGCGCGAATGGGTTGCCCGCGTCAAGGATCTCGGAAAGAGCATCTACAAGCCGGAGCCCAGGTTCCTCGGGCCCGCGTTGCCGATCTCCGGCGACGGCAGGGCGACGATGTGACTTGTCGCCGCCTCTCCGCTTTTGGGGAGAGGGCAACGGCTCTGTTGGGGAGAGGGCGACGTTTTGTTTAAGCTGCTCGAGGCCGACGGCGACGTCGCGCGCGCCCTCTGCCAACGTGTAGCATCGACGGCGCAGGCATCCACGCTTCGCTGGCGCACGTGACGAAAGGGAGAGAGCAGTGTCGGAATCGATAGCGAGGACCGGGCGGCGCCTCGACGTCCACCCGGGCAGGAAACAAGAGGTCACAACCCTCGAGCTGCTTTTCGATCTCGTCTATGTATTCGCGCTGACGCAGCTGTCCGAGCATCTTTTGAAGAATCTCGACTGGCGCGGAGTGCTCGAAACTCTCGTTCTGCTCCTCGCCGTTTTCTGCGTGTGGTCCTTGACCGTTTACGATTCGACCACCGTTCTCATCAGGTCGCGCGCCGTCTATCCCGTCGTCGTCGGGGCCATGCTCGTGAGCCTCGTCATGAACACGGCCATTGGCGGCGCTTTCGGCGGCTCTCCGTGGATGTTCGTGGCTCCCATGCTCGTTGTCCAGTTCGGCAGGACGTTCGTCGCCAGGCGAATGGACGTCTACGAGGCGCTTCGCAGGCAGCGGACGGCCGTGGCGATTTGGCTTGGCTTCTCCTCGCTTCTGTGGGGTGCGGGATGCTTCGCGAGCCGAGAGCAGCGGCTCTGGCTGTGGCTTGCGGCCGCGCTGATCGACCTGGCCGGACGGTGGACCCAGCACCCGCTTCCGAAGTTCGACCGGAGCGAGCTCTCTCGCGTGCCTTTCGACCTGGCGCATCAAGTCAGGCGTTGCCGCCTCTTCTTCATCGTCTGCCTCGCCTCGGGCTTCCTAGCCGTCGGCAACGCGATGAAGCTTCACCTTGACGAGCCGCTGAGCGTCGCCGTCGGCCTGCTGTCCCTGACCGCCATCGTCTGCCTGTGGTACATCTTTTTCTGGCGGACCGCCGTCATCGACGGCTTGGTCTCCGGCGATTCCGGCCCCTCGGCCAACGGCATCGGGCTCGGCCTCCTCGTCGCCGAGGGTCAGCAGATGCTCGCCGCAGGCCTCGTGACGTTCATCGTTGGGATGGAAATGGCGGTCGGCCAGCCGCGTGAGAGGATCTCCGCCTCCGTCGGTCTGCTCTTGGGCTGGGGGCCGGCGCTGTGCTTGATCGCCCTGTGGTTCGTCTTCGTGAAGAGGAAAGTGCGCCCTGAGGGGTTGAACTTCGCCTGTTTGACAATGCTTGGCGTAGGCGTCCTTCTTGCGCTTTTGCGGCCCGCGGGGGCCATAGCCATCATCGAAGTCGCGATCGTTTCGGTGTGCGCATGCCTCGTGTACGGAAACGGCGTAGGAAAGATGCGTCCCTTCGAGCAGGCCGATTCCGAGGACGCGCGGGACTCAGGCGACGCCCTTCGCTTGGGCGATTGGACCGACCCCAAAGCGATCCGATTGGACGGCCGTGCGCCGAGGCCGAACAGCGGGGGCGGCAAGCTGGGCGGCCGAGACGGCGGGCCAGAGAGCCGGGCCCCCAAGCTCGCTGATGAGGACGGCAAGCTCGCTGATGAGGACCGCAGACTGGCTGATCGGGACGCCAGAACCGACAGCCGGGGCCTCAAGAAGGGCGATCGGATGCTCGACGATCGGATGCTTGACGGACACGGCCTTCGGTTCGGCGGTTCGACGTCGGACAAGCGGATTGTCAGACCGACGCCGCAGGCGCATGACCGCGAACCGGGCGGCCCAGAGCGCGGCCGCCGTTCAGCGGATTAAGAGACCCTTGCGCCGGCTGCTCAGCGGGTTAGAAGGAGGCCGTCGCCCCCGCTCAGCCGATTAGAGCGCAATCAGCTGACTGGCCAAGGCCCAATCTCAGCTGGCTTATTACAGGCTACAGCCGCATCAGCCAACCGGCCAGGCCCGTCAGCCGGCCAGGAACTCCTTGATCGCGGGAAGGTCCCGCCGCGCCTGCTGCATGCCCTCTTCGTAGGCCGCCTGGATGCGCACGGCGTTGCGCTCGCCATTCGACACCGGCATGGTTTCTGGGTAGTAAAGATAGGCTTTTCCCTCAGCCTGGAGCTCCTCCAATTCGTCGAGGGTGGCGTTGTAGCGCTTGGGACGCCTCAATATCGCCTCGACGACGGCCGGGTACTTCTTAAAAATCTTCTGGTAAATCGCGGCGGGGGCCCTGACCGGCCCTTTCCGGTATCCGCGGGGGCGCGTCATGACAACGAGGAAGCGCTCGTACCCGTCGGCTTTGGCCGCGTCGACGGCGAAGCCTCCCGTCTCGCCTATCGCCCCGTCGAGATAGGCGGTCCCGTCAAGCTGAACCATTGGCATGGCGATTGGTATGGAAGACGAGGCCTGGCATCGCGTTGTGAAATCCGAATTGTCCCTCACATCGTCCCGGCCCCAGTAGACGGTTTTCCCCGTCGCGCAGTCGAACGAACCGATCTTAAACGGCGTGGAGCTGGCCGAGTACGCCTCCCAGTTGTAGCGGAGAAGCTCGCCGGGCGCCGTCGTCTGGTGGTAGATGTAATCCGAATTGAAGTAGCCTTTGCCTCTTATAAAGCTGATCGGGCCTCCGATCTTCGGGTCTTTGGCAAGCTCGACAAAGCACGCGCGCGCCCGCCAAGCGTCGCGAGCCAAAAAATTCGCCGTGTGGGTCGCTCCCGCAGAAATCCCGCCCACCCAGGGGACCTCGACTCCCGATTCAATCATTGCGGCAACCAACGCGGCCGTGTACGTGCCGCGCATCCCGCCGCCTTCGAAGATCAATGCCGTGCCTGTAGCCATAACATCCTCAGTCTAGCGCGACTTCGCGAAGGCACGCTGGGGCAGAATCGCCCGACGCCTGGGATGATCCGGACGACGCCGGAGGGGCCCGGAGGACGCCGGAGGGGCCCGGAGGACGCCGGAGCGGCTGGCCGTACTTGTACGGGGGCGGGCGGTCGCGACGTAACCGCCGCGACCGCCCGCCCCGGCCATTTCTATCCGGCCCGCTCGTTTCCAGCGGGCCAGCCGCCCTCAGCTGAGGCGGCTTTTCTATGCTGAGGCGGTTTCCTCTGCCGAGTCAGCCGCTCCCGATTGGCTCAGCCTTCCTCGACCAGGCGCTTCATGACCGCGCGTGCGCCGTCGGCCCGAATCGCCTTCAGGGCATCCGTGAAAGCCTCGACGAAGCGCGGGTCCGAGCCGAGCTCGCCAAAGACAGCCTCGTCGGAGATCACCGCGGTGTCCTCGCCGTCGCGCTCGCGGGCGGCCAAAGCGACCAGACGATCGCCCTGCTGATCGTCGACCACGATCTCCGAGCCGTCCTCGGCCTTGCCTTCCATCCCCAGAGTCCACGCGGCGCACATGGCCGCGCCGAGCTTGATTGAGCGGTTCTCCTTGAGGTTGTCGCGAATCGTCGGAAGAACGAACTTCGGCATCCGATCCGAGGCGTCCTGCGCCAACCTCGCGAGAGTGTCCGCGATCGAGGCGTTCGTGAAACGCTCGAACAGCGTGTCGACGTACTGCGGAAGGTCGATGCCCGGCACGGGGAAAAGCGTCTTGAGGGCCTCCTTTTCCAGGTAGGCCCGCGTAAACGCGGCGACGTCGGGGTCGGCCGCGGCGTCGTGGGCGAACTCAAAGCCGAGCAAACGCCCCCAGTGTGCGAGCGACTGGTGGGAGGCGTTGAGGAGGCGAAGCTTCATGAGCTCGTACGGGACGACGTCGTCGACGAGCTGAACCCCCGCGTCCTCGAACGGGGGCCGCCCCAGGGTGAACTTGTCCTCCACGACCCACTGCGCGAACGGCTCGGACGTCACGGGCCAGGCGTCCTCGATGCCGTAGCGCTCGCGGACCATCTCGACGTCCTCCGGCGTCGTCACCGGGGTGATCCTATCGACCATGCCGTTGGGGAAGGCGACGTTCGCCCGAATCCAGGCCTCGAGCTCGGGGTCGGTGAGCTTCGCCTGGGCGAGGACCGCGGCCTTTGCGATCGAACCGTTGCCGGGGAGGTTGTCGCAGGACATGACGGTGAAGGGAGGGATTCCGGCGTCGCGGCGTCGGCGCAGCGCCTCGACGATGAAGCCAAACGTCGTGGTCGGCTTGTCGGGGTGCTCGGCGTCGTGCTTCGCGGCGGGATTCTCGGTGTTGAATTCGCCGGTCGCGTCGTCGATGTTGTAACCGCCCTCGGTGACGGTCAGAGAGACGATCCGGGTGGCGGCGTCGGTCATCTTGTCGAGGACCTTGCTCGGGTCGTCCGGTGCGTAGAGATATTCGTGGATGGAACCGATGACTTTGGGCTCGAGCGTTCCGTCGGGATGCTTGAGGACCAGAGTGTAGAGGCCGTCCTGGTTCTGCATGACGTCGCGCATCCGCGCATCGGATGGCATGACGCCCACTCCGCAGATGCCCCAGTCGAGCGCTTCGCCTTCGCTCATGAGGCGGTCAAGATACATGGCCTGGTGGGCGCGGTGGAAGTTTCCCAATCCGAAATGGATGATTCCGGACGTTACGGCCGAACGGTCATACGTGGGCGCCAAGAAGGCGCTGGCGAGCGACGCCGCCGCCGACGACTGCGTAGAGGTGCCAAATGTGCTGGTCATGTTTGTGCTACTTTCCCATAGCGGCGTCGGCGGCTTCGTGGTAGACGCCGAACCGGCTATGTTGCCCAGTGCTTACCCTGCGTGCTGCGGCGGAACGAAACGCCCCGCCGACAGGGCCAAAGGCCGCAAAGAACGGCTTTCAGCCTTGCGAAGACATTCTTTCACGGTATTGCCGGTGACGAAAGGGGGAGGAATCCCGGTTTCGGACTTTGCCCGTTTATGCGCAGTTTTCGCACAGCCTTGGAGGGGGCGCTCATACTCTTTGCTGAGAGCCCCTCTTGCTTTTCGTCGAAAAATAGATATCATATTGATATCGCCAAGGTTCGCGGGGCGGAAGTGGCGCTCTAGACGTCGGGCATCAAACGTCTCCGGCGTCAGGCGTCAAACGGTTCCGACGCCGCCCCAGAGCGTTCCCGGCGTCGGACTTTAGATAGGAGAGCGAAATGCCTGCCAACGACAACCCTGAAACGGATTCGGGCGAATCCACGAGACCGCGCGAATCTATGAAACAGCGGCGGTCCGCAAAACTGCGGGAATCCGCGAAATCGTCGGACTCGACAAAATTGCGCGAGTCCGCAAAGCTACAGGCGGAGGCGGCCGAGTTCCGCGCCCGCGTCCACATCAACGAGAAGACTGCTTGGTCTGCGGGTTCGGGCCCCGCTTTCCTTGTCGCCGTCGGGCTGCTCGCCGCGCTGTCGGGTTTCGTTTACCTGGTCGTCGTCGGCGCGATCGCTTCGGCCGACGGCTTCGTGGTGTCTGCCGCAGTCAAGATAGCGATAGGCGTGGTCGGGGTGGTCGTCGTCTGCTTGCTAGGCACGTGTTTTTACATCGTTTCTCCGGGGGAAACAAGCGTTCGCCAATTCTTCGGCAAGTATATCGGAACCGTCCGGCGGACCGGGCTGGTGCTGATCCCTCCGTTTACGTACGGCAAGAGGGTTTCCGTGAAGGTCCACAATTTCGAGACGTACGAGCTCAAGGTCAACGACCTCGACGGAAATCCGGTGAACATAGCGGCGATCGTCGTGTGGCAGGTGGCGGACACTGCTCGGGCGGTCTTCGCCGTCGAGCAGTACGAGGCGTTCATCAAGGCCCAGGCTGAGTCCGCGCTGCGCCATGTGGCCACGACGCATCCGTACGACGAACCCGGCCCCGGGGAGACGTCGCTGCGCGGGGGGACCGACCTCGTTTCGTCCGAGCTGGCCGAGGAGGTCGCCGCGCGCGTTGCCCTTGCGGGGCTGGAAATCATCGAGGTTCGCATTTCCTCGCTCGCCTATGCCCCCGAGATCGCCCAGGCGATGCTCCAGCGCCAGCAGGCCGGCGCCGTCATCGCGGCGCGCGAGCAGATCGTGGAAGGCGCCGTCTCCATGGTGGATCAGGCGCTCAAACGCCTTGAGGATTCCGACATAGTCGTCTTGGACGACGAACGCAGGGCCCAAATGGTTTCGAATTTGCTTGTCGTTCTGTGCTCGGACCAGCGAACACAGCCCGTTGTCAATGCGGGCTCCCTCTACTCGTAGGGCGTCAATGTCCGACACGTGGGCCGGAAGCGCTGTGCCGCCTGGAAAGGGCGGCACTGAGCAAGCGGGCGGCACTGAGCCGCCCAAAGAGGGCGGGCGTGCGGCTGCCGTCAAAGGGCCCGACGCCGGCGGGCGGGCTGACGCTGGCGGAAGGGCCGGTCCCGGCAAGTGGGCTAAAGGCGGCAAACCGTCCAAGGGCTGTGTGCGGGATGGACACGGTAAAGAAGCCAAGGCAACGGGCAGACCGATGCCGGGAAGTGGGTCGAAAGCGGCAAGCAAGTCGATGGAGGCAAGAGGACCGTGAGCGGCAAACGGACTGATCATGGCGAGAGGGCCGATCTCGGAAATGGGACTGCTGCCGGCAACGGGGCTGACGTCGCCAAGATGACAGGCTCCGGCAAGCGGGCTGGCGCCGGCGAAAGAACCGGTGTCCGCAAAGGGGCTGAAACCAAGCGCAAACAGCTCCTTCTCCGGCTGGATCCGGCAGTCCACGGGGCGATAGCCAAGTGGGCTGCCGATGATCTTCGGTCGGTCAACGCCCAGATCGAGATCATTCTGCGGCGCGCTCTCGTCGAAGCTGGAAGGGATCCTCGCCCGAAGCCGATGCGGGGCAGGGGGAGGCCGCGCAAGGAGCCCGACGACGAAGCTCGTGGGCCCAACAAGAAGGCATGACCCTCTGCACTTTCGAGGCTTGAGGCTCCGCCCGGTCTTCCCGCGCACTTGGGGAAGACTCAGCTGTACGACGTCGCAGCGAGCTACCAGATGCGGTCTTCCCGCGCACTTGGGGAAGGCCCATAACGCACCCCGTCGACTTGTCTCAGCCAGCGGGATCGCCTTTGCGCGTGTGGGGAAGGGACTGATCAAAATTCGGCCAATCAAGTTGACCAAGGATCGCCTTTGCGCGTGCGGGGAAGGAGCTCTGGGTGCCGAGCATCTGCGACTTGCCGTTAGATCACCCTTGCGTGCGCGGGGAAGACTTTTGAGCAGGCCAAGACAGCGTTCGCCGGTGCGGATCGCCCCCGCATGCGCGGGGAAGACGGCGTACCGTCCGCATACGCCGCATTGGCGGAGAGATCACCCCCGCATGCGCGGGAAAGAGTCTGTCTCTCTCGCGTCAGGAAGTGAGCATGAACAACCTTGAAAATAGAGATTAAGGCACACATGATAAATTGCATGCAAAAGCAATCATGTCTCGTAATTTAGACACAATAATCCAAATTGAAATATTTATAGTCCTTATTATAAAGCAAACTGCATAGAGATACTCGACTTAAGGAAAAAGGCGTAAAACACATCGACCCTCTTCCGTCCGTCCAACCGAGCAGACTCTGCATGCATCTGTACTCGACCAAAGTCGCCTCAGAAGCAAGAGCTTTCACCATTTCCCCTTCAGTCCCTGCATTCTGTGATAAAGTAGGAATGGCTCCCTTCGAGCCGGCCGGACCCATCACCACACAATCCCCTTGTAGGTCCGAGCCGCAGAAGGGAAGCGGGAAATGACGGGGAAGAACTCTTCGTCGGGCAAGGAAAAGGCCCGGATACTGCGCGCAATGATAAAACTAGCGCAGCTCCAGACCTTAGCCCTTGTCACCGTTAGCGCGGCAGTGTTAAATACTTGCACTGCTCGGCTAACGGCCCACAGCGGCACATCCGAAGCAACCGGATGTGCCGCTTCCATTATCGGACAAACAACCCCGACACACAAGGACGCACATCATTCAGTTGTTGAGTGGTCGATCCGGTGCCAGCCTCCCGGCTCACTCCGCGTACGCGGGGGAGACCTCAGCGCGGGCCTTCCCGTCCCGGCCGGACTGTCCCCGCATGCGCGGGGAAGACATCGCTCCTCCGACCGAAGTTCGCTAGCTTCTGGGAGCATCCCGCGCATACGAGGAAAACACGTAGTCCACAAGGCTGGGTTCGTTGGTGTCAGAATCCCTCCGCATGCCTGGAAAGGCGCGGTGGTCATTCTCTTAGAAGCAGGGATTGAGTAGCAGTTCTCCTTTCCCCTGATAGACTTCGGCCAGCCGCACACCGACTCGATATCCTGCTGGGAATCAGTTCTCCGTCCCCCTGATAGACTTCCGGAGCCTCCGGCGAAGCGCAGGGAGGGGCTGGGAATCAGTTCTCCGTCCCCCTGATAGACTTCAAATCCCCTCCCGCCTCGTCGATGTTCAGCTGGGAATCAGTTCTCCGTCCCCCTGATAGACTTCCAACGCATCCACACGCCTAGACAAATCCGCTGGGAATCAGTTCTCCGTCCCCCTGATAGACTTCCCGTGTACTTACGGCATTCGGCGAACACGCTGGGAATCAGTTCTCCGTCCCCCTGATAGACTTCTCGCCTAATGCAGTCAGGGTCCGCCATGGCTGGGAATCAGTTCTCCGTCCCCCTGATAGACTTCGGCAAGGACGGCGGCGACGTTAAGACCCGCTGGGAATCAGTTCTCCGTCCCCCTGATAGACTTCCCCGCCTAAGCCGTGATTCAATTGGAATGCTGGGAATCAGTTCTCCGTCCCCCTGATAGACTTCTCATATTCCAACATCATCTGCCGAAGTGGCTGGGAATCAGTTCTCCGTCCCCCTGATAGACTTCCGAATGGCATTGCGGCCACGCAGACCGTGCTGGGAATCAGTTCTCCGTCCCCCTGATAGACTTCGGAAGATCGATCGCCCCTTGCAAGGCGTGCTGGGAATCAGTTCTCCGTCCCCCTGATAGACTTCTCGTCACTGTCGGTGACGTTGGCATATGGCTGGGAATCAGTTCTCCGTCCCCCTGATAGACTTCTGTGCATTGTATTCTCCTTTGTATTTAGGCTGGGAATCAGTTCTCCGTCCCCCTGATAGACTTCCACAAGAGGAAGTCCACGACAGGGTAATGCTGGGAATCAGTTCTCCGTCCCCCTGATAGACTTCTCAGCGACGCTGGGAAGCGGGAGTACGTGCTGGGAATCAGTTCTCCGTCCCCCTGATAGACTTCTCCTCGCCGAGCTCGGCGACCCGCAGACGCTGGGAATCAGTTCTCCGTCCCCCTGATAGACTTCTCCGGCGACGGCGTGCGATCAAAGGTAGGCTGGGAATCAGTTCTCCGTCCCCCTGATAGACTTCAAGAACGTGGGCACCCCTCGCGTAAACGGCTGGGAATCAGTTCTCCGTCCCCCTGATAGACTTCCACTCCTCCGTTCATCGCTTATGCCGATGCTGGGAATCAGTTCTCCGTCCCCCTATAGACTTCTGGACGGCGACGAATCCCTTGCTGTATCGCTGGGAATCAGTTCTCCGTCCCCCTGATAGACTTCCATACGGGTCTAAGGGAACGTGCATTTTGCTGGGAATCAGTTCTCCGTCCCCCTGATAGACTTCAAGGAATGCTTGAGCTCTCATGACAACAGCTGGGAATCAGTTCTCCGTCCCCCTGATAGACTTCGCCTCCCTCGGCATCCCAGCCGAAGACGGCTGGGAATCAGTTCTCCGTCCCCCTGATAGACTTCGCCTCCCTCGGCATCCCAGCCGAAGACGGCTGGGAATCAGTTCTCCGTCCCCCTGATAGACTTCGCGAGGGCGTCTACAACATCGTGGTTGCGCTGGAATCAGTTCTCCGTCCCCCTGATAGACTTCCGACTTCGACGTCTTCCTTCCAATCGAGGCTGGGAATCAGTTCTCCGTCCCCCTGATAGACTTCGGACACACCGTGTCGTCACCGATGTAGGGCTGGGAATCAGTTCTCCGTCCCCCTGATAGACTTCAGCCCGCCGACCATGTTCGCGATCAACGGCTGGGAATCAGTTCTCCGTCCCCCTGATAGACTTCTCATCTACGGCGGGGCTTCGGGCGAGCAGCTGGGAATCAGTTCTCCGTCCCCCTGATAGACTTCGGGAAAAGCGGCGGATCGCCCAGCAGAAGCTGGGAATCAGTTCTCCGTCCCCCTGATAGACTTCCAGAAGCGCGTGGCGAAAAGCCAGGGGAGCTGGGAATCAGTTCTCCGTCCCCCTGATAGACTTCGCCCGTGAAGAGATTGCATTTTACGGGTGCTGGGAATCAGTTCTCCGTCCCCCTGATAGACTTCTGTACGAGACATGGACGTAGACGTGCCCGCTGGGAATCAGTTCTCCGTCCCCCTGATAGACTTCAAAGCAAACTTGATGCTATGCGCATTCGGCTGGGAATCAGTTCTCCGTCCCCCTGATAGACTTCGCTTGACGGACCTCCTCCGCGGAGTGTCGCTGGGAATCAGTTCTCCGTCCCCCTGATAGACTTCTAAGCATGGAGGCAACGTTGCAGGCACCGCTGGGAATCAGTTCTCCGTCCCCCTGATAGACTTCTTCTTCCGAGTCATGAAAGGCCATGGCCGCTGGGAATCAGTTCTCCGTCCCCCTGATAGACTTCGCCCGCATCTCGGACACCACCGCCGGGCGCTGGGAATCAGTTCTCCGTCCCCCTGATAGACTTCAGAATAGTAGAGGTACTGTACCGGTCAAGCTGGGAATCAGTTCTCCGTCCCCCTGATAGACTTCGGTCGTTGCAGGATTCGCCGTCGGCGTCGCTGGGAATCAGTTCTCCGTCCCCCTGATAGACTTCTTCTGCGGCAACGTCGATTGTCACGCTGGCTGGGAATCAGTTCTCCGTCCCCCTGATAGACTTCCATCCAGACACTCCTCCGGCAGAAGAATAGCTGGGAATCAGTTCTCCGTCCCCCTGATAGACTTCTCTCCAAAAGAGGAGCTGTTTCTTGCGGGCTGGGAATCAGTTCTCCGTCCCCCTGATAGACTTCGTTGATGCGAGGAGTGTGTGATGTTCCCGCTGGGAATCAGTTCTCCGTCCCCCTGATAGACTTCTTGATATCCATGAGTGTTTTGATATTGAGCTGGGAATCAGTTCTCCGTCCCCCTGATAGACTTCTTCACGACATGGAAGCCAGACTCACCAAGCTGGGAATCAGTTCTCCGTCCCCCTGATAGACTTCCAGAAGCGCGTGGCGAAAAGCCAGGGGAGCTGGGAATCAGTTCTCCGTCCCCCTGATAGACTTCAATTACGATTATTCTCGGTGGCAACCCAGCTGGGAATCAGTTCTCCGTCCCCCTGATAGACTTCGCCTGTCGAGCGCGCAAGGCGGAGTTGCGCTGGGAATCAGTTCTCCGTCCCCCTGATAGACTTCGCGTCCATTCCGCCGAGGGCTTCCTTGGGCTGGGAATCAGTTCTCCGTCCCCCTGATAGACTTCGCTTGACGGACCTCCTCCGCGGAGTGTCGCTGGGAATCAGTTCTCCGTCCCCCTGATAGACTTCTAAGCATGGAGGCAACGTTGCAGGCACCGCTGGGAATCAGTTCTCCGTCCCCCTGATAGACTTCTTCTTCCGAGTCATGAAAGGCCATGGCCGCTGGGAATCAGTTCTCCGTCCCCCTGATAGACTTCGCCCGCATCTCGGACACCACCGCCGGGCGCTGGGAATCAGTTCTCCGTCCCCCTGATAGACTTCGAGCGCTTCTGCGGTCTGCTCAGCAGTGGCTGGGAATCAGTTCTCCGTCCCCCTGATAGACTTCACGACCATTTCGTCGTCTTCGATTGGGAGCTGGGAATCAGTTCTCCGTCCCCCTGATAGACTTCCACTCACACTCATAGCCCCAACCTAGAAGCTGGGAATCAGTTCTCCGTCCCCCTGATAGACTTCTTTTGTGGATGAATCATCTGCGATGTATGCTGGGAATCAGTTCTCCGTCCCCCTGATAGACTTCATCCACTTGTGTAATGTCTCCCAGATTGGCTGGGAATCAGTTCTCCGTCCCCCTGATAGACTTCCTCGGCGGAAACTCCTTCCAGGGCATCCGCTGGGAATCAGTTCTCCGTCCCCCTGATAGACTTCTGGTAGAGGCCATCGCCGACTATGTGCAGCTGGGAATCAGTTCTCCGTCCCCCTGATAGACTTCTGACATGCAAGGACACATGGAGGTACCTGCTGGGAATCAGTTCTCCGTCCCCCTGATAGACTTCGCATGAAAGCTGGGCGTGTTCTCGCTCAGCTGGGAATCAGTTCTCCGTCCCCCTGATAGACTTCTCGCAAACGCAGACGCCGAACTCGACCGGCTGGGAATCAGTTCTCCGTCCCCCTGATAGACTTCCAAATCACGAAAGGAATGACCAATGACTGCTGGGAATCAGTTCTCCGTCCCCCTGATAGACTTCGAAGCCGAAAAATTCCGCGACTACTGCGGCTGGGAATCAGTTCTCCGTCCCCCTGATAGACTTCGTCGCCGACCTGATCCTGAAGCGAGACGGCTGGGAATCAGTTCTCCGTCCCCCTGATAGACTTCTCGAATTCGCGGCGAGAGTCGTTCCGTGGCTGGGAATCAGTTCTCCGTCCCCCTGATAGACTTCTACCGGGTGTCGACGACGACGACAGGACGCTGGGAATCAGTTCTCCGTCCCCCTGATAGACTTCCCTCCTCCGTCGGCACGCACAACACCTGGCTGGGAATCAGTTCTCCGTCCCCCTGATAGACTTCATACCCCGATCTAAATTTGACCTTGACAGCTGGGAATCAGTTCTCCGTCCCCCTGATAGACTTCTTTGCGGCAAAGTCAGAATAGTTCCACAGCTGGGAATCAGTTCTCCGTCCCCCTGATAGACTTCATTCCTAAGACCAGCTATCCACTTCCTCGCTGGGAATCAGTTCTCCGTCCCCCTGATAGACTTCTCGGACCCGTGGAGTTCTCCTTCACGTGGCTGGGAATCAGTTCTCCGTCCCCCTGATAGACTTCGAACGCACCCAGACCGTGCACGTGACCAGCTGGGAATCAGTTCTCCGTCCCCCTGATAGACTTCGTTTTTGTGACGTCGATGTCGCGGGGGGGCTGGGAATCAGTTCTCCGTCCCCCTGATAGACTTCGAAGAAGAAGTCGAAGTAACGCGACGACGCTGGGAATCAGTTCTCCGTCCCCCTGATAGACTTCTCTCGTCCGGAGAGGGTTGCGGGTGTGAGCTGGGAATCAGTTCTCCGTCCCCCTGATAGACTTCACCGTCGAACAGTACATCGACCTCGACTGCTGGGAATCAGTTCTCCGTCCCCCTGATAGACTTCGCGGCGATCTTCTCGACCAGGGCGGCGTGCTGGGAATCAGTTCTCCGTCCCCCTGATAGACTTCAGGGGGACGGTTTTCTCTTGTGTGGACTGGGTAATCGGCTTGTTTCACGTCAGAAAAAGGCAAGCTGCTCGGGTTCGTTTTCGACAGCTTCCTCAGCCGCGTTAAAGAATCTCAGCGTAGCTGCCCACTGTCTGTCGGTGACGTGCAGTATTCTGACTTCCCCCTGAGGGGGAACTGCTTCCTTTATCGAAGAGACAATTCGTGACGTCAGTATTCCGGCGGGGGAGTACCTTGTGTAGACGCTGTACTGCGTACGCACAAAGCCGTTGTCGAGTAAAAGATTCCGGAAAGCAGCATACTCGCGGCGTTGAGCAGCAGTTCTTGTGGGAAGATCGAAGAGGACCATACACCACATAGGGTCATCCGCCATTACCAGCTCCGGATTGGTCCAGTCCAAGAAGGGACGGGAAGCGTATTCAGCTCGCCTTCTATATACTGGCCAAAGTGCTGCGCAAGTTCGTCAAGAGCAGTGCTAATTCTACGTCCATCTGGGAGAAAACGTTGATCCGCGGCGGCGACAAGGTGCTTCCGCACTTCAGGATCTTTCATATCGGCATCTGGGGCTAAGCGAGAGACGCTTGAATCTATTGCCGGTCTGAAGGGTTCGATGATGTCGTCGACAAGGGCAAAGTTGTTAGACCTCCCGTGATGGAAGAGACCAATCGTTGGAGATAATCCGGCTCCTAACACAGCTCTGATGCCGTGCCCCCGCAGAACCGTGTATGCATAATCCAAATGGGAGTTTCTAGAGGATTCGCAGGATCCTAGTCCTGGATGCCTTCGAAAGCTCTCTTCGCCCCAGAGTGCCTGCCAATACAAGCGGGCGGCTCTCGCTTCTATATTTCCAGGATCTCCTGAACGAATCTCTCTTGCGAGAGATCTAAGCTCCGTTGCGTCTCTGCGATTGTACTCTCGAAGCACCGCTGCCTGCCCTTCGACTTTTGCCCGGATAATTCTTCCCCATGCATTTTTCTGCCGGGGAATTGAAAGGTAAGCTTGAGCACGGTGCCTCGCTCCGACTCTGCCGTGGCTGCTCCATGAGAAAGCAGCACCTTCAGGAACTCCCTTCCAGTCGCAAAAGAGTACCGCTATATCTTCGCCTAGGAGACGGTGGAGCGCTGCAGCAGAAAAAGTCGTGGCCATTCCGATTAGCACGACAGCCACATCTGCTGTCGGTACAGAAGCAGGAGGGTGATCATCTTTGAGAATCTTGATCGCTCCTCGTGCCGCTTGGATTTTACCTTTAAGCGAAGAGCAATCAACTATTCGCCATCTATTGGACAATTTAACCACGGAGCCTCGTGGTCAATGGAAGGTGTCCACGTGACAGTTTTCGAACTTCCCCTAGTGCTGTTCTTCTTACTACTACCAACTGTGGTGACTTGAAAAGTGCATTTATAGCTACACGCCAGCCTTTTCCCTTGGACCCCAGAATCTCTTTAGTGCCAGTGCTAGCGTCTTCAGGAAGCCCTTCACTCGCAAGTTGAAGCGGTCGGAGACGAAGCTTCTCTTTGTCGGGAAAACCGTCTACTCTCCACCGTTTCGTTCCGGGAAAAACGCTGAGATACTCACCAACCTTATTTGAATTGAACGCTTTGGTCTCAGGATCAAGGACGATTTCGTCGCCGTCCACAAGCCAACCGATGTACTCGGCAGTCCCATCTTCCACTGCTTTGCGCACCTTCGTTTCGGCCGTTCGTAGGCTGATGCTTTGGGGGAGCAAAGGAGACGAAAATAGATCCGTGTGCCATGCGCAAAGAAGATCGATAGCAAAGACGCGAATCATTCCGTATGTCGGTTTCTTTCCCGGAAGCTTGTACAGTCTTGCATGGTGAATGGTGTTGCCGATCTCTGCGTATCCTCCTCGCACTGCAATTGCAGCGGACTTGGTAGGGAACAGTGTAACATTCTCTTCCGCGTGGAACCAGTGATTCTTTACACGTAGTTCTCGTGAGGCGTTCGCTGGTAAACCGTCGTTCTGATCAAAGTCTTCCTGACGCGTGAGAGCAAGCCAGAGCTGAGGTGTCGACGCTCTGTCTATCTCCCCTATTGTCCAAGAAGCGCCTACGCGTTTCTTTTCAAGGCTTCGAATAGTGGCATCGTGTGCTTCGCCATTTCCCAAACGCAATCTTAGGTTTTGAGTTACAGGGATCCCGTCGGCGTCGATCGCATGATTGAATAGCTCGGCGAGTGCATTCATGGAGTTAAGCCATGAGCCGTAAGAGAACTGCTTATCGCGGTCTGCGCCCCTGTAGTCTTTCCAGGAACTCGAGACGACTCGTCGCAGTCGGTCCGACTCTCGAATGCTCGCCCGTTCAACCAGTGTCTGCGCCACAGATTGACGCATTAATGCAATAGTTGCTGCATCCATTGCATGGTGCCGACGGTCAAGCCGTGTCTTTCCTCGGCCGCCGATGAGATTGACCTTCCCCTCGAATCCTGATGCTTTTCGAGCTTCTGATGTCAGCCAACCTCGATATACCCTGACCTTGGTATTTGCTCCTGCAGTGCGGAAGTGACTGCCGATGCGGTCTGCGAGCTCTGTAGCCATCCAAGCGACAGATTCAATGCTCCGGTTGTCGATGGCATCGTCATCAACAGTTTTTCGGAGTCTTTCAATAATATCCCTTTTGAAGTTGTTATATTGTTTTGGACTTAGCTCCGGATCCTTTATCCAGGTTCTAACTCTGTCAATAACCGCTTCGACGCTCACACCGGGTATATCGCAGTTCTGAGCCCACAGGGAAAAAGGCATGTTGGATTTCGATTTGTTGCATCTTTCGCAGATAGCAACGAGATTGTTACGGGTATTAGTTGACCCTGGTCCTTTCCTAGGTACGATATGATCCATTTCGCAATCGAAAAACGTGATTGCTTCTCCGCAATATGCGCATTGGCAGTTTTGACGTCTTAGAGCAGCGAACCGTGTTATGTCCTCCCGACGAATCTTGCCACTGGTGCCAAATTTATCGCGAAGCTCTTCAAGGATCGCTAGATTTCTTTCACGATTTGTTTTGTTTTCCTCTTCGTATTTGCGAGTTTGTGCTGCAGAAGTGAACCCTGCTCGTACATGCTCTATATTGACTACTTTTGGAGGCCCCCATTTCCTGGTGACAGCCAACAACCATCTATTGACAATTTTGAGGACTCTGTCAACGGCGGGATTGCCGACTGGTTCGCCGATTGAATCAGGCGTAGGAGTCCAGTTGTTATCCACGCCGAACTCCCGTTTTCGCGCGTCAAAAAGGTCGATGGAATCTTTGAGCATCCTTCTGGTGAGGCGTTCTAGGGAGTTTACAGAGTACGCAGCCCGTCCTTTGGGCAGAGATATCTTGTGTATTTTCTCCTGTGATTGCTCGTCGAGAGACGAAAGGAATTGCCGGACTGTTTCTGCGCCTGGTTGATCGTCAGTCAATTCGTCCGCATTTGACAAGGCGGTGACCAGGGCAGCTTGTTCATCATCAGACGCTTTTCCCCACCACTCAATAAGTGGCTTAACTTTGCTTCGAACTATGCTGATGTTTGTTGAGTTTGTCGGAGGGAATGATGAAGGCCGTTCCCCGTCGGCTCCCCGTTTAGCTGTTCCGGATAAACATTCACGCTCGATTCCCAACTCTTCTGCAACATCCGACCAAGTTACTCCGTCGTCTCCGTCGGCGGACATCAGGAATTCGATAACTTTGTCCTTTTCGCTCTGTGACAGTAATCGTTCATGTTTTGGTTCAGCCTCTAGTATCCGAAGGTTTGCAACTGCTGCAACAATCCGAAAGCGTTGAAACGCAAGATGCGCTCTGGGCGCGCGAGCATACTGCTCTTGACCAGGGAGCTCATCTTTCTTGGCCCGTTTACCCGCTTGGCCTTTAGGGCTTTCTGAAGCAAAGACCTGATCGATTATCTCGTTCACTTTCTCGTTGCTGAGACCCTGAACGATACCAATCTTGCGAAGTTCGTTTGCGTTGTCGGACTGCATGAGCTTGCCTCCAAGCAACCCTTCCTTTGATTTTCCCCCCACTGGTTCATCGGCGAGAATAGCTCCTTCTTTGTACTTTGCGCTCGGCGCGGAACGCAAGCGCTGCTTGGGGGAAAGACCGATGTCGCAAACAACTTCAGCAGGAGTGGCATCTTCATCGAAGATGACGCCACTAACTTTAGTAACACGATCTTTCAGATCTTTGAATTGCTTGGAGGCTTCCTTGGGGGAATGAAGAGACTCTACTCCTTCGTACGGATTGCGCCATCCGCGATGGCGCGCCATGTGTCTTAAGGCTATTGAAAGCCCACGACCTTGCTCTTCGCCTTCGAGCCTATCCTGCGTTAGTTTGGCTCGGATCTTCCACGGCGTGTACGGATCGGGCAAGGAAGAAAAATCGACAAGCGGCCATCCTTGCATTTCGATATATCGGTCTAGTTTCTGCAGCCGCTTACGGCGTCTCGCAATAAGTTTGCGAGTTCGACGTGCTGTTCCGGAGTTGGCTAAGCGGGTGGCACCGGTTTTTGCCGTCCCGGGATCGACGCCCGAGTCATGCAAGACGACCATATTGTTGAGAATATTGAAAGGTAGGCCTTTAGAATCTACTTCTATCGCCGCAAAGCCGACTGAGTTGATTCCTACATCAATTCCTGCATTATACTGCTTCATTGCGTTCATAAGAAAATAGTTACACTTCTTGGCCGTTTTATCAAGTGCTCAATAAAACGAATGGCGGCACTCAAAGGTGCCGCCATTCAGCCGATAAGCTGAGCATTCAGGTCCTCAAACTCGGAGGCCCTTACTGGGAATCAGTTATGAGAGAAACTTTAGACTCACGGCTCGTATGTGTCAAGTGGACCACAGTCCTCGTTGCTTGATTAATGAAAGTATTTTGGACGAGTATGAATAAATTAAGAATATGCCTATTTGCTCCCGTATTAGAATGAAATATGTAAATATATTGTAAATAATTATTCTTAATATTTTACGTTTATTTCTATAGTTTAAAGCCAATAAAAGCGGTGGAAGGGGCTGGGCGCAAAGGCGGAAGGGCGCAGAGTTTCTCGGTGCCGGGCGTTTCATCGGCCCCGAAAGAGTCATGGTCGATCGCCGCGCGAAGGCGTCGTTTTGGCGGCTCCCGACGGCGATATGGCCGCATTTTAGTAAGAGATGAGTTGCGTGCTATCCGCGACAGTCGACATCGTTGCTTTGAGGCGTTTAGACGTCGAAGTGCGCGAATCGCGGCGGTTTCGGCGTCGTCAGGATTCTTAATTGTCGGTGGTTTTCGCTTGTGGACGAAGCAAACTTGAGACGTTTCGCACCGTGGACACGAGTGGCGGCGAGTGGGGGAGTGCGTGGGACAATGGCATCGTCGTTTCACGCACCACAGGAGTGTTGCTCATGTCCAAAAGATTCAACCCACCGCCGAACTGGCCGCCGGCGCCCGACGGGTGGGCCCCTCCTGCTGGTTGGAGGCCCGATCCCGCTTGGGGCCCGGCCCCCGCTGGCTGGAACTTCTGGGTGGAGGACGTCGACGTCGATGCCACCCTTCTTCCCTCCGCCTCTTCGCCGGCCGATTCGTCCGATTCGCCGTACGCACCCGACTCTTCGTACGGATCCGACGACACTCGTTTTCCCGCCGATTCTAGTTCCTCCGCGAATTCGCCTTCGGCGGGAGGTTCGCTTTCCGCCGGGGACTCCGACGAGTCTGACTGGAGCTCGAACTCGGCCGACGAGACCATTTCCCGCCTGCCGAGGCGCTCTTCGAGGAGAAGGAACGGCTCGGGCGCGCACGCCGCGCCGCCCGAGCCGCCGAGTTCGCAGCAGCAGACTCCGGATCCCGCCGGCCAGGCGAATGCCGCGCCCGGCCCCGCTTTCAGGGCCGGCGCCGCGCCAGAGTCCTCGCGCCCGAGGTTTGTGACGGCGGACTCTGCGCCTGCGGGTGCTGCGTCTGCGGGCTCTGCCGGAGGCCAGCCTTTCGTCCCCGGAGGGCGAAACGTCCCGGCCGGGGGCCAGGCCCCCTCAGGCAGCGGCCCCACTCCAAGCGCCTTCTCGACGCCGTCGGCTTACTCGGCGTCAAGTTCGGAGCTTTCCGCATCCGCGCCTGGTTCACGGCAATTCGAATCTGGCGGCGCGCAGCCGTCCGCTTCGGGGCAAGCGGGCTTTGGCTCCGAGCCGTCTTCGGGCCAATCCGCGTTCCGCCCGGGGCGGCCGCCGTCCCATTCGGGACCGGCGGGTTTCGGCTCCGGACAGCCAATCCCCGGCGCGGGTCAGGCTGCTCCTGGTCCGGCTCAGTCGACGCCAGGTTCAGGGCAAGCCGCGCCTGCGCAGCCTCCGTTCGGCGCATCCGCGCCGAACCCTTCGCAGGCGGGGCCGGCGCCGTCGGCCTCTTCGTCGCCCTCTGCTCAAAGCGCCGGTTATCAACCGACCGAACGATACAATTTCGGCGACCAGCCGGGTTTCCAGCAGCCGGGTTCGTTGAACCAGCCGAGGTTCCAGGGCGCGTCAAGCCAGTCGGGGTTCCCTCCGTCGGCTTCTTCGGCTCCATCAGGTTTTGCGGGCTCGGGTTCGTCGAGTCAGCAGGGGCTCCAGGGTTCCTCGGGTCAGCCGGGATTCGCATCGTCGGCCGGTCCGCAATCGAGGTTCGCCTCGCAGGCCGGCGTCGGGCAGTCCGCCGAACCCGGGACTCCTGCCCCCGAAAGCCAGATGGCGGGCGGGCCGGTGCCTGGGGCGGGAGCCGACTACTCCGCTCACGGCCAGGGTTCGAGCCCGACCTACGGAGCCTCATCGGATTTCGGCACGGGCATGCCTTTCGGCCTTGACGGCACGCCTCGGAAGTCTTTCCTCACAAGCAAAGTCGGTCTGACGGTCATGTCGGTGGTGGCGGTCGTCGCCATCGCGGCCGCCATCATCTTCGTCCCGAAGCTCATGAAGGACGGCAAGGACGAACCCACCGCCAAGCCTTCGCCGTCCACGTCCACGACGACGTCGCCCCGGACCAAGAGTTCCGACACCGACGAGCCGACAGACGACGAAACCACTCCGGCGAGCACGGTGGCCCCGGCCAAACCGACTCGGCCTGCGCTCACCGGCACATTCAAGGAGTATCAGGGCGACCGCTCTCAAACGATAGACATCCAGAAGCCTCAGGGAAACCGGCCTGTTCTTCTCTACTTCGAAATCAACCCGGGGTCGAATTACGGAATCTTCCTTTTTGAGGCGCTGGACGCCGCCGGGTCGCAAACGGAGCGTTTTGGCGGAATGGTCAAGGACGAGAAGACGACGGGCACCTTCCCGCTCGACGCTTTCGCCAACGGGAAACAGACGGCGAAGATCAGGGTGGTGGCCCCTGGCCCGTGGCTGATCCGCGTTTATCCGATCTCTTCCATTCCAACAGTCTCGAAGGGCGCGACGATAGCCGGAAACTCGTATGAGACCTTCTTGTATCGCGGGGGCGAGTCCTCGGCGACCTTCAAGTTCGTCGGCAACACCTCCAGTGGGCGAATCACCGGCACTCTGTGGCCCACCGACGGCAGCGCCAAGGCGAACTCTTTCATCAAAGAACAAAAAGCAGCCGTCGAAAAGGACGTCACAATCCCGGCAAAGACCGGCGAAAGTTTGGTATTGATCGATACCACGGGAGGCAATTGGTCCCTGGAGATCCCATAGACATCGAGATCCGATAGACATCGGGATCCGATCGGAGATCCCACTGGGCGCTTTTACGGGGCGCCCGCGCGGCGCCTAAAGCCCGTCGCAGATGCGAGCCCGAGCCCGTCAAGGCCGGGCTCGCATCCCGTTCGCCTCGGCGTCGAACGCAACGACTCGACGTAGAAACCGTCCGGATCGTGAGACGGGAATCCCGTATTTTGAACAGCCGATATCCTAGATCCATGACGTCCATAGACCTCGCAGTGATCCCCGGTGACGGAATCGGCCCCGAAGTTGTGGCGGAAGGCCTGAAGGTTCTCGACGCCGTGCGCGAAACCCTCGGCGGGCCGGAAATCGCAATCCGCACATACGACCTCGGGGCTCGCCGATATCTCGCAACGGGAGAGACTCTCACGGAGGCCGACCTCGAAGACATCAAGGGGCGCGACGCGATTCTCTTGGGGGCGATCGGCGATCCCCGAGTCCCCTCGGGCGTGCTGGAGCGCGGCCTCCTCCTCAAGCTGCGTTTCTCGCTCGACCATTACGTCAACCTCCGGCCGAACAGGCATTATCCGGGAGTGCCCACGCCGCTGGCCGACCCGGGCGATATCGACTTTCTCGTGGTTCGCGAAGGGACTGAGGGGCTTTACTGCGGCAACGGCGGGGTCGTCCGGCGGGGAACCCCCTGCGAAATCGCAACCGAAGTCTCGGTCAACACGGCCTACGGCGTAGAACGCCTGGTGCGATACGCCTTCGCCAAGGCCCAGGCGCGCCCCCGCAAGAAGCTGACATACGTGCACAAGCACAACGTGCTGGTCAACGCCGGCGGGCTGTGGCGGCGCGTGGTCGAGGAGGTCGGCGCTGAGTATCCCGACGTCGCCGTCGACTACATGCACGTGGACGCCGCGACGATCTCCCTGGTCGCCGATCCCGCCAGATTCGACGTGATCGCGACGGACAACCTGTTCGGAGACATCCTCACCGACGAAGCCGGTGCGATAACCGGCGGCATAGGGCTCGCCGCTTCCGGAAACATCAACCCCGAGAAGGCCTTCCCGTCCATGTTCGAGCCCATCCACGGCTCGGCCCCCGACATCGCGGGCAAGCAGATCGCCGACCCCACGGCGACCATCGCCTCCGTGGCCCTCATGCTCGACCACCTCGGGCTTGCCGAGCACGCCCGGGCGATCGAGAACGCGATCGAATCCGACATGGCGGCGAGGGCTTCCGCGGCCGAGGCGGGCGCGCCCTTGGTCCGTTCGACGTCGGACGTCGGAAACGCCGTCGCGGCTTTGGTCCGCGGCTGAGGCGCGAATCGCGCCGCGCGTGGGAACGGGCGCGCGGCGGGCCGTGCCGCGCGTGGGTCGCCGTGGCGATCGGAATCGTCCGGCGCCCGATCTGGCACTAGAATCGACTCATTGCCCCGAGAAAGAAGTGATCTTATGAGTTACACGGATCTTGAACTGGCGTCGATGGAGGCGGTGCCCGCCGCCGCCGACCTTGCCGGCACGTGGGATGTCAGGCCCAACCCGCATCCGGCGAGCGAGGCCGAGCGCGAAGGAGTGCTCGCCGCCCCGGGATTCGGAAAGCAGTTCTCCGATCACATGGCCCACGCCGTGTGGACGCCTGACAAAGGGTGGCACGATTTCAGGGTCGAAGCCTACGGCCCGCTCTCCATGGACCCCGCCGGCGCGGTGCTGCACTACGGCCAGGAAGTGTTCGAAGGGCTGAAGGCCTACCGCCACGAGGACGGTTCGATCTGGACGTTCCGGCCCACGTACAACGCGGCCCGCCTCAACCATTCCAGTCGGCGTTTGGCGATACCCGAGCTCGAACACGAGGCCTTCGTCGGATCGCTTGTCAACCTCGTGCGCCAAGACGCCGCGTGGGTTCCCGACGCGCCCGGCTCCTCCCTCTACCTCAGGCCGTTCATCTTCGCCTCCGAAGCGTTCTTGGGCGTTCGCGCCGCCGAACGCTACGAGTACATGGCGGTCGCCTCGCCTTCAGGCGCCTACTTTGCCAACGGCTTCCAGCCGATCGACGTGTGGGTGGAACGCGACTTCCACCGCGCCGGCCCCGGAGGGATGGGCGACGCGAAGACCGGAGGAAACTACGCCGCCTCGCTCCTGCCCAAAACGATCGCACACGAAGGCGGATACGACGAGGTCATGTTCCTCGACGCCGCCACCGACACGAACATCGACGAGCTCGGAGGCATGAACGTCTTCGTCGTGATGTCCGACGGGTCGATTCGCACCCCGAAGCTCACCGGCAACATTCTGGCAGGCTGCACTCGCTCGTCGATTCTTCAGCTTCTGCGCGACGACGGCGCGGACGTCCGCGAAGAGACCCTTGCCTTGGCCGATGTTCTGGCCGGAATCGAGAGCGGCGCCGTCGCCGAGATGTTCGCCTGCGGAACGGCCGCGGTCATCACGTCCATCGGATCGCTCTCGGGCAAGGACTTCCGAGTGAAGATCCCCGGAAGCGAAGTGACGAGAACGATTTACGACCGAATCACGGGAATCCAGCTTGGAAAGGCCGAGGATCGCCACGGTTGGCTCTATCGGCTCGCTTAGCCGAGTGGCGGAGCCCGGCGCCGCCGGTCCTTCGGGGGTTCGCGTCGCCCGTTTTCTAGGGGCCGACAGCGCCGCCCGCCTCCCCTCGCGGTTCGACCTGCTCGAATCGCGCCCTCTTTCGATCGCTGTGAACTTGGCGCTCGACCACGCCGTCGCCGAGAGCGTCGCGGACGGCATGCGCCCCGCGGCTGTTCGCCTCTGGAATTGGAACGAAACGGCGGCGGTGATCGGCTCCTCGCAGTCGTTGAGCAACGAGATCGACGTCGAAGCAGCGAAGGAACGCGGGATCGCACTCGCCCGGCGGGCAAGCGGGGGAGGGACGATGTACATGGACCCCGCCCGTGCGATCGCCTACTCGGTGATCGTGCCAAGCGCGGCCCTTTCGGGCCTCAGCCTGCGCGAATCCTATGCGCTGTGCGATTCGTGGGTTCTGCGTTCCCTGAAGGAAATGGGAGTGCCGGCCTTCTACATGCCGATCAACGACATCGCCACCCTCGCCGGGAAGATCGGCGGCGCCGCCCAACGCAGGCTCGCCGGGGGAGCGACGATCCATCACGCCGTCATGAGCTGGGAGATCGAAACCGAGCAGCTGCTGGCCGTCACCCGGCTCTTCCGGCCGGACACCGGCGCGCGCGGCGTGAAGAGCGCCCAGAAGAAGGCAGTGGGAATCCGTTCCTACGTCGACGTCGCCCGCGAGGGCGTCATCGACGCGCTTCGCCGATCGTTGGCGCGCGGGCGCACGGTGAGAAAGGCGAAGTATCGCCCCGACGAGCTGATCGCCGCCCAGAGCCTCGCCAAGGCCAAATTCGCCGATCCGGCCTGGCTGACGCGCATTCCGTAGCGCCTTCAGGCCGCCGGTTGGGTTTGCTTCGTGAAGAGCGCCTTGCTTTATGACGCTTGGACTTGTTTCAGGACGAGCGAGCGTGTTTCATGACGGGTCGCGGCCCGAACACGGCCGTGCCCACTCGAACCTCGGTCGATCCTTCGGCGATGGCGATTTCCATGTCGCCCGTCATGCCCATCGACAACTCGGTGCAGCTGGCGACGCCGGCGGCCCGAACGGCATCCCGCAGCTCGCGCACGCGCGCGTGGGAGGCGGCCACCGCGGCGACGTCGTCGGTGTTGGCGCCGATGAGCATGAGCCCGACAAGGCGCAGGTTCGACAGCTCCGCAACCGCGCCGGCGAGGTCGACGACGCCGCTCGGATCCACGCCATACTGGGATTCGGATCCCGCAGAGTTGACCTGAATCATGACGTCGAAGGGACCGAGGGGGCCGCCGTCTTTTCGGAGCTCGCCCGCGGCAATGCGCTCACCGTGCAGCCGGTCTAGGCGCGCAGCGAGCTTGAGCGAATCGAGGGTCTCGATGCAGTCGGCTGCGCGGATTGCCTTGCCGGCCTTGTTCGCCTGAACGTGGCCGATGACGTGGACGCGGTGGGAGGGCGCGCCCAGCTCGGCCAGAGCCGTTTCGCCCTCCTCCAACTGTTGAATGTAGTTGTGGCCTATCAGGCCGCCTCCGGCCCGCAAGGCTGCGGCGACCCGTTCGGGCTCCTGGAACTTGGCGGCCAGCAGAATCGAGACGGCGTTCTCCCCGCGCCCCGCGCGTGACGCGGCCGCGGCCACTTTGTCGCGCAGACTCTCCCAGCGCCCCGCGATCTCGCTTACGTCCGGCCGGGAAACGCCCTCGAAGCTGGTCGCCTGACCGGACCAGTTGACGCCGTTCGTCTCGACGCCTCCCGTTCCGGCGCTGTTTGCGTCGACTCGATTCGTCCCGACGCCGCCGTTGTCTTCGCCGTCGTTTTCATTCATCTATGCCAGCCCTTTCGACCCTTGAATTCTAGCGGGCGCGTGCGAATCTGACAGCTTGCTCGGGCGTGTGCGACAGCCTGCTCGGGCCCTGCCGGGCGTCACAGCTCGCCGACATGGATGACCCGAAGCTTCGCCGCGCCCATCTCGTCGCATTCGTCGAGGTCGACGAATGCGCGGAAGCCCCAGCCGCCGTCGCCCTCGCCGTCGTCGAAAACCTGCGTGACGATCCACAGGCGGCCGGGTCGCTTTCCTTCGACGAGGGCCTCGGCGACCTCGCGGGGCACGCCCGCCTCGGCGAGGTCTGCGGCGTCGACCTGTTCTTGCACCCGGAAGAACTCGTTTCCGCGGGCGCGGGAGTCGATCCCGACGCCCTCATAGACGTCGAAATACGGATCGGTGGCGTCCATCCAGGCGTCGCCGTCCCATACGGGCCCGGGTCCGTGGTTTGCGGGTGCCGCTTGGTCGGCGGGACCGGCTTCACCGAGTGCGGGCGTCGCCTGGCTTCCCGCGGCCCCGGCCTCGCCGCCCGCAGCCTCGGCCTCGCCGCCCTCGTCCCCAATTTGGCTGTCGGCGTCCCCGAACCGGCTGGATTCCGCCCACGCCGGCTCGCCGTCGAGGCGGTCCAAGGCGTCGAGGTCCTCGAATTGAACGGCTTCGACTCTGCGAAACGCCGCGTTGCGGACCGCGGCTTTGAAGGCGTGGCGGTTGCGGGTGAAGGCCGCGGCGCCGTTTTCGTCAGCGCCGAAGGCGACCTCGTCGAGCCCGCCCTCGGCCTCGCCGGACATGCGGGCGGCCTCCTCGGGCGTCACCCTGCCGTCGGCGAGAGCCTCCCATTCGTCGAGGAGCGAGGAGTCGACCGAGCGCACGAGCGTTCCCAGCCATTGCGTGATCTCGTCGACCTCGTCCGTGCGGGCCTCGAGCGGCACGGTCTGCCGCAGGGCCTTGTAGACGTCCGAGAGATAGCGCAAAAGCACGCCCTCGCTGCGCGCCAGGTCGTAGCGCGAGACGAACTCGGAGAACGTCTCGGCGCGCTCCACCATTTCCCGCACGATCGATTTGGGCGTGAGGTCGTAGCCGTCCACCCACGGGTTCGTCTGGCGGTAGACTGCTAAAGCCCCCTCCAAGAGCTCCGCGAGGGGCCGCGGCCAAGTGATGGAGTCCGCCTCGGCCATCCGCTCCTCGTAGCCCATTCCGGCGGCCTTCATCCTTCCGATCGCCTCGCCGCGCGCCGCGCGCTCCTGCGCGTAGAGCACCTGCATCGGATTCTCCTGGACGGCCTCAATCACCGAGACGACGTCGAGCGGATAGTCGGGGGACTCGCGGTCAAGCAGGTCGAGGGCAGCGAGCGCGAAGGGGGCCAAGGGCGAGTTGAGGGCGAAGTCGCTCGGAACCTCGCGCGCAAAATCGACCGCGGATTCGCCGGGGTGGGCGGCCTGCCATTCGACGTCGTGGTGGATGACGACCCCCGCCGAACGGAGCGTCTCGTAGATTTCGACCGCCCTTCTGATCAGGGGGTTCGACTCGGTTTTGGGTTCGTGGTTGTCCGTCAGCAGGCGGACGGCGGCGGCCACTGAATCCCCGGGGCGCTGCAGAAGGTTGAGGATCATGGCGTGGTTGACGCGCATCTGCGAGGCCAGCTTCTCCGGCGCCGCGTTCTGCAAGTGTGCGAGCGTCTTCTCTCCCCACAGCACCACGCCTTCGGGGGCTTTCTTTCGAACGAGTTTCTTGAGCTTCTTGGGGTCACCGGCGGCTTTTTCCAGGGCTTTCGCGTTCTCGATCTCGTACTCGGGGGCTTGGACGACGACGTCGCCCGCCGTGTCGAACCCGGCCCTGCCCGCCCGGCCCGCGATCTGGTGAAACTCGCGGGCCGAAAGGTGGCGCGAGCGGGTTCCGTCGAACTTCGACAGCGACGTCAGGAGCACGGTTCGGATGGGGACGTTGATCCCGACGCCGAGGGTGTCCGTGCCGCAGACGACCTTGAGGCGCCCCGCTTGCGTGAGCCTTTCGACGAGCCGGCGGTAGCGGGGGAGCAGCCCTGCATGGTGGACGCCGATGCCGGATCGCAGCAGTTTGGACAGCGTTTTTCCGAAGCCGGGGCCGAAGCGGAAGTCGCCGATCTCCTTGGCTATGAGCTCGCGCTCGGCCTTCGTCGTCAGGCTGATCGGAAGCAGGGCCTGCGCTTGGCTGACAGCCTCCTTTTGTGAGAAGTGGACCACGTAGACGGGGGCGCGGTGAGTGTGGACAAGTTCGAGGACGACTTCGCCCAGCGGTTCGCGCGAGTAGGAGAACGCGAGGGGGACGGGGCGTTCGGCGCGGTCGACGACGGATGCGCTCCTGCCCGTGCGTTTGCTCAGGTCTTCCGCAAGGAAGGACGTGTCGCCCAGCGTGGCGGAGAGGAGGACGTGCTGGGTCGAAGCCAGCTCCAGGAGGGGGACCTGCCATGCCCACCCGCGCTGGGGATCGCCGTAGAAATGGAACTCGTCGGCCACGAGCACGCCGATGCCCGCGGCGTCGCCCTCGCGCAATGCGATGTTCGCGACGATCTCCGCCGTTGCGCACACGATCGGCGCCCCGGCGTTGATGGACGAGTCGCCCGTGACCATGCCGACGTTGTGCGCGCCGAAGGCCGCGATGAGCTCGAAGAACTTTTCCGAGACAAGGGCCTTGAGCGGCGCCGTGTAATAGGCGCTCCGCCCGTGGGCGAGGGCCGTGAAGATCGCCGCGAGCGCGACCATCGACTTGCCCGATCCCGTCGGCGTGGACACGATCAGGTTGTCGCCGGAAACCGCGGCCAGAAGAGCCTCTTCCTGGTGGGGGTAGAGGGGGCGGCCCGTCGATTCGGCCCAGTTCGAGAACTCCTCGTAGACGGCGTCGCCGTCGGGCGCGAATCCGTAGGCGTCTTCGAGCCTGTCAAGCGCGAGGTTGAGGGCTGGGGCGTTGGGCTTTTCGTTCGTCACCCCACAAGACTGCCACATGGCCGATGCTCAGACAGGAGGCCCGCGACAGCATTTCGCCCGTCAACGGGCCCCGAAGCGCCGACGTAGGAAGGGCGGGTGCGGCGACGGTGTTGCGCGCCACGGGATCGGCGTTTGCCTGAGCCGCGATCGGCGGGTAAAGTTGGAATCCGCACCGCTAGCTCAATGGTAGAGCAACTGACTCTTAATCAGTGGGTTCTGGGTTCGAGTCCCAGGCGGTGTACGGGTCTGGCCCGCAGTCGAAAGACTGCGGGCCTTTTGATTTTCGATCCTTTTGATTTCCGGGAGGCCTTGTTCGGTCACGAGCCTTCCGAGACGTGAAGGACTTCGTAGACAGTTCCGCCTGCTGCGCTCTGATCAGCGTGTGCGGCGCTCAGCTCGACCAAGACAAGGTCCCATGCGGTCACATCGACGGCGGCGACTCGCGCGACGGTCTTGCCGTCCGCTTCCGAGAGGAACGCGGCCGAGAGGCCTTCGACGCAGGCGGAGGGGGCGACGTCGGCCGGAAGCGAGACGGTCTGAAAAGACAGGCTGCGTGCGCTCGCGAAGGAAGACGGGCCGCGAGCGATCCTGTGCACGGTCCAGTCTTGAATGGAGTGCCGCCCGAAGTCCCGCACGATCGACGAGTAGCCGGGCTCGCCCCAGCAGAAACTGCGCATGCCGGCGGTGTCTCGCCACACATAGAAGGGGGCGTAGGCGTTCCTCGGCGCGCCCTCGGCCTTCTCTTGCACGAGGTAGGCCTTGAACTCGAGTCCGGGAAACCCGTCCATGAGACGGCCCGTCGCACGGACCCTCTTGCGAATGACGTCCATGTCGTAGTCGGCGGGCAAAGCGATCTGGTACTGCATTGCATACATCGGTTCTGTTCCTTCGTTGCTTGTGTTTTGGTCAATTATGGGACGACGCCGGCAAGGCGGCGCGCGGCCGACGGGCGCAAGCCGGCGAAGCCGCCCGAGCAGGCGAAATGGGGCTGCGCGGCGAATTGAGGCCGCTCAGGCGAAGCGCGGCCGCGGTCTTAACGCGGTCGCCAGGCGGACGGGTCTCATCCCTTGCCAGCCTGTTGGCGAACGAGCGACGCCGCGCCGGCGACTGCGGCGTCGAAGGCTGCCGGATCCTGTTGGGCTCGCGCGAGCACGTACCCGCCTTGGACGGTGGCGACGGCCATCGAGGCGAGTTGCTCGGGGTTTGTCTCGGGCCGAAATTCTCCGGTTTCGATCCCCTGACGGACGACGTCGGCGAGAGCGCCGACGATCCACCCGAGAGTCTCGGCAACCGGGCGGAGGAGCTCCGGGGTCGCCAGCACGTCGGCGTCGTACGTCATGCGTCCCATGCGGCAGCCCCGCAGCGAGTCTCGCTGCCGTTCGAGGTAGGAGATCACACGCTCGGCGGCCGTTCCGTCTGCGGACAGAAGGGCCTCGGCGTCGGCGCGCATCGCGGCGGCGCTCTGCTCCAGGGCTTCGGCAGCCAGATCCTGCTTGCTCGAGAAGTGGTGGTACATGCTTCCCTGGCCCACGTCAGCGCGGTTGAGGATTTCTTTGGAGCTGGTCGCCGCGTACCCGCGTTCCCACAGGAGGTCTTGCGCAACGTTCACCAGCCGGGTTCGACTGTCCATGCCAGGATTGTACATAGTAGTCGGTACAGAGAGTCAACTGCGGCGGATCTAGATCACACGAGAACGGCTTGCGCGGCGGCGGTCGCCTGAGTAATCTAGTTCCGCAAGCACTGCTAGCTCAATTGGCAGAGCAACTGACTCTTAATCAGTGGGTTCTGGGTTCGAGTCCCAGGCGGTGTACGAACAGGGCTCCGCGGCCGCAAGGTTGTCGAGCTTGTCGTTTTCCTGGACGACGTCGGATGCGATGAGCGCAGCCCGCGGTGCGATTCGCCCGAGCCCTGACGCATCGCATCTCTCGGATGCGCGCTTCCGATCCCGCGTCTGTGTTTGGGCCGAACCTGGATGCGGGTTTCGCCCGAGCCCGGGTTTGACCGACTCGTCACGATGGGGATCGACTGGGCGGCCAAACGTTTCGCCCGAGTCCGGGCGTGATTCCCGCAATCGCCGTCGGGTAAAGTTGGATTCGTGTCTGATCCGATCGTGACCTTGGCGACGTGCGCCGAACTGCCAGACCTCGACGTCGATGAGCAGGGCCTTCCCGACGCCCTGCGGGAGCGCGGGCTCGAGCCGAGGGTCGCCGTGTGGAACGACCCCGACGTCGACTGGTCGCAGGCTGGAACCGTCATCGTCCGCTCCGTGCGCGACTATGCGGCCCAACCCGACGAGTTCCGCGCCTGGGCGCGTTCCATTCCGCGGATCCTCAACCAGGCGCAGGTCATGGACTGGAATTCGGACAAGCACTATCTGCGCGAGCTGGAGGCCCGCGGCCTTCCGGTCATTCCGACGGTGTGGCTCGAACCCGAGCAGAATCTGACGAAGCATCAGCTGCACACGCGGTTCCCCGCGTACGGGGATTTCGTGGTCAAGCCGGCCATCTCCTCTGGCGGGCGCGGGACCGGGAGATATACTGCGATCGACCCGAACTCCCGCGGCGAGGCCATACGCCACGCGATGAGCGAGCTCGAAAATGGCCGCCCCGTCATGGTGCAGCGCTACCTCGACCAGATCGACCGATCAGGGGAGACCTCGCTCATTTACCTCAACGGGCTGGCTTCGTACCAGGTCGAGAAAGATCCGATGCTGCACCCCAGCTTCCGCTCCACCGAGGAGTTCCACGAGGAAGTGGTCCGCTCGGCCGCGACCAACTCCCAGGAGTGGCGGTGGGGCGAGGAAATCCGCGAGATCGTGCACAGCTACATCGTCGACACGTGCGGCCGCGACGAGCTGCTCTTGTACAACCGCGTCGACATCGTCCGCGGCGGGCCCAAAGACGCCCACGAGTTCTACGTCCTCGAAGTCTCGCTCATCGACGGGTCCCTCTACCTTTCGCACGACCCCGCGCACCTGAAGAAGTTCGCCGACGCCATAGCCATGCGTGTGCACTGGTGACTGGGAGGGTTCTCGGCCGCTTCGTTTCTTCCCGCTTGCGGCTCCGCGGCTTCCCGCATGCGCCTTCGCGACTGTCGGAGCAGACAGTTTCCCGAGCTCGGGTTTCCAAGGGCAGACGGTTTTCCAAGGCGCGCGCTCGGCGCCCCGAACCCGCCACGCGCGGGGCTTCTATGAGCGGTGCGTTTGAGCGGCGTCGCTCTTATCGGTTTCGGTGCATCTCGACGTCGTCGGAAGGCCAGTTACGCCGCGGTGGCGCGGATCACCCGGGGGCGTTTCGTCACGACGTCGAAGCTAGGCTACACTTGAACGGTGCTTCAGGCGAGCGACCCTGCCTGGGGCACGTACGGTGGTTGTAGCTCAGTCGGTAGAGCACCTGGTTGTGGTCCAGGGGGTCGCGGGTTCGAGCCCCGTCATCCACCCCAAGTCAATTAGGCCGGGATCTCTGGCCGAATGCGAGGACCTTGGCGAAATGACGGCCTGGCTTGCCTCTGAGGCGCGGCGTCGGCCTTCGCTTTCGCATGAAAAGGATCTTCGTGCATTTATAAGGGCCAAAATTTGGTCGTTATATGGCGCCGAGGTAGTTTTCATGCGCGATTCCGAGTTCGTCCGGGATTCTGAGCCCGTGCGACGGCGGGTTTGTGCACGCTTTTGGGGCTGTGCGCGGTGGCGAGCTCATGCGCGACACCGAGCTTGCTCAACGGCGAGCTTATGCGCAACGGCGAACCTGCGAGCGTCGTCGGGCTCCGTCATTCGACGTCGGCGATGACTCCGGTTCTTGCCCACCGCCAAAGGGTGAAGGACTCTTGCGAGGAACACAGCCGTTTGATCGACCCGCGAGGGCCGTCGTCCCACACGTCGAGCCTAGACGTGTACTCGAAGGTTTCGTCCCGCCCGTTCGCGTGGCGCAGGGCAAACGTGGTCTTGGCGTCTCCGTTCTTGTATGAAGGCCATACCTTGAACTCCGTGCACACCACGCCGGTCTCGGCTTGCGGGCCCGCCTGCAGGTCCAGCGCCAGTTCGACGTCGTTCACCGCGGCCTGCAACAAGAACATGGAGCCGAGGGCCGCGCCCAGGATCGCGGCCCTTTTCCCGAACAGGGGAGCGCGGTTCATCAGGCGGCGCAGCCACGTGTGCCGCGGATCCTTGCGGCTCACCCACGCCCACGTCAACGCCAGGCACATGAGCCCCAGCCAGGGCCACACGTTCCACAAAAGCGCCCGAGCCCACATCTCCGTTGCGCCGAGCGGCTGCCCCCAATAGAACAAGTAGAGAGTGGTCGCCAGGAGGTAAAAGACGAAACCGAGGGGGACTGCCCGCGTCGTGACTACGTCGATCAGCGGAGCCCAGTCCCGTTTCGGCGCACCGAGGCTCGCACCGGCCTTCGCCGCCGCTCTCACGCCAATTCGCGTTCCCGCGCCGCTTTTGCCCATTTCCCGTGCGCCCGCGCTGGACTCGGCCCAAGCGCCCTTGGTCGCGGCGTCCGCTGCCCCGGCGCCCGCTCCAGCCTCCTCCTTGGCCTCCCTTCCGAAGCGGGTGCGGCGGGCCGTCCGGCCCGATTGAGAGCGGTTCCTCTCCATGGATTTCCCTTCCTTGCGTGCTCCTCGCATATCTCCTGCCGTCTTCGTAGAGAACCGACGCCCCTGTCGCGGTGGCCTGCGTGTACGCCGTGATGGGTCGAGAATATCGGCGCAATCGCTTCCTTTTCCATTGAAAACGTGGGGAGCGCTCATCGGTTTGTCCGCCGGCCCGAGGCCTCCGAGGGCTGCGCGTCGCCGGGGCAGACGCGCCGACGGCGAGCGGCGGCCGGCGTCGGCCGTTTCCGCCGGACGATTCCCTGTTATGCCTGACGTCTCAGCTTCGGCTCTGGAGTTCTCGAGTTCTGTGCCAATGGTGTACGTTTTGTACATGTACAGAAAGTACACTTAAAGTGTGTGCGGAAGGCGTTCCCGAATCGCGTGGAATTAGTTTCCAAGGGGCGGAAGGCGCTCCCCGAAAGGACGGGAAGGCTTCCTTGAAGGGCCGTGCGTTCGCCTAAAACAAGGCGTTCGCTCGAAGAATGAGAGGTGTGGGCCGATGAGAGGCAACGGTCAGCCGCGATCCGCGCGGGCTCAAGCTTCCAAAGCGGGAGACGAGGTGCCGGAGGCGGGAGGCGAGAGGAAGCGCGAGCTCGCCCAAGAGGAAAGCTCCGCGAAAGAGCGAGGGCCTGTGGGGGAGCGGCTCGATCGGCTCTGCTCGCTCACGTCGCGAAAGCGCGACCCCGAAGCGCGGCGCCGCGCGATCCTCAACGCCGCAATCGACGTGATCGTCGAGAAGGGCGCCGCCGCGCTCACCCACCGGGCCGTCGCTGCCCGCGCAGGAGTTTCCCTGGGATCGACCACCAAGTACTTCTCATCCATCGAGGACCTGCGAGAAAGCGCGATGGACGCTCTGGTCAGGGAGATGGACGCCGGCGTCGACGCTTTCGAATCGGAGCTTGAAGCGTGTGATGACGTCGAAAGCTACTGCATCGAGCTCGCTTGCGAGTATTTGCAGGACGTTCGGCAGGTCAGGGCCGACGTCGCCCTGCTCAACGCCGGCGCCCGGGACGACGGGCTGCGCAAGATCGCGCTGCGCAACCCGGACCGGCTCATCGCCGTCCTCGCCCCTCATTTCGGCGCGGAGCGCGCAATGGCCCTCGAGCTGTGCCTCGAAGGCGCCCTCGTCCACTCGGCGCTGAGAAGCACGCCCATAGACAAAGAGGTGATCCAGCGAATCTTCGGAGCGATCATATCAGCGCCGTGGCCAGGGCAAGAAGAGGCGAGGCGCGCGAAAGGCGGACGGTCTGACGGCGGAGGCTCGGACGACGGCAGTCGAAGGGCAGACCGGAACAAAGGTCATGAAAACGAAAGCTATGAAGGAGAAACGAACAATGGCAAGAAAAGTTGAGCGATTGCAAGGAACGGCCGACGAAGGAGCCCGGTCGATGACCCAGGAGGGCGCACGGTCAACGACTGACGAAGGCACACGGTCGACGGAAGCCGAGAGTGCGCGGCTGAAGGCAGAAGACGGCCCCGCTCCGGCCCAGTCGCTGACCACAGACCGTCCGCTGTCCACAGCCCGCCGGTGGCTGGCCACGGCCGTGCTCAGCGCGAGCGTTCTGGTCATAACCATGGACATGACGATCCTGAACATCGCGCTTCCCGACCTGGCCAAGGACCTCAAGCCGAGCGCCACCCAGCAGCTGTGGATCGTCGACGTCTACTCGCTGGTGCTCGCAGGCCTTCTCATATCCTGGGCGGCAGTCGGAGACCGTTGGGGCCGCAAACGAATGCTCATGCTCGGCTACACCATTTTCGGAGTGGCCTCCCTCCTGGTCTTTTTCGCCGACTCTCCGGGCTTTGTGATTGCCGTGCGCGCATTCCTGGGCGTGGGCGGCGCGATGATCATGCCCACCACGCTGTCGCTCATCCGCGTCATCTTCACGAACCCGAAAGAGCGGGCGACGGCGCTGAGCATCTGGGCGGCCGTCTCCGGTTTGGGGTCTGCCATCGGCCCCCTGCTGGGAGGGTACCTGCTCGAACACTTCTCGTGGCATTCGGCCTTCCTCGTCAACGTTCCGCTCATGGCCGCCGGCGTGATCGCGGGGATGCTTCTGCTTCCCGAATCTCGCGTTGAGAAACCGGGGAAGCTCGACCCGCTTGCGGTTCTCCTCTCGCTCGTCGGCATGACGCTGCTGGTGTGGTCGATCAAAGAGTTCGGCGACAAAGCCAGCCTGCTCCTGCCCGCGCCGTGGATCGCCTTCGCGATCGCCGCCGTCGCCCTCGGCGCGTTCGCCCGCCGATGCCTCCGAAGCGACGAGCCCCTCCTCGACCTCGCCCTCTTCCGCAATCGGCAGTTTTCTGCCGGCATCCTCGCGGCGCTGGGCACCACGTTCTCGCTTCTGGCCGCGATCCTCCTCATCTCGCAGTGGCTCCAGCTGGTGCAGGGAGACACCCCGGTGCAGGCGGGGATCCACCTTATCCCCGCGGCAGCGGCGGGGGCGGTGGCGTCCATCGCGGCGCCGCCGCTCAGCAAGGTGTTCGGGGCGCGGGCCGTTCTCGCCGGCGGGCTTGCCGTGGCGGGCCTCGGCTTGGTCTACGTGGGACTTCAGGGAGCCGGCCTCAGCGTGGCCACGGTGACGGCGGCCCTCGTCCTCGTCGGCTCGGGAGCGGGGACCCTCGCCATCGCGTCCGCCATGGTCATGGGCGGCTCGCCCGAAGATCGAGCTGGCAACGCCGGGGCCCTCGAAGAGACCTCCTACGAGCTTGGCGGCGTCATGGGCGTGGCCGTTCTGGGCAGCGTCTCGGCCCTCGTGTACAAGGCCGAGGTCGTCGCAGACCCGCTTTTCGCCGAGCTTCGGGAGCACAGCGCCGACGTCGCAGACCAAGCCAAAGAGTCGCTCGGGGCGGCGGTGACGATAGCGAACGAGGCTAATATTCCCGAGCTCGCCGAGCGCGCGGGAGCGGCTTTCACGCGGTCCTTCGAGGTGACGGGGGCAGTGGGCGGAGCGTTGATGATCGCTGTCGCCGCCGTGGTCTTCTTCCTCACACCGAAAGGAACGAAAATCACGGGAAGCCACTGATTGCACGTGGGAGGCCGCTGGCCGCACCCCGGCGGCCGCTGATTGCACGTGGGAGGCCGCTGGCCGCCGAGGAACGCCCGTGCCAAAGATGAAGGGCGGCACATCTGCAAGGCTGCGCAACGACGCGGTTTACTCAGTCAACTGACCGAAGTTCCTTCCAGAATATGGGAGAATACGTTGCAAAGATGAGAATCCGAGATTGCGGAAGGCGCCATGGCTCACGTGCGGCCCTTCCGCACTCACTTGTGGCGTCTCGGCACCGCTGGCACACTACGAATAGGGGTTCAAAACCTGTAGATTTATACTGTCATGTGTCGAGAACCTGGAGGGTACATGCGTCGGCTTGGAAGCAGATACATCCTCGATGAGCGCATTGGGAAGGGCGCCCAAGGAGAGGTGTGGATCGGTCGTGCTTCCAGCGAGAGCTCTCAAGACACCGTTCCCGAGACTTACGCCTTCAAGATCCTTCGGACCGACCTCGCCGAGGAACCCGGTTTCGTCGAGCGTTTCATCAAGGAGCGGTCGACCCTTTTGCGCGTCTCCTCGCCTTACGTCATCGGCGTTCACGATTTCGTCGTCGAAGGGACGACGCTCGCGTTGGTCATGGACTACGTCCCCGGCGGCGACTTGCGCGGCTACCTCAAAGAATCGGGGCCGCTGCCGCCCGCGGAAGCGGCGCAACTCGGCGCCTCGGTGGCCGAGGGGCTGAGCGCCGTCCACAATGCCGGCATCCTTCACCGCGACGTCAAGCCCGCCAACATCCTGCTTGACTTTTCGACGACGCCGATGACCCCGCGCGTCGTCGACTTCGGCATCGCCCGCATCATCGACGTCGCAGGCGCGAGCCACCTCACGGGCGTCATCGGCACCCCGCTGTACATGTCTCCGGAAGTCCTCTCGGGCGAGGTCCCCGGAACGCAGGCCGACATTTACTCCCTCGGCGTCGTCCTGTATGAAGTCGTCTGCGGGGTGACGCCCTTCGTCGGCAGCATTTCGGAGCTGCTCGGGCAGCACATGCACCGCACGCCCGGGCGCCCCGCGGGCGTGCCCGACCGAATGTGGGGCCTCATCGCCTCCATGCTCGTCAAGACTCCGGAAAAGAGGCCGACGGCGACCGACGTCGCACGCGAGCTCCGCGCAATGGCCCCCGAGCTGGAAAACGTGCCTGCGGCGGCGAGGATCGCGAAGCCCCCGCCGTCGACCCCCTCGACGGAGCTTGCCGACAGGGGCCTCTCTCCGGCGGGGCACTACCCGCAGGCGGCTTTCTCCTCCGCGTCGCCGCATTTTTCGGCTTCCAGCCCGGTCTCCTACATTCCCAATCGCTCCACTCAATCGGCGTCCGAGGCGGCCTCCTCCTACGCGGGGCCTTATGCCGGCCCGTATACGCGCACGCAGACGGGGGCCTACGGCTCGCAAACTCAGACGGGGGCCTACGGCTCGCAGACCTTTCCATTCACCCCGCAGACCGCTGGAGACGCCCGCGGTCCGAGGCGCTCGCGTCGACGCAAGAAATGGAGCAAAGGGACGATCGCCCTCGTGTCCCTGCTTGCCGCCGCCTTGGTCGGCGCGGGCGTGTGGGGGATCCGCGTGTTGACGCACGAGGAGAAAACGCCCGAGTGGTACGTCGCGAATTTGCCTGCGGGCAAGAAGTTCGTAGAAGAGCACCGCGTCTCCAAGGCCTACAAGGTCGCCGTCTCCCCCGACCGGAGCCTGATCGCCGCCAACGCCGTGAGCGATTGGACGCTCTACGGCCTCAACGGAACGGGCACTTCGAAGATCGCAAAGAGGAACTGTTACGACAACAAGTCGGGGTTCTGGAACAACTCCTCGTTCCTCTGCCACACGGGCAACTCGGCGACGGTCATTCGCTCCAATGGAAACATCTACAAGCCGCCGGGCCCAAGCTCCCATAACCTCGTCGGCACGGACGGCGAGATCACGGTCATGATCTCCGACGACAACTCGGGCGACCTCGTCGGCATCGACTCTTCCGGAAAGGAAGTCTGGCGCGCGCTGGGGAAGTACAGCGAGGCCATCGTTCAGAACGGCTTCATTCTTTCCTATGACACTGAAAAGAAAGCCGTGCGCATACTTTCCGTCGCCTCCGGCGAAGTGTTGAAGTCTGAGGACGCCGACGACGATTTCGAGTCGCTCAGCGACAACCCGCATCCCCTCGGTTTCGGGATCGACGCCGGAACCAAGGCGTTTTACCGGGTCGAAAGCGGTTCCTACACGATCTGGGACGAGAAGGGCGATCAGAAATTCCAGGGCAAAGCGAAGGTGACCACGAACAACTGGGTCATATCCTCTCCGAACGTCTCGCCCGAAGCCCTCAAAGAGCTGTTCGAGGCGTCGCCTGACACCGAGGCGGTCAACATCCGGGGTAAAAGCGACATCAGGGTGGCGAAGGTGGACGGCGCCAAATGCCGGGTCGAGATCGACGGCGTCCGCTTCAACGTCCCGAAAGTGAACGATCAGAGCAGGTGTTACATCGACGTTCTGGGGCTCAGCGGCGACGACGACACGCTGCTGCTGGAGTCCTCCAACGCGTCTGACGAGAGAAGACACTGGAAAACCGGGACGGTCGCCAAAGACAACGAGGGGAAGGGCAAGGTCGTCGCCTACTCTCTTTCCAGCGGAGACGAGCTGTGGAGGGCGGACGGCTCCTTCGTCGCCCTGCTCGGCGGAAATCGCATGGCCATCCGGCCAAACGGCGACGAAATCATCCTTGGCACCGTCAGCGACGAATGACGTTCGACGTCGAGGCGGTCTGAGCCCGTTTGCCGCAGTCGAGCGGGAGAGCGCAGTTCCACCGGGTTTGAAAACGCCTGCGCGGCCAGGCGCTTAGACGGCCAGCAACCACGCGGATCCAAGTGCGGAGGGTGCGGCTAGGCGGCCAGGCGAGGAGAGGCCATGCTTGGAACATCCAGTGGCTGAGCGGAACTTGGGCCAATTCGTCGCGAAGCGGCTGGCCGTCAAGCTTACCCTGAGTAGTTAGTTAGACTTACTATTGGTGGATAGGTAGACTGACTAGCGTGAATGTGCAAACTCAACAATGGCTTCATGGCTTTTTGGATTTCTGCCTGCTCGGCCTCATTGACGCCCGGCGAGACTATGGGCGCAGCTTGGCTGAGCGACTGACGCAAGCCGGTTTCGGCGACATTTCGGGAGGCACCCTTTACCCCGCGCTCGTTCGCATGGAACGCCAGGGGCTTATCGCGGCTTCGAAAGAGCCTTCCGCCGTGGGGCCGCCCAGAAAGTATTACGAGACGACGGCGAAAGGCCGCGAGGCTTTTCGCGAGCTTGTGGGGACGTGGGAGCGATTCAAGGCGGCGGTCGAAGCGTCCGTCGACGGTGAAGCGATCCCTCGGGAGGCGATTGCCCGACAGGCGGCGATTCGCGGAGACAAGGCGACTGGCCGAGAAGAGGCGACTTGCCGGGAAGGGGCGGTTCGCCGAGGCAAGCCGATTTGCCGGGAAGGAGACTGGCGATGAGTGAAGACCGTGCCCTTGACGCGGAAAGCTGGGCCCTTCGATTGGAACGCGGGCTGGCAGACGCGGGAATCGAGGCCCGCCGCGCTCGAAGGCTTGCGGAGGAGTCCGTTGCCGAAGCGCGCGACTACGCCCGGCCGCCGGAGGAGGTCTATGGGCCGGCGGAGGCATATGCGCGGGAACTTGCGAGGGCCGCGCGCGCTGCCGTCAGAGGAGAGCGGCGTTCGGATGGGCCGCATTCTGGTGCGCCGGTTCTGCGGCTGCGGGACGTGAGCAAACGGTACGGGCGAAAGACGGTTGTGCGGGATGTGAGCCTCGAGCTCAAGTCGGGTCAAATAGGCGCGGTCGTGGGCGCCAACGGCTCGGGCAAATCGACGCTGCTCAAGATCTGCGCGGGGCTTGTGCGTGCGACGTCGGGAAGCGTCGAACGAGTCGAAAACGTCGGCTACGTCCCCCAAGCGGGAGGCTTTTCGCCTCTGCTGACCGCCTCCGAGCATTTCCGGCTTTTCGGCTCGCTCGACGGGAAGAATGAGCGGGAGTCCCTCGTCGCCGGAACGCGCTTGGCCCAAAGTCTGGGGTGGCGGCCGAGCCGCAAGCTGGGTGCGGCTCGCCTTTCAGGCGGCACGCAGCAGAAGCTCAACGTGGTGCTCGGCGGCATCAATCGCCCTCGGCTCATCCTCCTTGACGAGCCTTACCAGGGATTCGACCAGGGGACGTACACCGACTTTTGGGAGCAATTGTTTTCCTGGCGCGAGGCGGGGGCCGGCGTGCTCGTCGTCACCCATATCCTTCACGACCTCGACGGAGTCGACTGGACGTGTGAGCTGCATCCTCAGGAGGAGTTATGAACGTGTTTACCATTGCAAAGATCGGCGTCAAAGAGACCCTGCGACGTCCGCTCGCCGTCTTCTTCGTCTTTCTGCTGCCCATGGTCTTCTATCTTGTTCGGATCGATGTGCAGTGGCAGGCGATACGGCTGCTCGCTATCGGCGTGGGCTGGGCGGTTGCGACTCTCTCGCTCTTCAGCGGCGTCGTAAGCGGCCAACTCGACAGGCGGCTGTGCGTTATGGGGGCCAGGCCGTCCGTGCTTTTCGCCGGGCGGCACATCGCCCAGGCGGGCATCGGCTTGGCGGTTTCAGGCGTGTATTTCGTGGTTGTGGCACTGACCCAAGACGTCGTGCACCTGTCCGCCATAGGCCTTCTCCTCGTGACGACCGTGCTCATATCCGTTCCGCTGGGAGCTCTCGTGAGCTTCGCGGTGGCCAAGGAACTCGAAGGGGCGCTTGCCCTTCTTTCGGTCATGGCCCTCCAACTCCTGGTCGACCCCGACGGCTCGAAGGCGAAGCTTTTGCCCTTGTGGTCGACGCGCAAGATCTCAGCCTACGCGATCGGAGCTGAGGACGCCGGGGCGCTGAGGGCGGGAACGCTGCACTTCCTCGTTGTCTTCGCACTGTGTGCGCTGGCGGCGTGGGGAGCGAGCGTGGCGAGGCTCGGGATTGTGCGCGCGTCTCGGCTGCCCGAAGCTGCAGAGATCTAAGGCGCCGCGGCGACGCAGGAAAAACAGCGACGCAGGAAAAATAGCAACACAGGAAAAGCAGCAACACAGGAAAATGCGGCGACGCAGGATACCTTGGACGCAGCGGCGAGAAAACTGTGCGGCGCGGCGAGAGCCGGAATCGCCCAGGGAAGACCCGGACTTGGCCGCCAGGCGGCGTCTGCGCCCGGCGTCGTGCCCGCGCGACGCCAAACGAAAACGGGGCGGGCATGTTGCCCGCCCCGCATCGTCAACGGGATTTGACGTCAGGAGGCCAATTTCGGATCGGACTTGACGACGTCGGCCACTTCGGCCGCGGACGGCGCATATGCGCCGGCCTTGCTCACAGTCAGGCCTGACGTCACCGTTCCGCGGTGCAAAGCGGGGAGAATCTCGCTCCACCTGGCCTTGCGCAGCCTGGCCTTGGCCTCGACCGAGCCGAGGAATCCTGCGTCGAGGAGCCCCGACAGCAGGCCGCCCATGAACGAATCGCCGGCGCCCACGGTGTCGACCACGTCGATCGTCAGCGGATCGACGACGAGCATGTCGCGTTCGGCTGCCAGACGGGCGTAGGACCCCCACGGCCCGCGCGTCACCACCACGAGTCCGGGGCCGAGCCTCGACCAGCGCCTCATGACTTCCTCGACCGGGGTCTCCTCGCCGTAGAGCCACGCGAGGTCTTCGTCGGAGGCTTTGACGACGTCGGAGAGCGCGACGATTTCCTCGATGCGGCCGATGACCTTCTCCGGGGCTTCCATGATCGCCGGCCTGGCATTCGGGTCGTAGGAGACCGTCCCTTGAGCGGCGAAGTCCTTGACGGCTTGGAGCACCGCCGATCCGCCCGGCTCCAGGGTCGCAGCGAGGCTTCCGGTGTGCAGGTGGGCGATGTCGCCGGGATGCGGCAGCGGCGGGACTTCCCACGTCAGATCGAATTCGTACTTGGCGCGGCCGAGCTCGTCGAGCAGGGCGTAGGCCAAGGACGTCTTGAAGGCGCCGTTGCTGCCGGGGACGACCCCGACCTTGTGCTCGGCGGCGAAGTCCTCGATCATCTTCCCGTGGCGGTCCTTGCCCCACCATGCGCCGATGAGCGCGGGCCTGTCCAGATTGGTCAGCACGCTGGCCACGTTCAGCGGGCTCCCTCCCACGTGTTCCGCGGACTCTTCGCCTCTGATGACGACGTCGATGAGGGCCTCTCCGAGGCAGAGAACTGGTTTGTTTGCTGTGGTCACGTTGTTTCCTTCGGTCGGAGCGTCGCTGCTACTTCAAGCCTAGCTTGGATTCCATCTCTTCGAGCGGGACCCCCTTGGTCTCGGGCATCATCTTGAGGACCCAGAAGAGCTGGCCGCACATGCAGATGAAGAAGATGAGGAAGGCGAATCCGCCGCCCAGCTTTCCGATGATTGTCGGGAACGCGTAGGTTGTGACGGCTGCGAAGACCCAGTGCGTGAGGGATCCGAAGGATTGCCCGGTTCCGCGGACCTTGTTCGGGAAGATCTCCGATATGAAGACCCATATGACCGAGCCTTGGCCGAAGGCGTGGGCTGCGATGAAAAAGAGCAGGCCGACGAGCACCAACAGGGACGACGTCGGATTGAAATGCCCCTCGTACATGAACATGACGCCTGTCAGGAAGCCCAGCGACAGCAAGTAGCCGATCGAGCCGACGATCATGAGCGAGCGGCGCCCGATCTTGTCGATGACCGTCAGGGCGGCCATGGTGGCGATGAGGTTCATGATGCCGACCGCCACCGACATGAGATAGGCGTCGTCCTTGGACGCTCCCGCTTCCTTCATGACCTCGGGGGCGTAGTAAAGAATCGCATTGATTCCAGAAAGCTGGTTGCACATCGCGATGATGAAGGCGAAGATGATGACCTTGCTGTAGCGCCGCGAGAAGAAGTCGGACAGGCTTCCCTTCGTGCGGTCCGCTGCCAGCTGCTGGCGGATCTCTGCGATCTGCTCCTCGGATTCTTCCCGGGTGCTGCATAGCCGACGGCTGATTTCGACAGCCTCTTTGTCGCGCCCGCGGGACATAAGCCATCGGGGGGTCTCCGGAACCGAAACCAAAAGAAGGAGGAATACGACCGAGGGAATGAGCATGACGCCCAGCATCCACCGCCAGGCCACCTTCTCGTCGGTGATGATCATCTGGATGATGTAGTTTGACAGGTACGCCAACAAAATACCCAAAACGATGTTGAACTGAACGAGGCCGACCAATCGCCCGCGTATGCGTGCCGGGGCGATCTCCGCGGTGTAGATGGGGGCGCATACGGAGGACAGGCCCACGCCGACGCCGCCGAGGAAACGGAACGCCATGAGGAATGCGTGAGTCGGCGCGAGGGCGGTTCCCAGAGAGCCCGTGACGTAGAGGATGCCGATGGCGAATAGAAGGTTCTTCCGTCCGTATCGGTCTGCCAGGCGCCCTCCGATGAGGGCGCCGAGAATAGTGCCTACCGTTGCGATGGCGACAGTCAGGCCAAGTCCGCCGTCGTCAAGGTCGAATTGTTTCTTGAGGGCGCTGTTGGCTCCGGATATGACGGCGGTGTCGAAGCCGAAGATGAGGCCGCCGATGGCGGCCACGACGGCGCTTCTGATAACGAGGGCATTCACCCTCTCCCGAGGTGCTGATATAGGTCTACTCGACATCGAGGGACTCCTTGTGGAAAAACGCACGCCACGCCCGTTGGGAATGGGGCGGCGAGGGTCGGCGGGGGCGACCTACCGTCACTCTATGTCCTCTTCAGAACGGCGCAAATCCGTCCCACAATGTGGGCACTTCAGCTTCTCGAATGCTGGGCAGCCTGCCTCTTTTCGAGCATCTGCTTCGCCAGGGCGTCTACTGACGAGGCGAACTCGTCGGGATGGCTGAGCATGACCTGATGCCCTGCCCCCTGGATGATCTTTTCCGGCGGATTGCCGAGATTCTGACGGGTTCGCGCAAGGTACCCGCCGGAGGCGTCCTCCGATCCCCAAATGATGGAGCTTGGAACGGAGATCGACTGAATCTGTTTCGACGTCAAATGAAGGATCGTGAACTCTTTCATAGTGTCGGAAATAGTGCGTTCGGCGCTCTTCGACGTGAGGGGCCGAGTTATTCGTTTGGTGAAGCCCTTTCCCTTTTCCCCGTCAAACATCATGCAGGTTGATCCGCAGGAGCTCTTGAGTATCTTTTGATCGAGCCAGGTCCACCGCGAGCCGATCCGGTACAGGCTGGTTAAGTAGGGAGACTTCGCCATCCATCCGGGAATGCGCCGCGGAACCTGGATGTCGAGGCCGTCGCCGTCGGCGAAAATCACCCCGCCCGTGGACTGCGGGTGCCACAATCCGACGCCTCCGGCCACGGAGGCGCCCATCGAGTGCCCCACGACGATCGGGCGGTCAAGCCCCATCTTCTTCGAAAAGCCTGCGACGAGATCCGCCTGGCTGCGAATGTTGCGGGCGTCGCCGCCGCGCGTGTAGCCGAATCCGGGCAGGTCGATAGCGTAAACGGCGTATCCTTTGGCCGCGAGCTTGGGACCGGCGTAATCGTAGGCGACTGACGATCCGGCGAAGCCCGGAAGCAGGACGACCGCTTGGCCCCCGCTGCCCCACTTTTCGTAATGGACGTCCACGGATCCGACCTTGGCCGTGTGGCCGGTGGTCGCCTCGAGGTACTCGGGAGGCTGCGAAACGGCGTTGAAGATAAGGCTTGCGGCTGTGACCGCGACGAAGGAGCGAAGGAGGAAGACCCCCGTCCCCCGAAGGATCCGATACGGACGGCTGCGGGCCTTGATGCGTTCGCGTTTGCGGGTGCGGCGCTCTTTGCGGCCTGCTTTGAAGCTGCGAAAGCGGTCGACGGCCGGGCCGAGGGAGAAGCTCACTTATTCTGTTCTTTCGATTGTCAGGACGCTTTTTCCGCCTGCCGGGACGCTTTTTCCGCCAGGACCTCTGCGAGGGACAGCGGCGCGCGGCCGGTGATCTTTTCGACTGAGTCGGTGACGACGTCAAGCTGGCCGGCGCGGATCGCGGTGTACGTGGTGATCCATGCGGCCGTCTCCCATTGGGGGACCCCGTAGGGCTCGCGCGAGGCCCAGGCCTGCGCGATCGTTTCGTCGATGTATTCGACGGGGCGCCCGGCGGCCTCCGTTGCGATGCGCGCGGCCTCGGCCATCGTGAACGCCTCGGGCCCCGTCAGATCGTAGGTCTTGCCGGCATGGGCGCCGGGGGAGGCGAGAACGGCGGCGGCGACGCGGGCGACGTCGGACCTGGAGACCCCGGCGCATGCGCCGTCTCCCGCTGGGCCGCGGATCTCGCCCGAAGCGATGAGCTCGGCGAAGAACTCGAGGTAGAACGAATCGCGCAGAAAGGTCCAGGAGACGCCGGAGGCCTTGATGTGCTGCTCGGTGAAGAAATGGTCGCGGGCGTGGGTGAAAATTGCCTCGGGGGCGGCGCCCAGGAAGGACGTGTAGACGACCGACCCCACGCCGGCCCGCGACGCGGCGTCGATGAAGGCCCGATGGTCGGCGACGCGGCGTGGGCTCTCCTTGGCCGAGACCATGAACAGCGCGTCGACGCCCTCGAGCGCGGCCAGCGCGGACTCGTCGTCGGCGTACGTGCAAACGGCGTGGGGAAGTCCTTTGAGTTCGTCGGGTATCTTGGCGGCGGAGCGCACAAGCAGCCGCACGTCGTCAACCCCCGAATCGATGAGTGAGAGCGCGGTCGCCCGGCCGATGTTGCCGGTGGCGCCGGTGATTGCGATGGTCATGATTGCTCCTTGCGAGGATTCGATTGTCCCCGTAGCGGTGCGGGCGGAGGATCCACCGAGCCGAGCCGCGAGCTGCGAGAACGGCGACTTCGCCCGACAAGCACGGGAGACGATTGCCACACTTGACCTTGTCGATACGTCTAGCCATTATTCCAGGAAAATCGCGGAACTTCAGCGTAAATGCGCGGTGAGAGGAAAAACTGGCTTCTTCGCCGTCCGCGGCGTTCGATTAACAGTCGCCGGTCCGATGCGTGCTAACGTCTTGCCCATGGTCAACGACAACAAATGCCGAATGTGTCCGCTCGCCGCGGGCATTCGCTGTTGTCGCCTTTGAAACTCCGGTAAAAATTCCCGGATTGCGCGCCGACGTGAGCCCGCGGGAGGCTCCGAGGCGCACTCCGCCGCGACGCTGTAGCCGCGCCTCTCAGTCTCTTTAGTTCCACGTTCTCTCTAGTTCCACGTTTTCTTCAACGAGAGTGAGAAAAACCATGTCAAACAACTCAGACAATAAGAATTCCGGCGTCTCAGACGGCAAGAATTTCGAAGCGGTCGAGGAACGCCCGGCCGAAGAGAGGTCTCGCGACATCGACGAGTTGGTGGCCAAGGCTGCGTCCCGCTCGGGCAAAGGGCTGAAGGCCGCCGGCCTGGCGCTGGTCGCCGTCCTCGTCTTCGTTTTGGCGTACTTCGGCGTTCGGAGCCTGGCGTCGAAGGATGCGTCGGACGACGCCTCGGGCGGAACCTCGGAAGGGACGAAGGGGGCCGGCGGATCCTCCGTCAAGCCCGTGGGCGCCCGGACGCCCGAGCAGATCAAGGCGGCAGGCACGGTCCGCATCGGCGTTTTCGGCGACAAGGCGCCCTTCGGGTACACCGATTCGGATGGCGCGAACGTCGGCTACGACGTCGAATACGCCAAGAGGATCGCGAAGGATCTGGGCGTCAAGCTCGAGCTTGTTCCCGTCGTGGCGGATTCGCGAGTCGAGTACCTGACCTCCGGCAAGGTCGACGTCATCTTGGCCAATTTCACGGTCACGCCTGAGCGCGCGGAGAAGGTCGATTTCGCAAAGCCCTACATGAAGGTCTCGCTCGGCGCCGTCTCCCGCAAAGACGCCCCGATCACGTCCGAGAGCCAGCTCAGCGGCAAGAAGATCCTGGTGGTCAAGGGAACCACTGCGGACTCCTACATTCAGGCGAAGCACCCCGATTGGAAGCCCGCCAAGTACGACCAGTACTCCGACGTCTACAACGCGCTCGCCGACGGCCGCGGGGACGTGTGGGTCACCGACAACACCGAGGCCTTGGCCTTCTCCCGGCAGGGCGAGAACAAGGACAAGTTCGTCACGGGCATCACGCAGCTCGGCCCGGTGGACACCATCGCGGGCGCCGTCCAAAAGGGCAACGCGCCCCTTCGCAATTGGCTGAACAAAGAGCTTGAGACCCTCGGCAAGGAGAAGTTCTTCCACAAGGCTTACGAGAAGACGCTCGCGCCCGTCTACGGAGACTCGGCCAAGCCCGACGAGCTCGTCGTCGAGGGCGGCGAGGTCGACGGCGCCGGCAAGGGCGAAGAATCCGGCAAGTGACCTCGGAGGGCGGAAGGCGCAGCCTCCGGCGCGGCTTCCCGCCCTCGGCCACGGCGCCGGCGAAACCGCCGGCGCACAGTCCGTGCGGCCGCAGACTCAACGGTCCAAGCCGCCCCAAAGAAAGGTCACGCAAAGGTGAATTCCCAGGTCTTGCGCGAGTACCTGCCCTATTTTCTGGAGGGGGCGCTCGTCACGGTGCGGGTGGCCGCCGTCGGAATCGCGGCGTCGCTCGCCATCGGGCTTGTGTGTGCGATCGTCCGGTATCTCGAGGCGCCCGTCGCCAAGCGCGCGGTGGGCCTCTACATCGAGCTCTCGCGCAACACGCCGCTCATTGTCCAGCTCTTTTTCATCTACTACGGCCTGCCGAAGGCGGGCGTCGTCCTCTCCTCCGAAGCCAGCGCGATCATCGGGCTGAGCTTTCTCGGAGGGGGATACATGGCCGAGGCGTTCCGCTCCGGCTTCGACTCCGTCGGAGCGATCCAGTGGGAGTCCGCCCAGTCTCTGGGCATGACGCGGGTCAACGCGATGGCCCACGTGATCGTCCCGCAGGCTCTTTCGCGGTCAGTGGCGGCTCTCGTGGCCAACGTCGTCTTCCTTATCAAAGAGACGTCGGTGGTCTCCGTCGTCGCCCTCAACGACTTGGTGTACGTGGCTCGGGAGAAGATAGGAAACGACTACGACACGACGGAGGCGCTCGTCCTCCTGGTCGCCTTCTACATCGCCATCATTCTGCCGGTCTCCCTCGCCGGCGCCTGCCTCGAAAGGAGGGTGCGCTGTGCGGAATTCGGGAATTGAGGTTCTGTGGCAGGGAAGAAACTTTATTCGGCTCCTCGAAGGCCTGTGGACAAGCGTGTCCATCGCCCTGCTTGCCCTGGCGATTTCCATTTTCTTCGGGCTTTTCGTCGGCATTGCGATGACGGGCAAGAATCGTTTCCTGCGTTTTCTGACGCGGGCCTACCTGGAATTCGTCCGCTTCATGCCGCAGCTGGTTCTTCTGTTCGTCGTCTACTTCAGCCTGGCGACGCACACAGGCGTCAACCTCGGCGGATTCACGACCGCGGTCATCGTCTTCTCCGTGTGGGGAAGCGCTGAGATGGGCGACCTCGTTCGCAGCGCCGTCCAGTCGATCCCCGCCCATCAGTACGCCAGCGGCTTCGCCCTGGGAATGACGAAGGCTCAGGTCAACCTCAACATCATTCTTCCCCAGACCGTCAGGCGGCTCCTTCCCCTGACGATCAACCTGGCCAACCGCATGATCATGACCACCTCGCTGGTGGTGCTCATCGGCGTGACCGAAGTGCTCAAGACAGGCCAGCAGATCATCGACGCGAACCGCTTTGCCTACCCGAAAGCCGCGCTGTGGGTGTACGGAGCGATTTTCCTGCTCTACTTCGCGGTCTGCTATGTCATCTCTCAGTTCTCCAAATACCTCGAACGGAAGTGGAACAAGTGACCGATTCGACCATCGCCCCTCGCAGCGGGGCCGACGCCCATGCCGACGCGCCTTCTCCCGACGTCGTCGCCCGCGCGGAAGCAGGCTCAGCCGACAAAGAGACGAGGCCGACCCCGGCCCTGTCCGTGCGCGACGTCGTCAAGGTCTACGACGGCGATTTCACGGCCCTTGACGGGGTGTCCTTCGACGTCGCCCGCGGCGAAGTGATCGTCATCGTCGGGCCGTCCGGCTGCGGAAAGTCGACGCTTCTGCGCACGCTCAACGGCCTGGAGCCGATCCAGGGCGGCGTCATTGAGTTCAACGGCGAGAAGGTTCCGAGCAAGTCGCTGCCGTGGAATCTTTTGCGGCAAAGGATCGGGATGGTGTTCCAAAGCTACGAGCTCTTCCCGCATCTGAACGTGCTGGAGAACCTCCTGCTGGGCCCGTCGAAGGTTTTGGGCGAGAAACGGGCCGAATCGGCCAGGCGCGCCGGCGAGCTGCTCAAACGCGTGGGCCTGCTGGACAAGGCGGAGTCCTTCCCCCGCCAGCTTTCGGGCGGGCAGAAGCAGCGCGTGGCCATCGTTCGGGCGCTCATGATGAAGCCCGAGATCCTTCTTCTCGACGAGGTCACCGCCTCGCTCGACCCCGAGATGGTGCGCGAGGTTCTCGACGTCGTTCTGGAACTGGCGCGCGAGGGCATGACGATGGTGATCGTCACCCACGAAATGGGCTTCGCCCGGGCCATCGCCGACAGGGTGATCTTCATGGACGCCGGCAAAATCGTGGAAGAGAGCGCCCCGAAGGAGTTCTTCAGGCATCCGGCCACCGAGCGGGCCAAGAAGTTCCTCGACATCTTCTCCTACGAGGAGATCGCGGGGGAGTGGTGCTCCAGCCTCTAGCCGTACGGGGTTGGCGGCCTTGTCCCGTTGGCTTTGAGACGGACGAGGCCGGTTGGCGCCTAGTCGCGCTGGGAGTCGGCGGCGTTCGCCTTGGCGACGAGGCGCGCCGTCGTCCCTGCGTAGCGCGTACCGAGCGACCGCGCCTCGTCGGTCGTCAGGCCGTCGCCGGCGGGCATGAGCGCGTCGCGATAGTAGTGGAGCTCGTCGATTGAATCGTAGATGTCTCCCAGGGCGCGATGGTTGCCCGTCTTTTCCGGCGCTGCGAAGTAGGTGCGCGGGTACCAGCGCTTGGCGAGCTCCTTGAGGGAGGAGACGTCGATGAGGCGATAGTGGAGGTGGTCGACGACGTCGGGCATGTACTTCTCGAGGAAGGCCTTGTCCGTTCCCACGGAGTTGCCGCCGAGCGGGGCCTTGTGGGCCTCGGGGATGTGCTTTCGGATGTAGGCGAGCACCTGCTCGCACGCCTCTTCGAGCGTGAGGCCGTTCTTCCATTCCTCGATGAGCCCCGAGGCGGTGTGCATCTGGCGCACGAAATCCCCCATGTGCTCGACGGCGGCGTCGCTGGGCCGGACAAGGACGTCTATTCCTTCGTCGACGGGCTTCAGCTCGGAGTCGGTTATGACGACGGCGACTTCGACGAGTTCGTCGACGTTCAAATCGAGACCGGTCATTTCGCAATCGATCCAGACGATGGGGTTGTTCATATCACGGTAGCTCACACGGGTATCCTACTCGCTGCGCGGGCGAGCGCCATCGGCTTTTGGTACCCATGGACGTCACGCGCGCGTCGGACGCCCCCGGCGCCGTCGACGGACCCGGGGGCTTGGCGCCCCCATCCGGACTCGAACCGGAAACCTGCGGATTAGAAGGCCGTTGCTCTATCCATTGAGCTATGGAGGCTTGCGCGCCGAATGTAGAGGCTTGCGCACCAAATGTACCGGACGCCGGGGGAGGCTCGCATGCCGTGCACGCTGTCTGGGGCGAAGCTCATGAGCCGCCCGGGGCGAAGTTTGCGCAGTGGGTGAGGCGAAGCTCATGAATTGCGCCGAGCGCCGCTCGTCGGCAGCGCGCAGAGGAGTTCGTGGTTGAAAAGGTCAACTGTTGGGCGAGTGACTTCTACTCACGTCTAATGATGGTCGATAATGAACGAGTGAAGACACCGCACAACCGAAGCGACCTTGCCGGCCTCGTCGCTCGCACGATCTCGGCGCTGGACAACGCGCGTTTGCCGCTCGATCTTCCCGGATCGATGCAGTTGAACGACGCGCGCAAACGGCTGCGCACACAGTTGGCCGCGAGGATCCTTCCGCACCTGAGAACCGACGGGCTTCCCACCGTGACGGTTCTCGGCGGATCCTCCGGAGCTGGGAAGTCGACGATATTCAACTCGCTGCTGGGCGAGGACATCTCTCCGGCGTCGGTCATCCGCCCGACGACGCGCACGCCGGTCATATCGGTCCATCCGAAGGACACGAAGGTCATGGAGGATCACGCGATCGCCGAGATGGGCCGCGTCGTCGTCACCGACAAGGCGATTCCCGGGCTCATACTCGTCGACGCCCCCGATCTGGACTCCGTCGACGCGAACAACCGCGAAATTTCGCGGCGATTGCTCGACGCCGCCGATTTCTGGCTCTTCGTCACCACCGCCTCGCGGTATGGGGACGCCCTCGCGTGGCAGACCCTCGTGGACGCGAACGAGCGCGGCATGAGCACCGCCGTGGTGCTCAACCGGGTCTCCCTCGAGGCCCTGCCGAAGATCCGCGCGGATCTCACGGAGAGGCTCGACGCCGTCGACATGGGCGAGGTTCCGCTCCTCATTGTGCCCGACGCCGGGCCGCGCGATTCGCGCCTCGACCCCGACGACGTCACGGAGATCCGCGACTGGCTCCACGTCATCGCCTCCACGAGGGTCGGCGAGGTCCTCGTCGAGAAGATGAGCGACGCGATGCTGCCCGATCTGCGCCGCCAGCTCATTGAGCTCTCGGAGGCCGTCGAGATGCAGGCGAATTCGGTGCAGAGCCTCGCCGACAGGGCCAAGGCGGAGGCTGAGCAGCCGACGTCGAAACTCGCTTCGAACGCCCGCTCGGGCAGGTACGGCCAGGGCGCGCCGACGACGTCGTGGCTGACATTCGCCTCGACGGGCGGCGTGCTGGACTCCCTCGTGGCCGGGGAGAAGCCGCGCGTTTCGGACGGGCGCAAGAAGCCTCAGCGCGACGCCGCCGCCAAGACGGTGTTCGAAGGCGTCCGCGGCGCCATTGAGGTGGGCTTCAGCCAGGCCGTCGTCACATTGCAGGGCGAAATCGACAAGAGCTGGCGGGAGGACATCGTCAACACCGAGGAGTACCGCGACGAGGCGGCCAAGAGGGTCGATACGGCCGAGATCACCAAGGACGTCGTCGAACAGTGGCTGGAGGACCTCGCGAAGGCGGTGGCGGCGGTGGCCGAAAATCCTTGGTTCACGCGCGAAGGGACGGCCGCTTTGCTCGGCTCTGCGGCAGGCGGGGTGAACGGCGCCGAGACGGCGCTGCGCACTGTAGGACTCGGCGAGGCGCTTCGTCCGGCCAGGGAATCCCTCGCCGTCCGCCTGGAGGATGGCATATCTCGGGTCGTTGGCGCATACACTTCGGTACTAGACGAGATTCCGGTGGGCAACGGACGACAGCTTCGCCTTCGGGCGAGCGAGTACCGCGATCGGGTGTAATAAGGAGACGAATGAACGATCACGCACAGGACTCCGCGGGCGCCACGCAGCCCGACGGCGTTTTCGAGGGGACCCCTGCCTACGGGCAGAGCCCCCTTACACGAGAGCCCGCCATGCGGGGGGTGGCCGAGAGGATCGCGAAGCTGCGCGAGGCGATCGACGCCGGAGGCGACGCCTTCGACCCCTGGGTGGCGGCGCGCGCCAACGAGGAGCTGCAGGCCGTCGAGGCCCGCGCGTGGGCCGGCTTCGGGGTGACCGTGGCCGCTCTGGCGGGCGGAACCGGAGGCGGCAAGTCGACGCTCTTCAACGCGATAACGGGACTGAACTTCGCCGATCCCGGCGAGCTGCGCCCGACCACGGAAGAGGCCTCCGCCTGCGTGTGGAACGCCGACGCCGACGCCGTGCTGGACATGATAGGCGTCCGCCCCTCGCGCAGGATCGACTACCATTCGATCCTCACGACCGGCAAGCACGACCTCGATTCCCTCGTGCTCCTCGATCTGCCGGACCACGATTCCGTGCAGATCGGGAACTCGGTCCTCGTCGATCAGGTCCTCCCGCAGGTCGACGTGCTCATCTGGGTCCTCGACCCCCAGAAGTACGCCGACCACCTCATCCACGAAAGCTATCTCGCGGCCATGCGCGAGAGGCGCGACCACATGATCGTCATCCTCAACCAGGTGGACACCATTCCCGAATCCGTCGTCGACACCCTGCTGGCCGACGTCAAGGTTTTGCTCGACCGCGACGGGCTGGGGAACGTCCCCGTCTATCCGACGTCGGCGCTTTACCGCATCGGCCTGGAGCCCATTCGGGCGAAGCTGCGCGAGGCCGTCGAAGGGACCGAGGCCGTCGTGGCCACCGCGCAGGCCGAGCTCGACGCCATCAGGCGGCGCCTGTCGGTGAGCGTCGGCACGCGCGAGCCGGACGTCCGCGGCGAGGCCCTCAGGCGCGTCAACCGCTCGCTGTACGAGGCGACCGGCGCTCCCGCCGTCGTCCAGTCCCTTCGCCAGGCCGGCTACAGCCTGGGGCAGACTGCCATCGCAAACGCCGATCAGCCTGCGGCGTCCATGGTGGTGGCGACGCGCGACGCCTGGATCGCCCACGTCCGATCCGGCCTGCCCGACCGTTGGCAGGAGGCCGTCACCGAGGTCATTCCCGAGCCGGAGAGGATCCGGCGAACCATCGGCGCGACGATTCGCAAGGTCGAGACCCCCAAGGTCCCGCGGTTCGGCGCCCTTGCCCTCGTGGCCCTCGGCGTCATTCTGGGAGCGGCGGGGATCGTGTGCGCCGCGCTAGGCGTCCCTGTGGGGGCGCCCGCCGCGCGGATAGCGTTCGGCGTGGCCGGCGTGGTCTGCGCTGTTGCCGGATGGCTTTTCGGAAGGCGGGCTCACATAAGCGCGGCGGAGAAGGCCGCGCTGGCTTACGGGGACATCGCCATGGCGGCCCTTTACGACTCGGCGAAGAAGCTGCTGGTGGACCCCGTGGCCAAGGTTCTCGAGCGGCATCGCGAGGTGCGCGAGTCCCTTCAGGTCTAAGCCCTCGCCGCTGGGGCTGCGTTGGCCGACGCCGCGCGAGCCTGGGCTGGCTCGCTGGGTCTGCGCCAGAAGCCGCTGTGGGAAGTTGGCCGCGCCTGTGGTTGCGCGGGCCGACGCCGCGCTTTAGGCCGCCGCCCGCGGTTCCCTTGCGTGGGTTCCTTGCCTGTGGGCCTCACCCGGTATTCGCGGAAATCAGGCGGTCCACAGGTCGCGCTCGCGCCCGCCTCGTCCACAAACGGCGTTTGCGCCGCGCGGGAGCCGCGCCCCGTGGGCGAAGCTGGTTCTATGCCGGATGGTCCGGCGAAAAGGAGCCAGCAATGTCCAACGAAACCTACATCACCGTCAGAGGCTACGCAGGGGCCGATCCCGTTGCCTACGACAACGGCAACGGCCTGACCACCGTGGTGGCAAGGGTCGGGGTGACCGCCCGAATCCGCGACCGCGAGACGCATCGTTATCGCGACGGGACGACGTCGTGGTACTCGGTGCGTTGTTACGGAGACCTCGGTTTGAACGTCAGCCGTTCGGTGCGCCGCGGAACGCCGGTGCTCGTGCGCGGGCGCTTAGTGGAGAGGGCGTGGACCTCCAAAGACGGGGCGGAGCGCACCGACCTGTCCATCATCGCCGACGCCCTCGGCATTGAGCTCTCCTCGGGGGTCGCCACCTTCGTCAAGGTGCGTCACACTAGCGTCGATTCGAACGGCCGCCCTATCCCGGAAGCAAGGACGGAAGGCGCGAGCGGCGAGGCCGCGGCGGTCGCGGCCGCAAGAATCGCCGCCGAGGGGCAGACTCTCGGCACGTTGACCGTTGTGCGGGGCGGCTTTTCCGCCGGCGGGAACAGCGGCCCGGAATCCGCTATTGGCGGAGGCGAACAGGAGGATTCTTTCGCCGGAGGCGGCCGCGACGTCGAACGCGGCGCGTGCGATTCGGCGCCGAGCCCGTGGGACGCCGAACAGCGCGCACCCTCCGCCGATCCGGCCGGCGTCCTCGAGAAGGCAGCGTCGTGATCGCCGCGTAACGGGCTGCGGCAGAACGGACACGGCGAGGCGGAGAATGGACACGGCGGGGCGGAGAACGGACGCGTCCGGAGACGGAGCCGCCGCAGCCACAGGCGCCCGCCGATTTCGCGGCGGGCTGGCGGACAGCTTCGGCACAGGCTGTATCCTTGTACGGGGCCGGCCGCACACCCGCGCCGGCGACGTACGCACAAGCGGATGGAGCCTCGTGGCTGAGTACATTTATCAGATGATCCACGCTTACAAACGCGTGGGAGACAAAACGATTCTCGACGACGTCACCATGGCGTTCTACCCGGGGGCCAAGATCGGCATGGTCGGCCCGAACGGCGCAGGAAAGTCGACGATTCTCAAGATTATGGCGGGGCTCGACGAGCCTTCGAACGGCGAGGCGCGCCTGTCCCCGGGCTACTCGGTGGGAATTTTGCTTCAGGAGCCCCCTCTCGACGAGGACAAGACGGTCCTTGAAAACGTCGAGCTGGGGCGGGCGGACATGATCGGCAAACTCAGGCGGTTCAACGAGATCGGCGAAGAGATGGCCAATCCCGACGCCGATTTCGACACGCTCATGGAGGAGATGGGCAAGCTTCAAACAGAGATCGACGCCGCAGGCGCCTGGGATCTGGACGCCCAACTGCAGCAGGCGATGGACGCTCTGAGGTGTCCGCCGCCCGATGCTCCCGTCGACGTGCTGTCGGGTGGCGAGCGCCGCCGCGTTGCCCTGTGCCGCCTGCTTCTCGAGCAGCCCGACCTGCTTCTGCTCGACGAGCCGACCAACCACCTTGACGCAGAGTCGGTTCTGTGGCTGGAGCAGCATCTTGCCCAGTACCCGGGCGCCGTGATCGCGGTGACCCACGACCGCTACTTCCTCGACCACGTTGCCAGCTGGATCGCAGAAGTCGATCGCGGAAGGCTCTACCCCTACGAGGGCAACTACTCGACTTACCTTGAGACGAAGGAAAAGCGGCTCGAGGTCCAGGGCAAGAAAGACGCCAAGCTAGCCAAGCGGCTAAAGGAAGAGCTCGAATGGGTGCGCTCCTCGGCCAAGGGCCGCCAGGCCAAGTCCAAGGCTCGCCTGGAGCGCTACGAGGAGATGGCGGCCGAAGCCGAGCGCACGCGCAAGCTTGATTTCGAGGAGATTCAGATTCCGCCCGGGCCGCGCCTTGGCAACGTCGTCCTCGAAGCGACGAAACTGAAGAAGGGCTTCGACGAAAGGGTCCTCATCGACGGCCTGTCGTTTTCCCTCCCGCGCAACGGCATCGTGGGGATCATCGGCCCCAACGGCGTCGGAAAGACGACCCTTTTCAAGACCGTCGTGGGTTTGGAGCCGCTCGACGCAGGCGACCTCAAAATCGGCGAGACGGTGCAGATCTCGTACGTCGATCAGACGAGGGGCGGCATCGACCCTGAAAAGACCGTGTGGCAAGTGGTCTCCGACGGGCTCGACTACATCCAGGTCGGCAACGTCGAAATGCCGTCGCGCGCCTACGTCTCGGCCTTCGGATTCAAGGGGCCGGACCAGCAGAAGAAGGCGGGCGTGCTCTCGGGCGGCGAACGCAACCGCCTCAACCTTGCGCTGACCCTCAAGCAGGGCGGAAACCTGCTTCTGCTCGACGAGCCGACGAACGACCTCGACGTCGAAACTCTGTCGTCCCTGGAAAACGCCCTTTTGCAGTTCCCCGGATGCGCGGTGGTCATCACCCACGACCGTTGGTTCCTCGATCGCGTTGCCACGCACATCCTGGCCTACGAGGGCACTGACCAGGATCCCGCAGCGTGGCACTGGTTCGAAGGGAACTTCGAATCCTACGAGAAGAACAAGATCGAGCGCCTGGGGCCTGAGGCGGCGCGCCCGCACGCGGTGGCCTATAGGAAGCTCACACGCGACTGAGTGCGGCGGCCCGCGGAAGGCTTGCGCGTGACTGAGCCTTAAGGCGTTTGGGCGGGGCCGTCGGACGGGCGACGGCCCCGCTCATTCTTCTGTGTGGGTGACGTTCCGAAGGCGGACCATGCCTTCTTGGGACATCGTGGCTATGTGCCTGCCGCCCTGGAAGAACTTGGCGATGGTCAAGCCGCGCCCGTTCTGTGCCGAGGGGCTGACCAGCTCCGCAAGGATCCAGTCGGACAGGTCGAAGTTTCTGTGCCACCAGATGGAATGGTCGAGGGTGGCCATGGAGGCTTCGGGATGCGCCCAGTGAATGCCGGTGGCGCGCATGACGGGTTCGAGCATGAACTGATCGGCCGCGTAGCCGAGCATCGCCCTCTGGAGCAGCTTGGAGGAGCCTTTCGGCATCGCCGAGCGCGACTTGAACCAGATGAGGTGCCGGTTCGTCCTCTCCTTCGCGGGGGCGGTGAAGATGAAGCCGCCCACGTGGCGCATGTCCAGCGAATTCGTCGTCGAAACGATGTGCCCCCAAGGGTTGTTCATCGCGGCGAAGAAATCGACGGAGGACTCCAGAGTCTCGGGATCCGGGGCGTCCGGCTGCTCCTCGCCGAAGGAGGGGCCGGGCTGATGGAGCTGCGCCGAGACGCGGGCCGTGAAAATGATGTGATCGTCCTGCAGGGCGTTGACGTTCCGCGTGGAAAAGGAGCGGCCGTCGTTCAGCTCGGTCACCTCGAAGAACAGCGGATGGTCAATCCTTCCCGGGCGGAGGAACGCGGCTGTGATGGAATGGGCGAGGCGATCGTCGTCGGCCGGAAGAGTGTCGGCTGCCACCATTGTCGCCTGCGCGAGAACCTGGCCTCCGTAGATCCGCTTCGACATTTGAGGCAGACTCTCGCCCTTGTAACGTTTGCCTCCCAAGCGCTGCAGTCGCAGAGTGCCAAGCACCGTGGCCAATGGTTCGACGTCGGTTTCGGGAATGCTGAGGAAGCTGGCCATCGACTCGCCTTCGTTTACTTGTATGTGTTCTCCACAGCAATGGTATCCGCCGAGGAAGGTTTTTCAGCAGTCAATTCTTTGGCCCGCATGTCACATCACGAAAATTCTGCAACCGATTGCATATTCTGGCAGACTTGTTTCCTAGTGGCCCGGACCTTTCCCAGCTGGCGTCTCAACGGGTTTCCCAGCGGATCGGCGCCGATCGTCGAGCAGCGTAGGAGAAACCATGACCGACAACGCGCCAGACCGTTCCCTGCTGTGCGAGCTCGCCGAGGCGCTGGGGGTGGCGACCGAATACTGGGGGTACGACGGCAACCTCAAGGCAGTCTCCGACGACACGCTCATCAAGGTCTTCGCCGCGCTCGGGGTCGACGCCGGAAGCACCGACCTTGCCCGGCGGGCCCTTGCGGAAATCCGCCTGAGGCCTTGGCGGGAGGTCGTTCCCGCCTGCTCCGTCGTCCGAGCGGGGGTTGAGAGCACGGTCGCCGTCCATGTGCCCCACGGGGAGTCTGCGACCGCCGAGGTCGAACTCGAAGACGGCAGGATCCGCGCGCTCGTGCAGGCCGAGGACTTCACCGAGCCGCGAGAGGTTGACGGAACCCTCACCGGACAGGCCTCCTTCGTCGTGCCGCCCGACCTTCCTCTGGGCTACCACGTCTTGCGCGCCCGAGTGGGAGACGCGGACTCCGTGGGCTCGCTCCATTCGGCGCCGCTCGTCGTCGCTCCGCAGCGCCTGGATTCCCCGGCCGAGCGGGGAATGACAGGGTGGGGGGTCATGACGCAGCTGTACTCGGTGCGCTCGCGAGACTCGTGGGGGATAGGCGACACCGCCGACCTGAAGGAGATGTGCTCGCTCTTCGGCGACCTCGGGGGAGACTTCGTCCTCATCAACCCCCTTCATTCGGCCGAGCCGGTGGGGCACATGACTCCCTCGCCGTACCTTCCCGTCACCCGCCGCTTCTTCAATCCGATATACATCCGCCCCGAGGACATCCACGAGGTCGGCTACATGCCGGGGGCCCGCCGCGCGCTCGTTGAGCTTGCCGGTGAGAAAGTCAAGGAATCCTCGACAAAAGACGAGACGATCGACCGCGACGCCTCGTGGGCGGCCAAGTTTCAGGCGTTGGAGGTCATCTACTCCTTCGGCCGGTCCGAGGCGCGCCAGCGCGCTTTTGAACGCTTCCGCGCCGCCGAGGGCAAAGGGCTGGAGGACTTCGCGTTCTGGTGCGCGCTCAGGGAGAAGTACGGGGAGGTCTTTCCGGAGGAGTTCGCCCACCCCGACACCCCTCAAGCGTCCCGCGAGCGCCGCGAACTCGCCGGAAGGGTCGACTTTTACGCGTGGCTTCAATGGATCATCGACGCGCAGTTGAGCGAGGCCCAGCGCGACGCCGTCGAATCCGGGATGGAGCTCGGCATCTTCCACGATCTCGCCGTCGGAGTCCATCGAATGGGGTCCGACGTGTGGTCCCTGCCCCGAGCCTTTGCCCAAGGGGTGGCCGTGGGCGCGCCGCCGGACATGTACAACCAGCACGGACAGGACTGGTCGCAGCCTCCGTGGCGCCCCGACGCTTTGCGCGACATGGCTTTTGCCCCTTTGCGGGACATGGTGCGAACGGTCCTCAGGCACGCCGGCGGCCTTCGGGTCGACCACGTCATGGGCCTCTTCCGCCTGTGGTGGATTCCCGAAGGCAACGATCCGGCCAACGGCACGTACGTGCGATTCGACCACGAGGCGATGGTCGGCATCCTCATGCTCGAGGCGTATCGGGCGGGCGCCGTCGTCGTCGGCGAAGATCTCGGAAACGTCGAACCGTGGGTGCGCGGATACCTGACTGAACGAGGAATCCTCGGAACCTCCGTTCTCTGGTTTGAAACATACGGAGACGGGACGTTTAAACAGCCGTGGGACCTGCGCCGCGAAACCCTCGTCACCGTCGACACCCATGACCTCCCGCCCGCCGCCGGGTACCTGGCGCTCGAACACGTCGACCTGCGTTCGCGCTTGGGCGTGCTCACCGAGCCGGTTGACAAGGTCAGGGACGACGCCGAACGGGAACGCGAACGGATGCTCGCCCGGCTCCGCGAGCACGGGCTCATCGGCGAGGACGCGACGGAGCAGGAGATCGTCGAGGCGATGCACCGTTACATCGCGAAAAGCCCCGGCGAGCTGCTGGCGGTCGCGCTCGTGGACGCGGTGGGGGAACGGCGCGCCCAGAACGTTCCCGGGACGGACAACGAGTATTCCAACTGGCGCGTTCCTTTGGCCGACGGCGCAAACGAGGTCGTTCTCATCGAGGACCTTTCCGGCAATTCTCGCCTGAATTCGCTCATCGACGCTTTCACGACGCAGCTGCGCGAGAGCCGGGGGCGGCCCGAGCCACGGTCGTGAGGAGGTTCGACGGCGCAGCGGGAGGCGAAATCTGCGCTCAAGGTGTACGATCGCCCGCGGGCACAGTAGGCTTAACCTGAGACTCGCGACACACGCGAGGAAAGGATCGGAGGAATATGAGCGAGAAAGCCGAGGCCATTCTGGCCGGAATCGGCGGCAAAGGCAACGTCAAGGATATTGAGGCGTGCATTACGCGCATCCGTGTCGAGGTTGCCGATCCCGCGCAAGTCGACGAGGCGGCTTTGCGTGAGGCGGGGGCTTTTGGCGTGGTGCTTCAAGACTCCGTCGTGCAGGTCGTCGTCGGTCCGGAAGCCGACCAGTTGAGCGAGACGTTGGAGTCGCTGCGCAAGTAGTCCATGTCGATTACCGTCTACGCGCCGGTGTCGGGAACTGTCGCCGCTTTGACCACGGTTCCCGATCCGGTCTTTTCTGCTGGGATCGTCGGGCCGGGGTGGGCTGTCGACCCTTTTCCCGGCGGCCTCACGGTTCTTTCGCCTTGCACCGGCGTCGTGAAGAAGGCGACGCCGCACGCCTACATCATCGTGACTCCCGGAGGGCACGACGTTCTTGTCCATCTGGGGGTCGACACTGTGAAGCTGAAGGGGCAGGGTTTCCTTCCGCTCGTGGGCGACGGGCGGGAGGTTTCCGCCGGCCAGCCCATCGCCGTGTGGAACACGTCTGTGGCGCAGAAGGCGGAGCTGAGCATCTGCACCCCTGTTGTATGCATGGGGAACATGCTGGCGACGCGGCTGTCGCTGCAGGCCGAGGCAAAGATTGAGGCAGGAAAGCCCCTGTTCACGATCGATTGAGGCGGGCGCGCTTGACTTCCGTTTCGATTGTGTCTGCGACGTCGCCGGGGTTTTCGTGTTCCCAGAAGCGCAGAACCGTCCACCCGGCCTCGGCCAGCCGTTCATTGGCGTCGGCGTCGCGTCTGCGATTCTTTCCGATCTTCTCCTGCCAGTATTCTGCGTGCGCCTTGGGGGCAGTGAAATGATCGGGGCAGCCGTGCCAGAAGCACCCGTCGATGAATACGGCCACCTTGATTCTGGTGAAGACGATGTCTGCCTTTCTGCGGATGGAGGAGTCTGGCCGCATATCGACTCTGTAGCGCATGCCGCGCATGTGCAGAAGCTGGCGCACGGCCAGCTCGGGGCCCGTGTCGCGCGATCGATTTGCCTGCATCGACCTGCGGGTCTGCTCGTTGGACGCCCAGGAGTCCGCTGGCACACAATCTGTCGGCACATAAAGAGTCTATTCTCCTGGCGCGTCAGAGGGAAAGACGGCGTCTGCGACTAAGTGCCTCCTCTGCTCTAGCGAACCTTAGTCAGCGTCGACGCCGTCAAGCGGGTCCGCTGCCACGTCGCCCACCAGCTCGTGCACGTTGATGGCCTCTGGGGAAGGGCCTCGCCGTCCTTCGGCGTAGGCCAACCTTGCTGCCGCGAGATCGGCAAGTCGAACGGCTTGAATGACGATTACGCGCCGCAAGCCCGCAGAGACCTCGCCTCGTTCGTGTGCGACGGCGGCGACACGGGCGAGTGTCTCCGCTCGTCGTGCGATTCTCACATCGGGATGTTTTCGATCCTCATACATATCCTTTGGGATGAGCGGGAACCTGTGAGACGCTGGAAGTGGGACCCTGTGCGATTTCGGAGGAATCTTCTCGTTCAGAATAGCCTTGTACTTCGAATTTTCGATGGCGTCTAAATAAACCGAGTATTCAATGGCGTCTAACTTTGCTTTCTTGTTCGGGTCGCCACGCAGATTCTCAGCCGGAAACAGCTCTACTTCCGCGACCTCGAAGGGATCAAGAATGCGATACGCGAGCGTGTCGGAACGTTGCCCACGCAAATGCCGTCCTATGCGGGTGCCAAAATTTTCCCAGGTTTGCCCCACATAGATCGGTTCTCCGTCGTAATCGTAGAAGGCATAGACGCCGATGCAGAGACTGAGCTTCCTTCCGCTTAGAGGATCGACCCCGTTCAAGGCCTCCGCCAACAGCTCTCTAAACCCCTGAACGAACCGTGTTGGCAAGGAATTCTTCGGGGGAGGCTTTCCCTCGGGATCGTTATAGCTCGCGACGCCTCTGCTAGCCATTGGCGATTTCCCCTTTCCTGGCGGATTCTGTTGTCAGTTGTCCGCGCAGAAGGGGCAGCAGATAGTTCTCTGCGAGCCACGTGACCGCTGGCACCGCCACTGCATCCCCGAAACCGAACAACGCCTGGTTGGTGCGGGCTTTGCTCAAGTCATAGTTTTCGGCACCCATAAGCCTGGCGTACTCCAACGGCGTCATCCACCGGATTTGTATGCGTCCGCTGCTAAGCTTGACCACAGCCTGTTTGGAAGAGCCTCCGCGAGCGGTTCTGAGACATCCTGAAATGTCATCGGGGCGCATCTCCCACACCGGAATGCCTCTTCGTGTTCTTCGGTAGGCAGTGCGGTACTTTGTTCCCTTTTCTGACTTAAGAACGTCCAATCGTTCGCGTTGAACCGGCGACAGCGAAGCCACAAAGGACTCAACGCGCTGGTCGCCCCACCACCGATCGTCGTCTGCGGGAAGGTCTTCGACTAAGCGATGGAGTCCGTCGATTCGGGGAGCGGGAGGAAGCGGAAGCAGAGCGCGATGTGTGTGCAAACTGCTGTCATCGTAAATCCATTGAAGCCAATCGGGCCGCAACTCGAAATCACGCTCCGGTGAGTTCGCCGGAGGGTTCTGAGCGCCGACCAGAAACAGCCTCGGGCGCGACTGGGGAAGGAATCGGCGTGCGTCGATTGCAAGCGCGTCGACCGAGTACCCGAGACCGTTGAACGCTCTGATCGCGGCTATTAAATCGTCCCCGCCGTGCGAAGTCGCCAATCCCGTGACGTTCTCAAGGACCGCGATCTGGGGGCGGCTGCCTTCCAGTTCTTCAAGCAAGCGGATGAAATGCCAGAACGTCCCCGACTGATTGCCGGCCAGTCCTGCGCGCCCGCCGGCAAGCGACAGGTCCGTGCACGGCGACGAGGCCCAAGCCAGTGCGGCGTTGCGCGGGAGCTCGTCGGCCTTGATCTTTCCGATGTCCCCCAGGGCGAAGACGTGACCGTAGGCGTCCTCGAACTGGGCTTCGTACATCGCCTTCTTGTCTGGATCGAAGTCATTCGCCCAAGTCACACGGAACCCAGCGGCTTCTAAACCGATTCGCGCTAGGCCGATCCCTGCGAAGAACTCCAAGACGCCGGGCTTGGCATTGTCGATTGACACCACTTTTCCCATGGATGCAATCGTACCGGCTGCCTCCGACACTTTTGCAGAGCAATACCGGATGGGACCCAAGCGCCGCTGCGATTTGCATGGCAAGCAGAAGCTGCCGAGCGGAGATCAGAAATGAAATGGGGAAGCCAAAGTCCAGAGCTATTCGATTTCTCATGAAATCAACGGCGGCGGCGAAGGAACTTCGCAATGATTGACAGTATGCAAGGCAGTAGTAGAAGACAGAAAGCGGGAGGAAACTGATGTCGAAAACGCGCACGCTGTCGCGGTCGATCTATATCGCTATTCGTGCAAGCATCGTCCTTGTCGCTGTCGTCTCCATTCGGTGGCCTGCGGCTGACGGGCGAAAAGCGAGGTTGACTCGTGGACCAGACGAGGGAATTGGCTTGTACTGCCGTCGCATGTCGGCAAGGAGATATATACCCTCTTTACTCAGATTTCGACGGTTTTGACTGGGGCGGGGTAAAAGGTGAGTTGGGTCGATACAGCGACCAAGTTCGTGACGATCTGACTCGATCAATACGAAACGGCGTCAAGCGCGCCTGCGATATGGCCCGGGATGATCGGCGGATGCAGATCACCTTCGTGGCGATCGTCGGCGCTGTGGCCTTCCTGTCGATTCCCAAGCACCGCCGCGGAAGAGCCGATACACGGCCGCCCTCGGAGTTCGACGCTATGCAGGCTATGCGAACTAGACAGACCCAAGCCAAGCTCGACGCCATGTATAAGAGGATGTACGCGAAGGAAGGGACGCAGGGCGTTTTGCCGAGGACCGCGTCGAGCAAGGCAGAAGGACCCTCCAAGAGGAAGGGCCGACTCCTCAACGGGAAGGAGCCGCCTCCCCGCAGGAATAGCGCCCTTGCTCGAGGGACGCCAGCGGGAAAGCGACGCGGAATTTCCGCGGTGTATAGCCCCCTTGCTTGAAGGAGCGAGGGAGACGAACGGGGCGGACGCTGCTCGCGTCCGCCCCGTTTTGCCTGCCGGCTTCCTTCACAGGCCAGATTCATGCCTCAGTCGCCGACGTCGTTGCTCGCCGGCGTCGACCTTTCGCTCGCCGCATCGGCTCACAATCGCCGGACTCGGCTCCTACCTTCCGGCGTCGACGGCCTGCGCACGCACCGCGCGCTGGGCCGAGTCGACCGACTCGGAAACCAGGCGGACGCACGCGGGGGCGGCGTCCTTGTTGTCCTCCAGCCACTTTTCGCCCAAGGCGACGACGTCGACTCCCAGATCCGTGCGCCCGGCAAGAACGATCGGGAAGGCGTACTCCAGCATGTTGCGGGCGATCTCCACGGAATGGTTGTCCCACTGGGCGCGCGCGTCCTCGTAGTAGCGCACCGCGTAGGGGACGAGCGACTCCGGCGTCGCACGCCGCAAGCCGAGTGCGAGATTGCGCTGGACGGTGTTCGACTCAAAGTCTCCCGTGATCTCCCTCCACACCTTGTCGCGGACGGCGGGATCGGGCAGGGCGCCGCGCGCCTGAGCCGAGAAGATTTGGCCGTAGGAGGTCGAATCCTTGGCGTACTCCTCGGCGATTTCGGCCTCGCCGATGCGGCCGGCGGCGGCCAGCGCGATGACGATTCCCCAGCGAACCTCGGCGTCGACCACGTATCCCTCGGGCAGCCCCTCGCCCTCCAGCCATCCGGCGATGCGATCGAGCTGCTCCTCCGTCTTCGCCAGGCGCATGGCGGCCGAAGCCACCTGAAGCTGATTGTCCGAACCCGGTTCTGCCCCCGCGAGAATCTCGAAGATGCGCGCGGCGACGGCGTCGTGAAGGGCCTCGCGATTGGCTGGGGCGGAATAGACGGTCACCGCCGTCGCGAGCTGGCCGAGAATGAAACGCAAGACGGTGCCGTCCGTTTCGTCGGGCAGCGCCTTGAGGACGATGTTGGCATAGTCGGTGGCGCTCATGAGGCCGTCGCGGCACATGTCCCACGCGGCGAAAACGACGTTCGTCCGCGCCAGGCGATCCTCGAAGGCGTCGAGATGCTCGACGGCTGTGGCCAGCGACTTCTCGTCCAGGCGAATCTTCGCGTACGCCAGATCCTCGTCGTTGATCAAAAGCAGGGCGGGCCGTTTGACGCCCGCGAGTTCGGGCACTTCCGTCAGGTCGCCGTCGATGTCCAGCTCGGCGGAGAAGGTGCGGGTCAGCTTTCCGTCGATTACGTCGAAGCCGCCCACGCCGATGCGGTGGGGGCGCAGGGAGGAGCGCCCGTCGGACTCTTGGCGGATCGCGAAGGATTTGACTACGCCGCCCTTCTCAACGATCTCGGGGGAGAGGACGTTGGCGCCCGCCTCCTGGAGCCACACCCTCGTCCAGCGCGAGAGGTCGCGGCCCGACGTCGCCTCCAACTCGGCCAAAAGGTCGGCCAGCGTGGCGTTGCCCCACGCGTACTTGGCGATGTAGGAGCGCACCCCGGCGAGGAACTCCTCCAGCCCCACCCACGCCACGAGCTGC
>ERZ772967.49-NODE-49-length-96372-cov-38.732488_pt1 | contig 96372 bp, 92 predicted proteins | sample MGYA00511677_ERZ772967 | MGnify/ENA primary metagenome ERZ772967 (study PRJEB29015, sample SAMEA2737931) | human oral metagenome | biome: human oral; feature: human-associated habitat; material: dental | place: China | collected 2146 ...
TATATGACAACAAGAAGCTTCTAAAAAAGTTGTCTAAATTAGTGTAGCCGGTTCACTCCGGGGATGCCATAATGATCAATAATGTCTTTAAGGATATGAAAGTAACTCTCCGTAGTCTCTTGGTAGTCAAAATGAGCTCCCACGATCAGGCTGGTAGCATCGTCTATTGCTACATGGAGAGCCAGCTTGGTACTGCTTAAAGTAAAGTAGTCAATACAGGCATCCAGCTGCACCAGTTCACCCAGGCAGAGCCGTCGAGGTCTAAGAGGGTGAATATGCTTTTTACCCTTGTTCCGATGAGAGCTGGGTGATCTTAGACCATGTCTACCTAGTATACGGATTATGGTCTTGTCGCTAATCTCTATTCCGCCGGTAGCCCGGTAGAGTGACCCATTGGCTCTAGCATGTTGACAGAAATGAGTAAAGTTAAACTCAGCCGGGCTAAGTGAGCGATATAGCTTAATAACTCTTGTTTCAATAACCTCATCCACCTTCCTGGAGTTAGTTCTGCCGGTATTACCGTGACGGAAGACATCTTTACCTTCTCTCAGATACCTTCTCTTCAAGGTAGATACATATGCGACACTAATACCTAATCTGATACTAGCTTGCCTGCGGATAATTGACTCTCTATGTCTAGGGTCTTTAACTAATCTATTCATGGTAACAACCAGAATAAATACACAAAGAAGCAAAGGTAAAAAAGAAAAAGAAGCAACAAGAAAAACATCCTAGAAAGACAAAAGAGAGCTCTAACCAATAAACTAAAGTCTTAGAGAGTTTAAAATTAGTTGTCTATTAACAGGCAAAGTCAAATGTAGGGGCGACAGTAACGAATCAAATGAAGATTCCGGAGTAGGCTAGACTAGGGCTTTCTTCTATCATTCATAACCCCCTCTAGAGCACCACGATTATTGGGGTGATTATCAACCTTAAATATTGAGTCGTAGTTATCTTTGATGATCTGTATTAATTCCTTCTCTGTCGGCATTTGATCGCATACTATCCTGCCACTGTTGAAATTATGAGCAATGAGACCGCCATTACGAGGTCTTTTGTGGTCGGGGCTAACATAGAGATTGGTGATATCGATTGTGAATTTTCCGCCATAACCATACTGGTTATATGGATTTTTACTTCCATCTGCATTGGAATTAGCAACGTATATTCTTAATACACCGTCGGTTATAGCAGGATTAACAGAGGCTAGTTCTTTGAAATGGTAATCGCAGATATTGCGCATATAAACACCTTTTTGGTCAATGATATAATTGTGTTTTTCTAATTTAGTTATATCACCGTTATTATAGCCACCATATTTTTTAAGTAAGTCAACGAAGGCGTTTGCTCCATGATAGTCTTCCTCTTTTGCGAATACCTCATCGATAGAATTACATCTCGTAGTACTGTCGCCCTGCTTTGAGATACATTCGATGAAATCATCCATAGATGCTTCTTTGCGGTCGTTGACGGTATCGCTGTCGGAATATTCGACTTGTGATGTTCGATCGCCTACAAAGGTGTAATTATCATATCCTCTAGTAAAATCATACTCGTATACTTTGTAGCTGATCTTACCGTCATGCTCGCTATCGGCGGTCTCGACGTTCATATTTGGGTCAGTATCTTTTACTTCTTCTGTTTGATTTGACCCGGCTGAAGAATTATTAGACGTAGCAGTGGGTGGCGTCTGATCGTAGCTACTGTTATTGGTCTTATTTAGCACTGCGTTACCTAGACTCATAGCCAGGGCTAGTGAGGCAACTGCCCCGCCCATGATAGCTAGCGCTTTACGTCGATTCGGGTTGGCTAGCTTATCTTTCGCCGCAGTAGTGAACTTGCCTGCTTTGTCGGTGACGTAGCCTATGCCGGACTCAATATTACCGGCTATCCGATCAGTATCGATATTCCTGACTGCATCAGCTACTCGAGAGCCCATATTTATATTACTGTCGCTACCATAGCCGGCATCTGATGTAGTATAGGAGAGTTGAGGACCGACCGGAGCCGGGCTGAAAGAAGCAGGAGCATAGCCGGGGTTATAAGTGAAGTTACCGGCCTGGCTGTAGCTCTGCTGAGGTATCTGAGGGCTATTTAAGTTGGCCTGATCATATGAGATAGTAAAAGGCGCAGTATTAGCGCCATCCATATCAGCCGGAGTTGAGCTATAGTTAGTACTGTTAGCGCTGTGGGTAGGCCTATAATTACCTTCCATTACCTAGGATGTCCTCTCTTTTTACTCTCTACTAGAGTAAAAAACAACTAGCAGGTTACCCTACTAGCCGTGATAATACTGATCTTCTTCGGAGATTATTTCTCTTTAGACCAATCTCCTAACCACCTCTATTCTAATAATGGCTAAGCTTACTATACAGCGTATCTGGCTAGTTAGCAAGCTTGAGCGAGATGGCGTGACTCTAGGGATATCTCTTGAATTTGCTCTATGATTTGACTTTGCTGATACTTATTATATGATAACTACCAGTATGATGAGTCAAAAAACAAAAGATGATAGAACTGGCGAAATATTAAGAAAGTCGTATTGGTCGGTGTCTCGCCACTTGTTCTTCTTCGGGGTGCTTTTGGTCGCATTAGTCATGGCGACGATGATTAGCCAGGTTAGTTATTCAAAACCGGATCCAAATGGCGGGACGAATACGAATAACAATCAGAATCAAAATCAAGGCAATAACCAGAATAACAATCAGAATCAGGGCAACAATCAGAATCAGAATGGTGGTAACGGTAATAGCAATGGTGGCAGTAATGGTGGAGGCGGTGGTTCCGGCGGGGGTAGCACTTGCGGCTCGGCCCATACCTTCTTTGATTGGGGCTGTAATGGCGCTAGTGACAAAGACTCTATCCTGACAGTGCTGGTCACTATCTCCAACTGGCTGGCGGCCGGCGTGGTGATAGCGGTGATCGGGGGTATTATTTATGGGGCGATCATGTATGCCACCTCGGCCGGTGATGCGGCGAAGGCGAAGAGCGCTACGGAGATCATCAGGAACGCTTTCATCGCTCTGATCCTATACTTCCTGATGTGGGCATTCTTACAGTACATCGTACCGGGAGGGCTATTTAACTAATGCTCAGGAGATTATGTAAGAGTATCATCGTCTTAGCGCTGGTAGTCACCAGTGTAAGTGTAGCTCTGCCTGCCGGTGAGGCTCATGCCAGCTGCGATGATATGGTGATGGGTTTCCCTACCTGGTACCGGGGGCTAGACTGTAATGACGGTCATGTCAACTTAGACGGTAAGAAGCTGGGTGAAGTGGCGATGATCATCGGGCTAAATGTGATAGATGTGGGGCTGAGGATCGTCGGTATAATAGCCACGGTGATGATCGTCTATAGCGGCTACCTCTTCATGTTGTCGACCGGTGAAGGTGTGGCCGAGAAGACGAAGAAGGCTCGCACCGCCCTGACCTCGGCGATTATCGGGTTGGTTTTAGCGGTATCGGCTGCCTTTGTGATATCTTTTATAGTAAGCAGGATGAAGTAAATGGCGAAAGATATACTGATAGCAGCCACAGTCAAGAATGTACCGAATGGTCAGATAGACCTACCGCAGCTTGAGCCGGACAAGGTTGTCTCGGGTGGCTTTAATGTCGCTTTCTTTGTGGCAGGGGCTCTAGCGGTGATCATGATCATAGTCTCAGGCATCATGTACATGACGGCCGGCGGCGATACCAAGAAGGCTACCCTAGCTACGAAAGCTCTCACGGTTACCGTCATCGGACTCATCGTCATCGTGCTGGCTGCTGCTCTGGTTAATTTCATACTGGGGAATATCGGCTAATGAATCGGAGGTTTGCCATTAGGCTCAAGTCCTTCTTCGCCGCCGGGGTGTTACTCTTAGCTGTACTGCCGCTGGTCACCAGTCAGCCGGTTTTCGCTGACTGCATCTCAGATCCGACTAGTGCCGGTTGTCCCTGTGCTCTCAATAGCTCCAGTGCCGCCTGCCAAGATCTGAGCAAGCCGGATGGTCTATCTAATACACTGAAGAATGCTACCAATACCGTACTCTTCATCGCCGGGGCGCTAGCGGTGATCATGATCATCTATGGTTCAATCCGTTTTATGACAGCGCATGGTAATGAAAAACAGGTCGAGAGTGCCCGCTTGATCGTCACTTATTCGGTCATCGGACTGATTATCGCTATCCTCGCCTATGCTCTGGTTAATTTCGTGCTGAGTAATCTGTAAGGATAAGGAGGAAGATGAAACAGATAAGCAAAGCTAAAGTACTGGCGGTGGTAATGTGCCTAGCTATGGTCTTTACCGCAGTGTCACCGGTCAGCCTGCCGGTATATGCTGACTCTAGAGATGAGGCGCAGAATGGTGCCAAGCTGGTCGATGGTGGCGGCTCCGCTAAGCAAGATTTACCGGATATCATCACCACTATCATTAATGTAATGCTCTTCATCGCTGCAGCTCTAGCGGTAATCATGATCATCTATGGCGGCATCCGCTATATTACCGCCCATGGTGATGAGAAACAGGTTAAAGTCGCCAAAGATACCATCGTCTACTCGGTAACGGGCTTGATCATCGCTATCCTTGCCTATGCTCTGGTCACCTTTATCTTCAACACGTTTAAGTAGTGGCGGTGATTGTAATTACGGGCTGACTGTTCTATAATGATGGAAATAAAATGAAAAAATAGGAGGAAGGAAGATAATGAAGAATATGTTTAAGAAGGTTATGGCGGGCTTCGTCGTAGTGGCGAGCATGGCGCTAGTGATGACCGGGCTAGGCGCTTTATCCAGTCTGCCTGCTCAGGCGGCCTGTGACCCTAAGAAAGGCATGGAGGGTGCTTTACAGGATGACTGTAGTCGGGGTCCGGGTCAAGCCAAGGAATTAGATGGCAATCAAGGTGTTATCACTACTATCATTAATACCATGCTCTTCATCGTCGGTTTGCTGGCGGTGATCATGATCATCTATGCCGGCATCAGGTTCGTGACCGCACACGGTGACGAGAAACAGGTTGAGAGTGCTCGCCAGACTATTATTTACTCAGTCGTAGGTTTGATCGTTGCTATCCTAGCCTACGCTCTGGTCAACTGGGTCTTCAGTCAGTTTAAGACGAATTAAGTTTAAGAGAGTGAGGAATTAAACTATGTCGAGAAGCCTACCATCTAAATCTACCGCAGGGTTAGCTTTGGCTGGCGTACTGTCGATGGTGGGCTCTCTGACGGTATCGGCACTTTCCCTGACAGATGTCTTTTCCGGACCGTACCGGGGTGAGGGTCAGCCATCGAACCTATTTAATGGTCAGTCAGCTATCATACCGAGGATCATCAATCTGATGCTCTTCATCGTCGGCATCTTGTCTATCTTTATGATCATCTATGGCGGTATCCGCTATGTCTTATCGGGTGGCGATAACGCTAAGGTGAAAGATGCTATGCATACTATCATGTACTCGATCGTTGGCTTGGTAGTAGCTATACTTGGTTATGCGGTAGTCGGTTGGGTGGTATCGGTAGTTGGGGCTGGCGGGGCTGCTAATGGCTCCTCAGCTACGGTGACGATGCTGATCACTTCCCTACTAGCCTAGCTTAGGGGCTGCTTCGGAGGATTGTGTCACTTTACTAGAACAAAAGAGCGGTACAGATATTAAAAAGCGGTGATCATCTCACCGCTTTATTTCGTGTAGCTACGCTTAAAAGCTACTGGATCTGGATCTTACGAGCCTGCTCTTGCTTGACCTTATTAAAGGCGATGGTAAGCACGCCATCTTTCAGCACAGCCTTGACCTCGTCCTCTTTGACCGCTACAGGCAGAACCAGTGTTCGGCTGAACTCTCCCCAGTAGCACTCTTGGACATGCCAGTGAGTAGCATCGCTGTCATCACCACTACTCAGTGTGCCACTAATGGTTAGCACACCGTCAGCGATACTGACGTCCAGGTCGTTCTTGTTGACACCGGCCGTCCGAGCCTTAACTATCAGCTGCTCCGGCGTCTCATACACATCGACTGCTAGCTGACCCGGTACCGAGTCATACTCACCGTCTCGGCTATTACTCGCCACAGTCTGATTACCGTTACTAGAATTATCGGCGGGATCATCAGTGCTGAATAGTGCTTTAGCTAAATCGCCATCCAAGCCATCAATCAGCAGATCATCGCCTTGTTGTCCTCTCGCCATTCTCCTCCTTACATTCGCTTACATAATGTCAGCGTTTATGGCATAATTATAACTAAGTTACCACTGATTGACAACTACCGGAGTGCTGTTAGAAGTGTAAAAAAGACAATGCTACTACTGTTAGATGATTTGCTTGGGCTACTTTCACCCCATATTTGCAAGCGTTGCGGTGTTGTAGGTAGTACTTATTGCAAGCGTTGTATTTATGACATAGCTAAACAGCCGTACTCCGTTTGCCTGAACTGCCGTGGTAAATGCTCACCGGATAATCTCTGCCCTAATTGTCACAAGGCACTATCTTGTTTCACTAGGTTGATCTCTATCGCTCCTAGGCAGGGCTCACTAAAACACCTGGTCGATGGCTATAAGTTTCATAGCGAAGTGGCCTCGGCACAGGTCCTGGCTGAGCTGATCGACCTGCGGCTGGGCGACCTGCCGGCAGAGACGGTAATCGTCCCTATCCCTACAGTAGCTAGCCATATTAGAGAGCGGGGCTTTGATCATATGCTCCTGGTGGCGAAGCAATTAGCCAGGAGGCGTCAGCTGGCAGTAGCTGACCGTATTCTCATGAGGACAGACAACCTATCTCAGCACCGGCTGAGTGCTCCGGATCGGCGTCGTCTGATCAGTAAGTCGCTAGTTCTCTCCCCTGCCTATGATCAGCCGGTTAATGATAGTATCCCGAGGAGCGTTCTACTGCTTGATGATATCTGGACGACCGGCTCAACCATGATCAGAGCCGCCGGACTTCTTAAAAAAGCCGGTTTTAGGCATATTACTGCCGTAGCTATCTTAACTCAGCCTAAGTAGCCGCTAGAACCATTTAAGGGCATAACGAATAATGTCTATAGCTTGGCGGAAGAGGAGGGATTCGAACCCTCGAAGACCTTGCGGTCTTATCGCTTTTCGAGAGCGACCAGATCAACCACTCCTGCACCCTTCCCCGACTGTTAGTATAGCATGCTTACAGCTTGAGGTAGCGGATAAGCTTATCTATGCCCCGCTCGGGCACTTCCTCCATGGGTAGGAAGTTGGCTAGCATATCGACGATTTTCTCACCGTCAGTCTCACTAATATATGGCGTGACCTCCATACCGAACTGGCGGTTGGGTATCAAGACCAGCTGCCACAGCTTGTCACTCCGGCGGACGCCGAAAGAGTGAAACTCGCTATATGGGTGCAATTTGTCGTTAATGTCTATCCCTTTACCGGAGATGGTATATTTAACCACCCTGCTCGGCAGCTTAGCTGAGCTGACCAGGGCGATGTACATCACTATCAGCAAGACGGCGATGGTAATCGCTGAGACCAGCTCCATCCTCTTGATGGCGACCATGACTATGACGAAGACGAGCACCAGGCTGAATATTGCAGCGGCGATCTGATACCATTTCTTGCTCCGCTGAGGCGATATTGAGCTACTGGCTGTCCAGGTAATCGGCGGTAAGTCCGGTACCTGGTCAGCAACTGATGGTGCCTGACCACTCGCCGAGGTGTTACCTATCGATTGAGCTGCACCACTCTGCCCCGTTGGTGGTAGGGGTGCTTGTTTGTCTTTGCCTTCTATAGGCGAAAGAGGCATATTGCCTGATCCACTATCTTGCATAGACTCATTATAGCATAAGCTAGTTAAATAATTACTTGGCGGAGGAGGGGAGATTCGAACTCCCGCGCCAGATTTCTCCAACCTAACGGTTTAGCGAACCGTCCCCTTCAGCCACTTGGGTACTCCTCCAGCTAGCAGCTATTCTAGCAGAGATTAGCTTAAATTGACAGCGCCTGTTAATAGACAACTATTTTTAAACTCTTTTATCAGCTAGATAAAGATAAACAGTAAAAAACATAAAGTCAGCTCTCTTGCTTCTAATAACTTGTCACAGACCTATTCTTAGGGCATCTACAAGCCCATAACAGTTATTCATGGATAGAATTATATATCAGATATAGTAAAAGCTCCTTTGCGAAAAAGAAAAAGAAGCAAAAAGAAAAACATCCCAGAAAGACAAAAGAGAAAGCTTAAACTAACAGACTAAAGTCTTAAATAGTTTAAAAATAGTTGTCCAAAAGAGAGTTTAAAATTAGTTGTCCAATAACATTAAATTGACAGCGCCCGGATGAAGGCGGCGAATAGCGGATGCGGTCGCATAGGACGGGAGCGAAACTCGGGATGAGCCTGAGTGGCGATGAAGAAGCGATGCCGAGGTGCTTCAACGAACTCAACCAGACGACCATCCGGCGATGTACCGGAGACGATCAGTCCGCCGTTATTAACATAACTAAGGAAAGCTTGGTTGACTTCATAGCGATGACGATGACGCTCGGTCACTGCGGTTGTACCGTAGATCTGAGCTACTTGGCTACCAGCAATCAGTTTAGCCGGGTAATTACCTAGGCGCATCGTACCACCGGTTGATTCTTTACCCTTCTGATCATTCATGATGTAGATGACGTCATCTCTTGACTCGGGGTCAATCTCAGTGCTGGTTGCTTTTTCCAGTCCACCTCGCCTAGCAGCGGCGATAGCTGCCATCTGGAGACCTAGGCATAATCCAAGGTAGGGTTTGTCGTGAGCCAGGGCGTAACTAGCTGCTTTAATCTTACCTTCCAGCCCTCGTGTGCCGAAGCCGCCCGGTACCAGGATGCCATCAACTGAGGCTAGCTCCTCATCAGTCACCGTCTCGGCATTGAGCCACTTGAGTTCCAAGTTAACTTGGTTAGCATACGAAGCGGCTTTGAGCGCCTCGGTCACCGAGATATAGGTATCGGTATTGTCGGTATACTTAGCTACCAGCCCGACAGTTATCGTCTGGTCATAGCGTTGACTGCTAATCCGGCGGAGCTTCTCCCAAGCCGACATATCGGGCTGGTTGTCTATATTGACAAACTGGTTTAATACTTCTGCGATATCACTCTTAAGTAGATTAAAGGGTACGTCGTAGACTGACTTAATGTCGGGTAAGATTACCACTGCTTGCTTAGGAATGTTAGCGAAGCGGGCGATCTTATCGGCGATGGCTCGAGGTGCCATCTTCTCGGTGCGGGCTAAGACGATATCTGGGATGATACCAAAGCCTCTGAGGTCTTGCAGGGCGTTCTGAGCCGGCTTAGTCTTAAACTCCTGGCTGATTTTGAGCCACGGTACATAGACGACTGAGACGTAGAGACAATTCTGCTGCCCAACGAGGCTAGAGAAAGTACGGATGGCCTCGACGAAAGCCAGCCCCTCGTAATCGCCGATCGTGCCACCGATCTCGACCAGGTGAACATCGCTTCCTTGGCTAGCTCTGAGAATTGACTGGTGGATAGCATCTGTCAGATGAGGAACCAGCTGGACGGTCTTGCCGTGAAAGCCCCCCGAACGCTCCTTTTTGATCAGTTCCTGGTAGAGTTTGCCGGATAGAGTGATAGAATCCTTGGTCGTTTCTTCGTCGAGAAACCGCTCGTAATGACCTAGGTCAAGGTCAGTCTCTGCTCCATCTTTCGTCACGAAGCATTCGCCGTGCTCGGCCGGGTTAAGTAGCCCGGCATCAACGTTGAGATAGGGGTCGCACTTCTGGATGCTGACCTTGAGTCCTTTACCTTTGAGGATCGCCCCCATGCTGGCGGCAGCTATCCCCTTACCTACTCCGGAGATCACTCCTCCCGTGACAAAGATATACTTGGTATTTGTTTTTTTCATAAGTCCCTCACTTAGCTTACAGGGATATGATAACACAAAAATATCCCGCTCGGGGATATTTTCGCTAGCTGTCGGACAAAGAGCCGGCGTGATTTACTTTGATTGCTCTAATTGATCAACTCTCTGCAGACGAGACTCGACAGATTTTCGTTCCTGGACTGCCGTGGTAGTTGGCTTAGCTGAGACAGCGAAATTAGCCGGGATGCCCCGACCGTCACGGTCGTCGTTGTCTTGATCAACCTGGTCATGATCTTCCAGGTATGGATCAGGCAAGCCCGCTTGGTCAAACTTCTCGCCTACGTAGTACTTGATATCTTCCGGCTTCGTGTTGCTATCAAAGTCAGCATCCCGGAAAGCTTTACGTTTCTGATCTATCATTTTGGTTTTCCTTTCGTTAAACTGGCTATACCATATCATGAAAACGCTTATGCGTCAAGACGTTCCCTACATTAACGGTTCAGTCAACTAATCTAGAAATAACAAATTTAAATAATAATTAGATACGATACAACTAAAAAAGAATAGCTTCTTATCTAAAATAAGTTGGCGACAAAAATAACCCTTCTGGATCAGAAGGGTTATCCCAACCAGGCGACGTATTTACAATACGCTTAATCAATTCGATCGCTTATGGCTGTGCAACAGTACTTACGTCTGTAACATTATACTACTATACTAAGCATAACGGCGCAAGCATTATGGCAATAAAATATCATTATGATATGGGATATTAGTGTAGAGCTTTGGACGATTGAAATTTCTACCATACCATAAACGGTTTGCTAGAATATCACTTGCTTGTACTAGATAATCTCGGGACGAATCGCAGAACTTTATGTTTATCTCAAAGTCAGCGAACAGTATCGGAGGGTAAAACACTCCATAATCAAAATTACGAATTCCATGTATTAGCTCCTCTCGAATGCTATCTGAGAGTTTATAGTATCCGTTGGTTGATGTATGTTGCTGGTCAATGTAGACTCGCAGAGAAACTGGCTTGTCTGCATCAATTTTACCAGACGTAATTAGCTTCTCTAGCTTAGACTTTATCATTCTCTTTAGGGTATAGTCTTTGTAGCGATGAATTGATAGTTTATTTGCCATAATAGATTCGTTGACATTAGGCAGCTTCACTGTAGCACTAAGGCTATTAAATGACTTGACGCAATTATACAGACTTCTCTTATATTTAATGTCTAGCCCAGCTGCTTTTAACTCCGACTCCATCGATATCCCGAGACTAGATTTAATCTCTCTAGACATCGTCTTGAACCGCTCTCTTGCTGCGATACGCTCATGGTTATCCAAGAACAGATATCCAGCGTATATAAAATAATCATGCCCAGAGTTAAGAGAGAAAACACCAGAATCATCTAGGTATATCGATATTTCTTGATACTCTTTGTCACTCATATTGGTAATAATTATAACATTTTTCGTAAAAACACCTGAGCGTTCTGTTACATTAACACCTCAACCGCAAAGGATGAGCTCAATAAAGACACGTTTCAAGGTCCTACATTAACGTACTGGCACTTCGTCAAGGGGGCAAATTAACCCCTTTTTTCATAGATACAACAGATGGAGCTAATCTATCGTTTGACGTATAGTGTCGCTTTGTAATGGTGTTCACCGGTGATCGGGTCGGGAATGGAGATGGTCTTAGTGGCTCGCCAACCAGTCATCTGACTTAGTGGAGCGATAGTGGCTTGGTCGGTGCTGTAACCGGCTAGCCAGACTTGTTGCTCAGTCGCTAAGAACCGTTGTAGATTAGTAATCCCCTTGCCCAGTCGGTTGTCTTTGAGCATCTGGAGCGAGTTAACCTCAGAGTCTCTGACTTCATTCCAGACATAGTAGACAGGGTGTGACTTCTGCTCGTAGACAGCTGCTTCGTAATAGTTATAAGCTCCGGTGAAGATGATTGAGGTATTATCCTTGGTGGTGTTAATCCGCTCTACTACTTCGCCGGTCATGGTATTCTTAGCGGAACCATTAAAGTAGCGATTGTAATTACCGAGACGGTAAACATTGTAAACGCCACAAGTGGAGGCGGCTACCACTAAGATGAGTAGTAGGCTAGCGAGCTGTCGATTGGGTGATTGGACGATGATTGCCGCTAGCCAGATCACGGTGAAGATCACTGCCACCATCAGGTAGCGATCGACGAAGACAGACTTAAGGGGATAGAAAGATAGCAGCATGAGCCATAGTATGGGAGCGACCGCTATCGCCAAGGTCAAGAGTAGCGAGGGTCGGCTAGCCTGCTTAGACTTGCAGTATACCTGCCGGCTTACTGTGACTACCAGGACAAGGATTGCCCAGACTAATACCGCCCACCAGCCGTCCGTGCCGGAAGCTTCGCTATAGAGAGTGAGGCTCGACCAGTAATCACCCAAGGTATTGACAGTCACAGCCGGAATCCAGTAGCCGCTGGACATGCCCCGGAGCTGATGTAACACATGAGGTATCCATGGTAGAAAGGCGATAATGGCGACAGTGTGAGATATCAGCCAATCGGCACTAAAGAAACTACGTAGCAGCTTTCCACCCTTGAGACTTTGCCGGTGGAGCTTCAGATAGCGATAAACCCAAACACTCAGCCAGACAGTAATCATCAGATAGTGCGTCCACATGCCGAGGGCTATGATGAAACCATAGAGCAGATACCAGCGTCGTTTACCGCTTGTCTCAGCTCGTAAGTAAGTCATTATCCCTAAGAGTCCAATAACCGCTACCAACATATACATCCTAGCCTCGATACCGTAGCGGACGAATAGAGGCGAGATAGCTAGAAGGACGGCTGTTAGTGAGGCGACTCGCCAGCCAAAGAGCCGCTTGGCTAGCCGGCAGGCTAAGATAATGGCTATGACTCCTAAGATGACGCTAAGTAGCCGGATAGTTACCGGAGTATTACCAAAGAGATTGGTCCACAGCTTGAGGCAGTAATAATAAAATGGCGGGTGAACATCCAGGGCGGTGTAATGAGTAATACTCGCCCAGTCGAAGCGCATCAGGTAAGAGCTGAATGACTCGTCAAACCAGATCGATGAACTAGTCAGCCTAGTCAGAGTTAGCCCCAGGAAGCTACCAATGGCAATGATCAGAGCTACTACTCCACCTCGTCTGGAAGAGAAGAAAGCACTTAGCTTACCGGATAGTTTCTGCATAGTGTAATTATAGCTTGTTTAGATAGTTACGTGTAATATGGGTGCAGTATCGTAAAGGATTGCTAGTTCGAACTCGACTTAAGATTGGTATATGTGCGATATAATAGCTGTGCGAGAAAATCTCGCATGTGATAGCCACCATCGTACGTTAAGGAGAGAAGATGCCTTGGGAAATATCCCGGACATCCGATAAGTAGGTAGGGATGAATTATGCGGAATAATATATTTATTGAAAAGCTGGTTGCGCAACGCTGGGGTGAGTCGGATGACGCTGAGCGCAACGCTGGGGTGAGTCGGATGACGCTGAGCGCAACGCTCTGATAGATTTGATGGTTGCTTTTGAATCACCTAGTTGGTCACAATATGTTTATCAAGCTGAACGAAATGCTCTACCTGGGTCAGGACTAATTTTAGGCCGTCAAAGAGAAATAATAGATAGCTCAGTCAGGGGTGTTGCTGATCATGATAATACGATTGCAGTTAGTTTTGATGTCAAGTATTATCAGCGACAGGTTGATGCATTAGCAAATTATTTACAGATGATCACTAAATTATAGGCTGATATGCTAGAATACAAGTGCTGGAGGGGTGTCCGAGTGGTTGAAGGAGCACGCTTGGAAAGCGTGTATAGGCAGTGATGTTTATCTGGGGTTCGAATCCCCATCCCTCCGCCAGAAGTTGTCGGGGTGTAGCGCAGTTGGTAGCGCACACGGCTGGGGGCCGTGAGGTCGCAAGTTCAAGTCTTGTCACCCCGACCATATAGAGCTTATTTTCAATATTAAGATTTACTAAGTCAGTAAGATTGCTGAACTTGCGACTTTGCGCCAGCAAAGAAGCCTTCAAGTCTTGTCACCCCAACTGGAAAACTTATTTTCGTATCATTTTCATCAACTGCGTGGCACCAATAACGAATTATTGACTATATTCGGTTCTGTAACAAGTGCCACCGAAATAGTGTTTTAAGGGCTACAATGTGTATACACTGTTGATCCGATTGCACTACTGGAGCAACTTAGACCGGTACGAACAGGGCTCTGTATTTGGTAATCGACTTTTTGTATGACAGTACTTTTTTGCGATTCAAGCCAGGCTGTATATTTATCGACCTCCTGTTGTCTCTTTGCCTGATAATCTGCAATATAATCTTCACTATCACTTGTTTTATATGTACGATAGCAACTGATAACACCATCGAAATATGATGTAGTTATGCTTGTTGCACCATCTGCGTATGATACGCTACCATCACCATCCTTATCTGCATCATTCCACGCCTTCATGTATTTTGCGTGGGCATCATCCAAGCACCTGGCTTGATTTATATGTAATTGCTCTATATTACTTGAGTTAGCCTGTAGAGTATTTATAACGAAACTAACAATGAAAGGAGCCGACAACACTATTATGATAATTAATACTCCAATTATTTGATAACGGAGAGTAGACTTATTCTTTTTATTTTTCTGACTAGTATCATGCTCTACATCATGCCAGAAGCCTAATTCATCTCTAGTGATATTACCGTGTTCCTTTGTATATTTCTTAAATGCAACCGCCTCGTCTCTGAGGTTTAATAGCTGTTTCTCTATTTTATTTTTAGTTGATTTACGAGCTCCGGTAACGAAAGCTATGGCGATAGTTACGATAAAGAACACAAAAGACATTACTTCGGTCACTATGGCTACTATGTTGCTGCCCTCTGCATTTGAATTTTGCATGCCAAAAGATATTGACAAGCAGAGTGCGCACATAAAAAATGCACCACCAACAATAGACACTTGATGCCGATCAATAAATTTGTCGTATAGCTCAAGTTGTTTCTTTTTTAGATTATATTCATTTTTAATTTTTAATAATGTGTTCCTAGCTTCTACTGTACTCATACATTTCATGTTACTCAACGCCGGCACAAATGCAATAGCATAAGCATCGTGTTACTCTGTGGAAGCGTTCTCCGGTAAAAAGCCACTCTATAATTCAGCAGTCTTAAATGTATGGTAGCCCTCGTAGAAGTAGCTATGGTCGATGCCCTTCATGAAGACTTCCTGACTATCGGTCTGATCGGTTAACGCCCTACTTAAAAGCACCTTAATCTCGGTGTCTTTGATCGGACTGCGCTCTATGGCGAGCAAATAATCTTCTCTATCTACCCTAGCCCAATCAACGACTTTGCCAAGCCGGTTCTTCAGAATGTGATCCAGCCAGATGCGCATACTACGCCCATTTCCTTCCCGGAAAGGATGAGCGATATTCATCTCGACATACTTCTCGATAATCTCGTCAAAAGTAGATTGAGGCATCCGATCAATATTTTCAAGGGCGGCATCAAGATAGGCTACCGGTGCGAAACGGAAGCTACCTTTAGCTAGGTTAACGGTACGCTTCTGACCGGCGAAATCATAAATATCGCCAAAGAGTGTCCGGTGGATGAACCGGAGCGTAGTGAACCTGCCCGGCTCTAATTCACCTAATAAGTTTTGCTCAAAGAGCTCCTTGGCCTTCTTCTTACTAATCCGCTCTTCCTCACGAGCCAGATCGGTAGCGGAAGTAAGCCCGAGCTTGTTGGGCATACAGTTAACGGGGCTATTATCTATCTCCTCCGCCATTACTACCTACTCACACCGACTACACCTTTGACAGCCATCATTGTCTCCTGCCAATTCTTAACGGTGATGGTCTCTATCCCCATCTGTATTACCGGATAATCATTGCCTCCCGGCTGAGTCATATCGCCGAAGTAGAGAATGTCTTGTCGCTCGACGCTGAGTTCCTCCATCAGCTTACTCATGCCGAAAGTCTTATTCATACCGGGTAGGAATACATTGATGCTGGTCGTGCCGGCGATCTCGTACTCAAACTCCGGGGCTAGTTGTCTGGCTCGCTGAACGATAGATTGGCGCTTTTGGTGATTCGGATCCCAGGGGTATTTTACCTCCGGTGCTGCTTGTTGGCCGAGGGCGCTATAGGTGACTTGACTGCTACGATTCTCAATGATGTCGCCGGCGGTATTATCACACCAATAGCCTAGCTCCCGAGCAGCCTGAGTAATAATCGCCGTGATCTTGGCGGTCTGAGCGTCAGACATGGGGAATGAATAGACCTGTCGCCAATTATTCATATCTACCGCCATGCCGCCGTCAGGTCCACTGTAGGTGTAATATTGCGTTCCCTGTGCCACCATCAGGTGGAGATTACGTAGTCGCTGACCGGTGGCGAGGAGACCCATCGGTGCCAAGATCTGGATCATGAACTGGCTTAGCTTCTGCCCGGATATGACACAGACCGGGTAGATATCTAATAAGTCAGCCATCACCCCCGCCATCTCGCTGGTCATGGGTGTCTTAGCTACATTGAGCGTGTCGTCGATATCAAAGGCGATGACTTTCTTCACGCTCGCACCTTCTTCTTTTGACGCTTAGCGATCGCCTGTTCGGCTACTTGACGTTCATTCCAAGGAATATACTCGCCGTTCGCCCGAGCCATAGCCTTTTCATGACCCATGCCTAGGAGTAAGATCACATCGTTCTTACGTGCTTTCATGATAGCCGTCTCAATCGCTTCGGCTCGGTCGTCGATAAAGAGCAGATCCTTCCCTTCGGTCTTGCCGGCTTGGCGAGCACCTTTAGCTACTAACTCTGACTGAGGACGCACCGGACCTCGAGCATCCTCCTCGGTCAGGATGATGAGGTCGCTGTACTTGCCGGCGATCTTACCCATAGTTGGGAACTTCGTCTTGTCCCGCTCACCGGCCGCCCCGCTGATGACGATGACTTTACCTTTGGTATTTGCCTTGACGTCCGGCAAGAGCTTCTGATAGGCGTCAGGAGTGTGAGCGAAGTCAATGATCACATCAAAGCCCAGTCCGGTGGGGATAACGTTCATTCGCCCATCCACTCCGGCTAGATTCTTCAGTCCGTCCTCGATTTGCTGACGGCTCATCCCTAACGCATGGCAAGCGGCTACAGCCGCTAAGGAGTTATAGATGTAGAACTCACCCGGGATATTGATCTTGATGTGGTATGTCTCACCATCTACCTTTACTTCATAGCTTGAGCCACTGTTTTGACGTTTGATCCGGGTGGCTTTCAGCTTACCTTGCTTGATGCCGTAGGTGACCGGCTTGGGTACGAGCCGAGCGAAAGCTTTGGCTGATTTATCATCAGCGTTGATAACCCCGACACCTTGCCCGCCCTGCTTGGCATTAGCGGCGGCCAGCTTAAACAAGCGGCACTTTGCCTGGAGATACCGCTGAAAAGTCCGATGGTAATCAAGGTGCTCCGAGGCAACGTTAGTCATAACTACGATGTCAAACGGTATACCGAAGACCCTCCCCTGCGCCAGAGCGTGGCTGGACACTTCGATGACCAGGTACTGCACTCCGGCACTACGCATCTCAGCCAGGCGTTTATTAAGGGTGCGGGCATCAGAAGTAGTCATATGATCGGGCGACTCTTCAAACTTGCCGTCGACCGAATTACCGATGGTGGTCATCAAGCCGACTTTCAGTCCGGCCTCCAGCAATATGTTGTGTATCATAAAGCAGGTTGACGTCTTGCCGTTAGTACCTGTCACGCCAATCACCGTCATACCGCTGGCCGGATAATCGTAATGGTTAGCCGCCATGAATCCCCTGACCCGGTGATAAGGTACAGCGAGAGAGTTTTTCAGATTTTTCATCGTCTGGTTCATGAGGGTAATTATAGCATCAGCCCAGTTGTGATAAAATGCCATCAGTGAGAGTACTGGGAATAGAGAGTTCGTGTGATGAAACTGCCGCCGCCGTGGTTGAAGATGGCCGACGGATTATCAGTAATGTGGTTCATTCTCAGATCGATATCCATCGAGTCTATGGCGGAGTTGTTCCTGAAGTAGCGGCTCGGTCTCACTTAGAAGTGGTTATTCCGGTAATTGATCGGGCGGTTGAAGAAGCCGGTGGCTGGGAGCAAGTCGATGCTATCGCTAATACCGTGATGCCCGGACTGATCGGCTCACTGCTGATCGGCTCGCTGACGGCTCGGATGCTAGCCCTGATGAAGAAGAAACCTTACTACCCCATTCACCATGTCGAGGCGCATGTCTATGCCGGCTTTTTGACCGAACAGACCCCCGAGTTTCCTTTGCTGGCGCTGATTATCAGTGGCGGTCATTCACAGATCGTATTGTTTCACGACCATGGTAACTATGAGCTGATCGGACAGACGATTGACGATGCTGTCGGTGAAGCATTTGACAAGGTAGCTAAGATCATCGGGCTGGATTACCCCGGTGGTCCGGCTGTCGCTCGGGCGGCGCTCAAGGGCGATCCGACCAGATTTAAGTTCCCTAAGGCACGCCTCAAGGGAGATTATGACTTCTCTTTCTCGGGGCTTAAGACGGCTGTGTTGCGCCAGGTTCAAACGACGGTCGGAGTTGACCATACTTATCCATCAACTGGGCTCGCTCCCCTGCTTGATGAGCAGACCCGCTGTGACTTCGCTGCTAGCTTCCAGAATATCGCTTGTCAGACTCTGGTTGATAAGTTAGTTAAGGCAGCCAAGTTCTATACGCCTCGCACGGTAGTGGTAGCCGGCGGTGTAGCGGCAAATCAGGAGCTGCGTCGTCAGCTGACCGAGCGACTCTCCTCCCCCATCATCTTTCCGCCGATTAATCTGTGCACCGACAATGCGGCGATGGTGGCGGGGCTAGGTTGCTTCCAGGCTGAACGGATCAAGCCGACAGATCCTGGGCGACTTGAAGTCACTCCGTCGATTTCGATGAGCCGGACTGTCTGGAATAAAAAATAGTTGCACTGCCCGGAAACATCCGCACCCTTCATATATTTCAGTCTTTCATTCTTCGTCTAATTAACCTGTAACTCAAAGCAAAGTCTGTAATTCCCCTCTATACATAGTCCTATGGCATACGAGTAGTACAGGTGGTCTCCTCAGGCCTACTGCTTAGTCAGCCCTCATTCTTCATCTGCATCATCATTTCCCTCAGACCCGCCTGGCTGGCTCGTGCACTGCTGAGCTTCAAGCGCACACAGTCTTCAGGAAATGACTGACGCAGACGAAGGACAAAAGACACCCTTATTATGCGTTAAGGATTATATGCGCTAGAGTAGCTCACCTAAGCTTCCGATGGCTGTTGATACAGCAGTAGGCTGGCAATTGCCAGTGGTAATCGCTACGTCGCCAGGCCTGAGGAAGCTAGGTGAGCTACTCTGGCTAGAGCGTTGACGCACGTAATTTCCCTAGTCTCATTTCTTAATCTAGCCTCAATTAAAACAGGCATTCCTAGGTACGAGTAGTACAGTGTGGTTGACGAAGGCTGTTGATATAGCAGTAAGCTATCCAGTGCACGTGGTAGTTTATACGGTGCCAAGCCTGAGGAGACCACCTGTACTACTCGTATGTTAAAGGGTTATTACGTGGAGGGAAATTACAGACTCTGCTCTGATCTAGGAAGTTTTGCCTAGTACAAAGAGACTGTTGTGGCATAATGATGTAAGAAATACACGATTTGGCTATGCTAAGATATTACTGATGAGAGAGACTAATTTTTTACAGAGCTCTGCTTGGGCTCACTTTCAACAGCAGCTGGGTCACCCAGTGATTAAGAAACAGACCGATACCTATAGCTACGTAGCCATCGTCGAGCGAGGCGGCTGGAGCAACAGACTATACTGCCCTTTCGGACCACTGGTAGATGACTATCATGGGCTGGAGCTAGCTCTAGCTGACCTGGCTAAAGAGGCCAAGAAGCGCCGGCTTGATTTCGTTCGGGTTGAGCCTACCCTACCGGGACTAACAGAGGCAGATATGAAAAAGCTTCACCTCAAGCACTCTCGTCGGGACGTTCAGCCACCCTACTCGGTTGTTAACGACGTATCGGTTAGCGAGTCTGAGATAGAGGCGGAGCTGTCGCAGACAGCTCGTCGCTATGCTCGTAAATGCGATAAAGCCGGTATCACCTATACAGTTAGCTATCAGCCGACCGATATCCGGTACTATATCGAGATGATCCACCAAGTGGCCAAACGTACCGGCATGAAGCCGCACGATGATCTCTACTTTCAGCAGATTGCCGGCTTTCTCTTCCCCACCAAAGCTGCCGGACTACTGTTCGCCGAGCTGGATGGTGAGAAGATTGCCTCTATCATATTCTTTACTGACGGCACGACGATGTATTATGCTCACGCCGCTAATCTCACCAAATCTCGCAAGCACTCCCCCGCTACCGGACTAGGGCTCTATGCACTCAAATTTGCTCATCAGCAAGGCTGTAAATGGTTTGACTGGTACGGCGTCGCTCCGGAGCATGATGATCACAATCCTCGCTGGCAATCTTGGGCCGGTTTCACCCGGTTTAAGCTATCGTACGGTGGTCAAAGGGTTAACCGCCCGGGGACATGGGAGTTGCCTATCAAGAAACGGCAATATTTAGTTTACCGTGCCCTACTTGCGCTTACTCGCCACTAGTTATATAATGGTCATGCGGATCGTTGCGATACGCATATATTAGTAACGAATGCCTGAAAAGGTGCGTGGAGGCTTCATGTTTTGTTTTACGTGAAAGTCTTGTTTAGTGTGCCCTTTTTCATTTTGGTTATGATTTTTACAGATGAAACTATCCAAAACTTACCAACCAAATCAATATGAACCAACGATCTATGCCCTCTGGGAAACCAGTGGGGCTTTTGCACCTGCAGGGCAGGGCGATCCATATTCGATTGTGATGCCACCACCGAATGCCAACGGTAATCTGCATGTGGGGCATGCCTATATGATCCCGATTGAGGACATACTGGCCAGGTATTATCGGATGCAGGGGAGAGATACCGTCTGGATCCCCGGGGCTGATCATGCCGGATTTGAGACATGGGTAGTTTTCGAGCGGTATCTCAGCAGTCAGGGCAAATCACGCTTTGACTACAGTAGGGAAGAGCTTTATCAGATGACCTGGGAGTTTGTAGAGCGAAATCGAGGACAGATGGAGCTTCAGCTCAGGGCACTGGGGGCGAGTTGCGACTGGTCATCAACCGTCTTTACTTTAGATAAGAAGGTGATCGAGACGGTCTATCGGACTTTCCACAAGCTATGGGACGACGGACTGATCTACCGGGGTAACCGGATCGTCAACTACTGTCCGCACCACCGGACTTCATTTGCTGATATCGAAGTAGAGTACCGAGATGAACCATCCCACCTCTGGCACATATCTTATCAATTGACTGATGGTAAAGGTGAGATAGAAGTGGCGACGACCAGACCGGAGACGATGCTGGGGGATGTGGCTATCGCCGTGCACCCTGATGATCCGAAGTACCGGGAATTAGTCGGTAAAACAGTCGTCGTACCACTGGTCGGGCGAGAGATTCCGATCGTTGCCGACGAAGGGGTAGAGTTGGGCTTCGGCACAGATGCTGTCAAAGTTACACCAGCGCATGATCCGCTTGACTTTGAGATTGGGCAACGTCATCAGCTGGAGCCGATCCAGGTGATCGGACTGGATGGCAAGATGACTGACCGGGTGCCACCGAAGTATCGGGGGCTAACGGTCGAGCAGGCGAGGGAAGCGGTCGTGGCTGACTTAAAGACCGCCGGAGCGTTACGCAGCATTGAGGATTGTCGTCACCAAGTACCACACTGCTACAAGTGCGGCGCCACTATCCAGCCACTATTGATGAAACAGTGGTTTATTGACGTCAAGCCTCTAGCCGGAGCGGCTCGCCGGGCGATTGAGCGAGGCGAAGTTAGCTTCGTGCCGAAGCAGAAAGCTAGCGAGCTGGCTCGGTATTATGACGAGTTGAGGGACTGGAATATTAGCCGGCAGATTCCCTGGGGGATACCGATCCCTGCCTTTCAGAATGTATCAGACCCTGACGACTGGATTTTTGACACCAGGGTAGAGCAGCGGGAGATCGTGATCGACGGTCAGACTTATCGACGAGATGAAGACACTTTTGACACTTGGTTTAGTAGTGGGCAGCTACCTTTTATAGCGACAGACTATCTGGATAATGGGCGACTAAGCCGTTTTTATCCGACCAGTGTTATGGAGACAGGGGTAGACATACTGCGAGCTTGGGTGGCTCGGATGATCATGCTGGGGCTATATATGACTGGTAAAGTGCCGTTTCGTGATGTCTTTCTACATGGTCTGATTCTAGATGAGCATGGCAAGAAGATGAGCAAGAGTAAGGGTAATGTGGTTAACCCGATGGGGATAATCGAGAAATATGGTAGCGATGCTCTGCGTGTCGGTATCGTCATGAATCGTTCGGCGGGGCAGCCACAGGCTTTTTCTGAGGCATCGGTGATAGCAGGGCGCAACTTCTGTAACAAGCTATGGAATATTGCTCGCTTTATAGAAGGGAAGTCAGATGCTAAGCCGGTTAGCAATGAGGAGATTGAGCAGGCTCAACCGGAGACGATTTACGAGCACTGGATACTGGCTCGTCTGGAGCAAGCTCGTCAGGCGATAGATGCTGACATTGCCGGCTATCGCTTCGCTGAGGCGATGGAAGTGGTCTACCATTGTATCTGGGACGACCTGGCAGACTGGTACATCGAGGCGAGCAAGGCATCCGATAATATCGCTTTTATGCGGCGAGTGCTGAGTATTGCTTTGCGCTTAGTCCATCCTTTTGCGCCCTTCGTCTCGGAGACTATCTGGACAACTTTCCGGGGAGAAGAGTCATTGCTAATATCACAACACTGGCCAAGTCAGCTGAAGTTCAGTAAGCGTCAGGCGAGTAGCTTTGATCGGGTAATAGAACTAGTCGACGAGCTGCGCAACATTACTAGTCAGCTACCACCAGCTAAGTACTGCTTGGTTTTTGATGATTGTCGGACAATAGGGGAGAACCAGGCGTTGGTTAAGAGCCTGGCGAAACTGAGAAATGTTCGTCAGGATCACACTCCGCATGGACTAAAAATTGTTTTACCACATAGCACCGCTTGGTTGGAGCTGACCGAAGAGGAGATTGCTGACTACAAGGACAAGCTACAAGCGAAGCTGGCTAAGCTAAAGAGTGAGATCTACGGACTGGAGCGACGCCTAGCTAATCAGGGTTACTTGGAGAAGGCACCGGAGCAACTAGTTCACGAAACTAAGAAGCAGCTAGCCGATAAAAAACGCCAGACTGTTCACTTAGGTGAGCAGCTGGCGGAAATCAGCTAGGGTAGTGCTACGGCTAAAAGCTAGTTGCTGAAATGTAACTTGGCGGCGATCTGCTTCATGTTGGCGTCGCTAGTGTCGACCGGATAGCCATGATGTAGGCGCAGTACCTTATCGTCATACATCGGTACGACATGGACGTGAGCATGGGGTACTTCCAGCCCTTCCACCACGATGCCGGCTCTCACGCCTAAGACCTGCTCGATGCGCTGTGCTATCTTTTTGACGGTTGCGAAGAGTGCTTGGTAGGTTACATCATCAAGGTCGTAAAATTTGTCAACTTGCACCTTCGGGGCGACTAAGACGTGTCCGTCACTGAGTGGGTTGATGTCCAGGAAGGCGAAAGTTTGATCATCTTCGTAGATCTTGTAGCAGGGAATCTCACCCCGCATTATTTTAGTGAAAATACTATCTTGTTTCATAAGACGATTGTAGCATGTGATAATCGGAGTTTCTGATAGCTAAGCTGTTCCTAGTCGTCTATAGTCACGCCATGCTCTCGTAAGAATGATGTTGCCTGTTCGTCTAGCCGACAGTCGGTCAATGTCGAGCTAATCGTATCATTAGCTAAGACTGTCTGATCGTCATAAAGCATGCCGGTCAAGTCTGACTGCTTGGCATTAATGATAGTGCTCGTATCACGCAGGTCTATCCCTTTAGCGCTACATCTCTCCAGCGTAATCGGCTGTCCTGACAGATGCTTTGCTCTGTCAAGGTTGCAGCGAATAAAGACCATAAAGCCCATGTTAAACTTGGCAAAATCTACGTCGCTAAAGTCCTCGTCATGAAACACGACTTCGTCACCATCCGTGATAGCCGGATAACGAGCCTGCTGATAGCCGACATAATCATTATTCCTGATCGCTGCAGCCATCGCTGATGTGTCCATATCTACGCCCTCCCGTTTTAATGAGCAGTTTTTAGTCATGCTCAGGACCGACCCATTGTTCTCCATCTGAAGACATATCCTCACCCCTTATCACAATGTATGCCACAAGCCTTTTCCTGCGAGTTACCGTCATTGTAGCACATCATATTCTATATTAATGATGGAATGTAGTGAACCAGCGCAAATATATAAACGTAGAGCGAAATATCCGCTATAATCACGGGCTAGGTATCCCGGTCGTCTCGTTCAAAGTCAGAAAAAGCGACTCCGGGCTGGCTTGAGGTATTAGTCAGCCACTCCCGAGCTGAGCGGATAGACTCTAAAGGGGTATTGCCATGCTCGATGCCGTCAATAACATTAGTAATATATTCAGAGATGTCAAATAAGGTTATAGAGTCATCTTCATCGTCTACCAGGTTGCAACTGTTCAGACTTTCAGTGGCCATTGAAAACACTGCTAGTGATTTCAGATCTTGTTGAAGCACCAGGCTATCAATCACTCTCAGAAATGGCCTAACAAATGTTGCCTTTCGCCAGCGATAGGTCTTCTCGCCATATTGGTAATAACTGCCATCACAGAACCAACGATCATAGTAGCTCTCAATCTGCTTTTTTGAGAAATGGTGCGGTGCTTTAGCTAGACTGTCATATGCCATACACAGCCAGTTATAGACTCTAATGACAGTGTAGTCGCCGGCTCCATTGATTTCCTGGTAGTCATCGTAATTTGCTCGTAGGTGTTCAATGTATTTCAGTAGTTGTTTCTTGTCGCCCGCCCGAAAGGCAACTAGACCGTCACTCATGCAACGGATCGTGTCTGATAATGCTTGTCCGTTCCAATAATCTGAGAACTTCTCAGCTGTTACCTTGATCATTGGGTGATATGTCATAGGCCTCCATCAGTAAGTTAAGTAGCTACTCTTTGAGTATAAACGTAGAGCGAAATATCCGCTATAATGGAGCTTATGAAAAAGTTGATGGGGGTGATCGTCGGTGTCTTGCTGGTCGTGGCGGGCTATGTCTGCTGGGCGCTACTTAGACCATTGCCCTTGTTGACGCCCAGCGTCAAGCTGCAGACGATTGATGCTCAGCCGTTTACCTCAGATAAGCTGGATAGTGGTAGGGGAGCTATCGGCTTTGTTAATCCGGCTAACCGTGAAATCAGCTGTCGAGCGTTGGGTAATGGCGAGGAGTATGCCGCTCCTAAGCCGACTGCTAGTATCGCCAAGCTGATCACCGCCCAAGTCGTACTCGGTAAGATGCCCCTGGCTAAGGGTGAGAGTGGACCCAGCCTTAGTCTCAACAGTCAGGACGAAGCAAGCTATTGGCAGGACTTGGCGGTAGGTGGCAGTAGTGTGCAGATGATGGCGGGACAGACGATTAGTCAGCGTCAGCTACTGGAGGGGACTTTGCTGGCGAGTGCCAATAACATGGCTAATCGCCTGGCGATCTGGGCGTTTGGCCCGATGGATAACTACCGTCAGGTGGCTAGCCAATGGTTAAGAGATCATGAGCTCACTGATACCATCATCGGTACTGATGCTAGCGGACTGGACCCGTCAACGAAATCTACTCCGACTGATCTATGCAAGATTCTACTATTAGCTAGCCAGCAGCCTATCCTAGCGGAGATCATGAGCGAGTCAGGGGCGACTATGCCCTCGGGCGAAGTCATTCATAATACTAACCGCCTGCTGGGGCGAGACGGTGTCTTCGCCGGTAAAACAGGCTTTACTCATGAAGCGGGGCGGGGTGTGGTCACGGCCAGTCGGCGCCGGATTGATGGAGTGACGGTGATTGTCGGTGTCGTCAGTATGGGTAATGACAGCTACAATACCGCCTTCAGGCGAACCGAGCAGCTTCTGGAGAGTAGCCGTCGGGACATTGCGGTCAGTCAGCTAGAGGCTAATACATCAGTCGGTAAGCTAAGCTCCACTTGGGGTGCCAGTCGGTTAGTTACCGCTAAGCCGGTCACTGTGCCGTACTGGGTTGATAGCCCGCCTAAGAGTAAGTTCGTTCACTATCTGTCAGACGAAGTTGATAGTGCCAGTGCGGGCAGTATCTATGGACAGCTGAGTCTGGGTAACAACCAGATCAATGTCATCACAGAGCGAACGATCAAGCCAGCTTCACTGACCTGGCGCCTGACTCATCCGTTCTAATTCCCGCATTAACGCCTTAATGCTAGTCCGCACACCTTAATCTACGATGACCGTCATTATCTAAATAAATCGCTGTGCGTACCTGTCCGGTACAGCATCACACAGCGCCTACCGGTATCGACCTTATAGATCAAAAGCCTGCCCAGCGGATGCTAACAAAGATATCTTGCTGTGACAAAATACAACCATGCGTTACCTTAATCTTAGGCAACACAACTTATATGCATCCTGCTGAGACCAGTCCGGCTCAATGTGACACTCCCGATATTCTTTATAGTCTCTTCCTTTTAGAGGGTGGTCTAGGTATTCTCTGGGCAACCGAAGATACCACTATCAGTGCCGGTAGTGTCTAATAGGTAATTAGCCATAAGTTCTTGGCGGAAGGAGAGGGATTCGAACCCTCGGTGGGTTGCCCCACACCGGTTTTCAAGACCGGCTCCTTAAACCACTCGGTCACCCTTCCGCTAAGTATTATAGCAGAGCTGAACAGAGACGTACGCTCTTTAGCCGGAATAGTTTTCTGTTAATGCTCTTCATCATTTCTCTTGTTGCCGCTTGGCTAACTGAATTACTCGTTACTCCGGCCCTCATTCTTCACTCTATTATCATTTCCTTCAGACCCGCCTGGCTGGCTCGTGCACTGCTGAGCTTCAAGCGTGCACAGTCTTCAGGAAATGACTAATAGAGTGAAGGACAACAGACACCCTTTATACGCTAAGAGGCTATTTGTGTGTCACAGCGGCTTATCTGAGACCCTGGTCAGGGCAAAATCACCCATACCGCTCATAGCATAAAGTCTAGCTACCGCAGCCAGAGCCTCATCCTGCAATGCTTGGTTACCGGCGATCCGGTCTCGGAAAAAGTCGGGGAAAGACTCAGGAAAATCATCCGGACAATCCTCAGAATCATAGTCGTAGTCATAGAAGAAGACTCGACTAAGTACCTGACGTTCCTCAGTAGTCAGATCATCAAAATACCCTGGATGATTCTCGTAGAGCCCACCGACGATATTGATCAACCTCTGGTATTGGTTGTAGTGCATACGTCTACCTCCCGATCGTACATATCAATCACTTAGACATCATCGCCGTGATGCTCCTTGATGGCGATAATGCTACCAACATTATTTCATAAATGGTACGCTCTAGAGTTAAGAGAGCCACTGCCCAATTATGCTACAATAACAGCTATGAACAAGTATGCTGACCAAGTCAAACAAGTAGTCAAAGACTTATACGGGGTCGACATCAACGCCGAGCTGACTCGCCCCGAGGCGAAGTTCGGTGATTATGCCACCAATGTAGCGTTGCGTCTGGCCGGTCAGCTAAAGCGTCCGCCGAGGGATATCGCTAACGAGATTAAGCAGAAACTGGATCAATCGGGGCAGTTTGATGAGGTGACCATCGCCGGCCCGGGCTTTATCAACCTGACCGTATCGGCTAAAGAGCTGGACGGTGACTTGGAGCGAGCCTTTCAGGCTAAGATACCTTATGGTGAGAATCGTGATGGTCGGGGTAGGGTGGTCGTCCTGGATTTTCCCAGTACTAATACGGCAAAGCCTTTTTCCGTCGGTCATATGCGGTCGGCTAACCAAGGCTGGGCAGCTCGTAACTTGATGCTGGCGACCGGCTGGAAAGCGATTAGCGACAATCATCTCGGTGATTACGGTTCGCCGTTTGGCATCTGGGTGGTGGGTTTTCGGATGTTTTCTGATGAAGAAAAGCTGGCTAAACGGGGTATCTATGAGCTGGGTGATATCTACATCAAGACTAAGCAGGCGATCAAAGAGGAGCAGGCGAAAGGTGAGCATAAGATTGAGGAGCAGGCGCAAGACTGGCTGCTGAGAATTGAGCGTGGCGATCCCGAAGCGGTGGCTTATTCGGATAAGTTTAATCAGATCTCACTTGATCATATTCATGCCGTGATGAAACGCCTCGGTGTCTCAACCGACTATGAGATTGGCGAACGGTCGTTGGCTAAGCTGGGTAAGGAAGAAGTGGCTAGATTAGTTAAAGAGGGGGTGGCCGAACAAAATGAAGATGGCTCGGTGATCATCAGGCTGGATGACTACGGCATCGAGACACCTCTTCTGGTACTCAAATCTAATGGTGCACCGCTCTATGCGACAAACGACTTAGCGACGCTGGCCTTTCGAGAGCGAGAGTTTAAGGCTGATCGGGCTATCTATGTCGTAGCATCAGAGCAGAAGTTTTATTTCGCTCAGCTATTTGCGGCAGCTAAGAAAATTGGCTACGATGCTGAGCTAATTCATATGTGGTATGGGCTGGTTGACCAGATCAACGAAGACGGCGTCAGAGAGAAGATGTCGTCTCGTAAAGGAGTGGTCTTACTGGAGGAGCTGCTGGATGAGGCGGAGAAGCGAGCTCGGGCTAATGCAAAATCTGAGGGTATTAGCGATGAGGATATCCACCGGATCGCTCTCGGGGCGATCAAGTTTACTGATTTCTCGGCAGATCGACGGACCGGTATGCTCTTTAACTGGGATAGGATGTTTAATCTGACCGGCTATTCCGGACCATATGTCCAGTATGCGGCAGTCCGGATCAATAAGATTTTACATGACAATAAAATAGGTAAGCCCGACCCTGATTATGACTACCGGGCGGAAAAGCAGGTCATTCTCAAGCTCCTTGATTACCCCTCCGTGGTCAAGCAAGCGGCAGACTATCTGGAGCCACATCGAATCGCTACCTATATCTATGAGCTCGCCAAAGAAATGAACCGCTATTACGAGACTACGCCGGTAGCTACCAAAGACGTACCGGCCGGGGTCAAGGCGGCTCGGCTTGGCCTCTTAAGGCGGGTGGCTTATGTCTTTGAGCACGCTCTTAAGATCTTAGGGATTGACATCCCTGAACGGATGTAACTATGGCGGAGTCAAGACAAGCTCGCTTGCTTTGGATCGACCTTGAGATGACCGGGCTTGATCCTGCTCGGGATAAAATCATTGAGGTGGGGGCGATAGCGACCGACTTTGACTTTCATCAAGTGGCGGATTATCAGGCGTCGGTCAAGGTTTCGCCGGAGCTGATGCGGCGTCGGATGGTAGGTAAGTTCTGGGAGGAGCATGACGCCACCCGCCAAACCCTGATGGAACGTAGCTCATCGACTGAGGCTTTACCCACCGGCCAAGTAGAGAACCAACTGGTTGATTTCATCAAGCAGTACTTCGTACCTGATCAGCCGGTCTATCTGGCGGGCAACTCGATTCACCAAGACCGCAAGTTTATTGAGCGGGAATGGCGAGAGCTGGACAAGCTGCTGCACTACCGGATGCTTGATGTCAGCGCTTGGAAGATCTTATTCGAGGAGCGGGGAGTAGCCTTTCACAAGCCCGAGCTTCACCGAGCTATGAGTGATATCGAGGGCTCAATCGCTGAGCTGAAGTACTATCTGAAACGAGTCAAGTTTGATGAGCGAGAGTGAAGTGCGGCAGTTGATCGCCAGCTACGACGGGGTGACACCGGATGATCGGTCAACCTCTAAGCTGGCTATCTATAGCATCAAAGGGCAAGTCATGGCGGTAGTGCACCCGGGGTCTCAGCCGGTGAGTATCGGTCTGAGGTGCGACCCTAACCTGGGAGAATTACTGCGTCGCCGGTATGAATCGGTTTCACTGGAGTCCGGATTAAATAAGAAGAGATTTATCAATATTCTTCTGGTGGGGCAACTTAGTGACGAAGAAATCAAGTCACAGATACGACACGCCTACGAAGAGACTAATCGACTATTGACCGCCGGCAGCTGATTGATTGGCTTGATTGCCCTGGTCAGTAACCTGACCTTTGTTAGTCTCTTCATCAGGGCGAGCCTCGGCGTCATCTTTAGGGCTACTGTCGTTTTTCTTCTTAGTCTCTTCCAGGCGACTGAGTAGCTCGTGGATATCGATATGAGTGGTATTGAGCAGGCTAGACACCTTAGCGTTCTTAGATGCTTTATAAGCACTGACGGTAGCGTCAGAGATGGCCTCTAGACGCTTTTTGAGCTCGGTGTAATATGCACTATCTAGGTCGCCACTAGCTTTGGCATTGTTGAGCTTCTCAGTAGCGGTTTCATCTGCCTCGACGTCAGTGGCTTTGCCGTTCTTATCTACAGCGAAAGTTAAGTGTTCACTGAGCTCCTTACTGTGCGACAGCATGACCAGCCCAGTCTCGGCGGTGATGGCGGACATATCTTTCGACTGAAACTCGGCATTGTCCACACCATAGTCAACGATGCTCTGTAAATTGGCCAGTGCTTTGCCCAAGACTTGAGCTCGCTTACCTATCCCGCCGCCATTATTGCTCAGGGCGGCTACAACTGAAATGATCACGATCAGAGCGACGATCCCGATACCGGCGAAAGTAAAAGCACGGTTAGAGATGGGCAACTTATGGCTAACCTGGGTCTGAGGGGCGATAGCGTCCAGATAGTCCATGCTTCCCTCGGGGGTGTCCAGTCGGGGCGGGGCGCCCGGCTGAGCAGTGGGCTGACCGTTGATCGGCGGCACGGTAGGTGCCTGCATGTACATCTGATTGGCGTTGATAGAGGAAAACTGGTTGGGTGTCTGGGGCTGAATCTGAGGCTGCGCTTGGTTAGGTCCGGAGACTAACTGCTCTCGACGCAATTGCTCGACTACCTGAGAGTCGGTCGAAGTGAGCTGACCGGCAGTATCAGCGATATTACCGGATACGCTATAGCCCTGTAAGTTTTGATTAACATAATTATTGCTGCCGTAAATCTGCTGACTGGTCGGTCGATCATCCTCGATCTTGATATTGAGGGCGCTCTCGCCGAAGACATTATCCGGCGAAGTCTGTCCTGTCTGGACTAGCACCCGACCGACCCCTTTATAGGGGTTGTGGTGTGGATTATTGAAGTTCCCGCCCTCTGCCATATCTTAATTTTAGCATAATCTTGACTTTTCGCATTATCCGGGTCTATCAGATATAATCAAGGTGTGAACAATGACGCTAAGGAGGAAATCCGAGCTAAGCTAGCGATAGAAGAAGTGATTGGCGAGTATGTCCAGCTAAAGCGGTCGGGGCGTTACTGGAAGGGGTTAAGTCCCTTTACTAATGAGCGAACACCATCTTTCTTCGTGACACCGGATCGGGATATCTGGCATGATTTTTCATCGGGTAAGGGCGGCGATATCTTTTCATTCATCATGGAAATGGAAGGGCTGGACTTCAGAGGGGCGTTAGAGCTCTTGGCCCGCAAGGCCGGGGTTGACCTCTCAAAGTATCAATCCGGGCGGGCTCGGGACAATGCCCAGCGCAAGGAGCGGTACTTCCAGATGAATAACTTAGCGGTTAACTATTACCAGCGTCAATTAGTCCAGTCAACCAAGGCGTCAGACTACGCTAATAAGAAGCGTCGTCTTAGCCGAGAAACTATTCTCGAGTGGGGGATCGGTTATGCTCCCGAGAGACCTGATCTGACGGGTGTTTTGACTCGACGAAACTATCACCGAGACGAGATGAAGCAGGCGGGGCTACTGGGCTATTCCGGGCGAGAGCTGTTCTTTAACCGCCTGATGATTCCACTTAGGGATCGACGAGGACAGGTGGTTGGCTTCACCGGCAGGATTATCGGGGTAGGCGAGCCAAAATACCTCAACACACCGGATACATTACTCTTTCACAAAGGTCAGCAACTCTTTGGCCTGAGCTTTGCCGCTCAGGCGATCCGTCAGGCCGGTTATAGCGTGATCGTCGAGGGCAATTTAGACGTGATCACCTCACACCAGGCCGGTATCAAGAATGTAGTCGGGGTGGCCGGCACGGCACTGACGGTAGAACACCTAAAGAGCCTGAGCCGGCTCAGTAGCGACATCAGGTTTTGTTTTGACAGCGATAAAGCGGGCGTTGCTGCTACCGAGAAAGCAATCAAGCTGGCCGGTTCGTTAGAGCTAAAGTTGTCGGTGATTGACTACTCCAGTAGTAGCGCCAAAGATCCTGACGAGCTGATCCACCAGGATCCGACCCTCTGGCGACAGGCTCTAACGAATTATCAGCCGGCGGTCAACTGGGTGCGAGATTATTATCTTAAGACTATCGGCGTTGATACTGTCGAAGGACAGAAAAAAGTGACTGATCGAACGCTCAGCGTGATTAGCTCGCTAGCTGATCCGGTTGAGCGAGAGGGCTATATTAAGGAGCTGTCGGCGGTAGTGGGCATCAGCGTCGGCTCGCTGGTTGACCGACTAAAGATGCTCCAGAGAGGCAGTACGTCGTCTCGGCGACAGCTGAAGCAGCCTCGCACTAAGGCGAATATCGCCGAGAAGCGTCGCTTTAATTATCTTGACCCGATTTTGGCTTACCTGGGTAGCCATGCTGACTTGCGGTCAAAATATCTCCGATATCTGCCCGACGAACAGCTACCCGGAGTGGATCAGCTGGTCAAACAGTGGCTAAGCTCGACCGAACTCTGGGGAGATGGATTAATTGACCGGGTGACAGAGGCGATGGAGCGACCGGGAGCTGAGCTGGATCAGCTGGATCAAGTCCGTACTCGGCTGGTGCAACTAATGATGGTTAATGACCAAGCCGGCTCGACTATTGATGGGATCAAGTCGGAAGATGATCTGCTGGAATACATCTGTTATTTCGAGCGAGACTATTATTTACTGCGAGCTAAGCAATTGACTAGCGAGTCAATGGCTGACGGGGTAGCTGAGGCGGAGTGCTCCAGGCTGATGACCGAAGCAACCAAAGCTCGCCGGCTAGCCGAACGACTCAGTCCCAGCCGGAATCGACGTAACGGCTATGCCGGGCTGGAAGAGGTGCTGGCGGAAAGTAGCGACCATGCTGATTCACGTTAACAAGGTTACTGATAATGCAAAGCAAAGCTTATTTCATCGATGTTAGCCGAGTGGAAGATAACTTGGCGCATCTATTAGAGCACTGTCTCATCCATCAGATAGCTGATCTGGCGGCGGCTGATGGTAATCAATTCTTCCTGGGCAACTGTCATGGCGTAGTTGGTCCCGGTGCGTTAGTCTTTGTGGTAGAGTACCTGAGCCAACCTGCCATTGAATGTATACAGAGCTTCTTAGCTGATAAGCCGGAGATACCGCAGAGTGCTGTTGCCTGCGAGATAGAGCAAATCAAGGCTGAGGATGACAGGGAGTTAATCGTCAAAGGTAGTATCGAGGATGTAACCCGAACGATCAATCGGATATTCCGGGACAGCCGGATAATGGAACTGGAGAAGATGTCGAAACCGGTTGTCAATGAGTCTGACGACAAGCCCGCTAATCGGATGATTGTCTATGGTGCAGAGCTGAAGCCGATTACTTTCATACTGGATGTTTACCTAGATAATCCGAGTGTGGATGATAGACTGATCTTTAGCAAACTACACATGGTAATATCGTCGCTAGTCGCCCAAGCGACTAATAACGACAGTGCCTACGCCATTGAGTACTATCGGGATTACTATGAACAAGACAGGATAGTCAGCTTCTCGTATATGTATAAAACTGTCGATCGTGAGGCTCCAGATAGGATTACGGAGCGACTACGGGGGATAATCGCTTCGTCGGAACTGTGGGCAGATCAGCAGAAGTTTAGTGATTATCGAGCATTGGCTAGCGAATCTGCTAGCGAAAAATGCTCTACCCTTGATTGCCTAGGCGTGACTGCTTCGGAGCGATACCTAACTAAGCTTTTTACGCCCGCTAGGGTGCGTCGATTGTGGAGTCAGCTGCGAGTGAGGCTACTATAATGAGTCATGACTGGAGGATAAGGCCTTAAAGTTTGCGTTATTTATCGGTTATGCTAAAATCTATTAAAATAGCAGTGGAGAAACAAAGAGTAAAAATATGAAAGATGAATCACCCAAAGCCCAGTTAATTCAAAAGATCAAGGCAGTCAACAATATCTTAGTGACTGTCTCTCGTAATCCTAGCGTGGATCAGCTGGTATCCGCCTTAGCCCTAGCGATGGCCCTAAATAAGTTAGGTAAGCGCTCGGTAGCTGTCTTTAGTGGTCAGATACCTGCTGAGATTCACTTCCTTGATCCTGAGAAAGTGTTTGAAAGTAATGCCGATAGCTTGCGAGATTTCATCATTAGTATCAGCGTCGACAAGGCTGACCGGATGCAGGTTAAGCCGGAAGGGGACTTCGTCAAGGTCTATATCACGCCATACCGAACGACTATCACGCCGGATGACCTACGCTTTGAGGATGGTGACTTTAATATTGAGCTGATTATTGCCATCGGTGTGGCTAGCCGAGATGAGCTGGATGCCTCGATCGCCAGCCATGGCAAGATCTTCCATAATGCCGTGACCGCTACCATGAACTTGAGTAAGCTTAATGATGCCCTGGGGACGATCAGTTGGCAGGATGAGCGCCTGGGCTGCTACTCTGAGATGTGCTATAGCTTGGCCGTCGGGCTGGCAGGCAATGACAAGAGTCTGATCGATAGCTCGGTAGCTACGGCTTTCTTAACCGGTGTTGTCTCGGCGACGGATCAATTCCGTAACAGCGTCACTACGCCGGCTATCATGTCACTGTCGGCCGAACTGATGGCTAAGGGGGCAAATCAGCAGCTGGTTACCTCTGAGCTTGAGTCTGCTAAGGAAAAACAGAAAGACGAGGCGGCAGAGGCAGAGGAGGAAGAAGACCACTCGATCAGCTTTAGTCGAGATCAGGCTGATCGTCAGACTAAGCCAACCGGCCCTCATCCGGTGGAAGCTGAGACGGTGGTTAGTCACTCCGACTCAGCCGGCGGGGAATCTAACCCTTATGCCGGGTATGTTGAGCCGGCTTCTCCTGCGCCGACTGAATCATCGCCTAGTGGTAATCAACCTGGGCCGGCAGTAAATAACTCTCAGCCGGAGCTGGTTGTGCCGGAGAGAGCGGCGTCAGCCACTCCGATTGACCGACCCGAGCCTCAGCCGATTCCACCGACACCAACGATCGAACCGGTGGTACAGGATAGAAGCAGCGAGAGCCAACCGTACCTTGAGGATCCTAATTCACAGGTAACCGGCTTGCCGACGATTGCCGACGGCGCTTCGCTTCAGAAAGACTCGGGGTCATACTTAGTTGATGATATTGATGGAGTGAGGGATAGTCGAGCGCACGATGATTTACCATTTAATCAGCCCAACCAAGTCTCACCAATTCCGCCGGTCGGAGCAATGTCGAATCCTAACCCTACTGCGATGCCGACTCAACCACCGATGCCTAGTGCTATGGATGCTGCTACGCCTACGCCGGAGACTATGCCTCCGGCTCCGGCTAACTTGACTCAGACTCCATCAACCATGGGGTTACCACCGGCGCCAATGGGACAGCAGATGACAGATGGCTTACCCGAGAACAATCCTCAGCCGGGGGCTGCTTCCTTACCGCCCTTACCTCCGACGCCGACGGCCGGGCTAGATACCACCAATCTTCCTCCGGCCAGTCCGGCTGTCCCGCCGGCACCGGAACAACCGACTCCGGCACCGCAGCCGGCCGCCCCGGGACAAACCGCTAATCCACCTGACCCCGGTCAGTTCGTGATACCATCGTAGAGTGAGCTTAGTAGCTAATCCTGATCAGATCATTCTCGTTGACAAGCCGGCGGGTATTTCCTCCTTTGGCGTAGTGGCGATAGTGCGACGTCATCTGACGAGGCTGATTGGACGTCGGGTCAAAGTGGGGCATTGCGGTACGCTGGATCCTTTTGCGACCGGGCTGCTTATCTTAGTCAGCGGCAGGAACACTAGACGGGCAGGCGAGTTCAGTGGACTGGATAAAGTTTACCAAGCGACGATTCGCTTGGGAGCTCGTTCGACCACCGGCGACCCGGAGGGTGAGATTACCGAGTCGCACTCTAGACCACCCAGCTTAGAGCACATCAGAGAAGTATTAAGTCAATTCACCGGTCAGATCCAACAAGTACCACCCAGCTATAGTGCGATCAAGGTCAATGGCAGGCGAGCTTATCAGCTGGCTAGAGCGGGTAAGCCTGTCGCTCTGTCGCCTCGCACTGTGTGGGTGTATGCAATAGAGTTAGTTAGCTATAGCTACCCTGAGCTAACTATTAAGACCAAAGTCAGCAGTGGTACTTATATTCGTTCACTGGCGAGTGATATGGGCGAGCGGCTGGGCACCGGCGCTTATACGGTCGCCCTGCGTCGATTATCGATCGGGTCATATGACGTAGCCCAGGCACATCAGTTGCGAACAGAGGCGGAATCTGGTAAACTCACCTTATGATTACTAAGGAAGACAAGTTAACAGCGATTAAGTCAACTCAGCTCCATGATGGTGACGTAGGTTCATCGTCGGCTCAAGTGGCTATCCTAACTAAGAGAATCAATGAGATCACCGAGCATATGAAGCAAAACAAGCATGATTTTATGGCTCGGCGAGGATTGATCCAGATGGTTGGGCGGCGCAAGAAGCTATTAAAGGCTCTAGAGCAGACCGACTACGATCAGTATAAGAAAGTTATTGAGACACTCGGGCTACGCAAATAGCGAGCCGACTTAATTGCCAGGTAGTGGTTCGTCAAGGTTAGCCTGACGAGCTATGTCGGTAGTTGTGCATCGGGCATCGAAGACAGCTATGCTTTGGCTGGTGCTATACCTCACGGTCTTTAAGGTTCACTGCATATCGGGCGAGTGTTCTCGCCCGGCTATGCTAAAATAGAAGGGTAATATTAATCATGTGTTGGCGGTGAACATGGTAACGAAGCCTATTTTTAGCCGGCGTTCCTGTGCCCGCTACCAACACTAGGAGAAGAATATATGACGAAAGTTATACAGACCGGTAAAGATATCATTCGGGTATCGACAGACTGGTTAGGACGAGAGCTCTCGATGGAAGTTAATAGGGTTGGCTTTCGTACGACAGCTAGCGTGATTGTCCGCTATGGTGACACGGTGGTGCTGGGGATAGCTGATAGTGGCGAAGTCAATCCCAACCTCGACTATTTTCCGCTGTCAATTGATTACGAAGAGAAGTATTATGCCTCGGGTAAGATTAGCAGTTCACGCTTTATCAAGCGGGAGGGGCGTCCTTCCGACGAGGCGATCTTGATCGGTCGCCTGATTGATCGTCCGATCCGTCCGCTTTTCCCGAAGGGTTATCGTAATGAATGTCAGGTGGTGACCACTGTGCTGTCGATGGATCCGGCTTTTCGCCCTGATGCGGTGGCAATGTTGGCTGCCTCGGCTGCTCTGGTGCTGACTGGTGTGCCTTTCGATGGACCGATTGCCGGGTTAAGGATTGGGCTGGATGAGCAGGATAACTTCCGTGCCTTTATGAGCCGGAGTGAGCTGGAGCAGAGCCGGCTGGACTTATTTGTGGCGGGTAAGACTGATAAAGTGATGATGGTTGAGGCCGGTGCTAATGAAGTGAGCGAAGATACCCTGGCAGATGCTTTTGCTTGGGCGCTAGAGCAGATCAAGCCCGCTCTGGACCTCCAGCTGGAGCTACGTGACTTAGTTCAGCCTGAAGCGCAGAGCTACCAGCTGGTCACACCGGATGAGCAGATCGCTGAGCAGGTCGAGAGCTATCTATCTGACAAGCTACCTGATGATCTGCGGGTCACTTACGCCGAGCGCAACCCTCGGATTGCCGAGATCAAGCAGGCGATGCTGGAGTATTTCCAGGCAGACTACGACGAGGCGACCTGGCTGGAGCGGCAAGCTGATTATCTCGATGCTTTTGATAAGGTGATGCATCAAAATGTTCGCCAAGGCATCATCGAACGGGGTATCAGGCCGGATGGACGCCAGCTTGACGAGATCAGGCCACTGTCGTCTGAGGTTCATTTACTGCCTCGCACTCATGGCTCGTCACTATTTACCAGGGGTTTGACCCAGGCATTAAATATCGTGACTCTGGCGCCACTATCTTATGCTCAACTAGTTGACACTATGGAAGTGACTGATGGTGAGCGACGCTATATGCATCACTACAATGCTCCGGGCTATACAGTGGGCGAGATCAAGCGGCTGGGTGCGCCCGGTCGACGGGAAGTGGGGCATGGCTACCTGGCGGAACGGGCTCTTCTACCGATGCTACCGGACAAAGAAGACTTCCCCTATGCGATCCGGTCGGTCACCGAAATCATGTCTCAGAACGGCTCGACCTCGATGGCTGCCACTTGCTCGTCCTGTCTGGCGCTAATGGATGCCGGCGTACCGCTCAAGCGCCCGGTCTCAGGCGTGGCGATGGGGCTGATCGTTGACGGTGATCGGCACTTCGTGCTGACTGACTTAGCCGACCAGGAAGATTTTGCCGGTGATATGGACTTTAAGTGTACCGGTACTACCGAGGGTATCACTGCCTTGCAGATGGATATGAAAGTGCATGGTTTGCCGGTAGATATCTTGCGAGACGCTCTAAAGCAGGCTAAGCAGGGACGAGCCAAGATCTTGGCTCACATGCTCCGAACTATCGCTGAGCCAAGGGCTGAGCTGTCGCCCTATGCACCGAGAATTGAGAAGCTACTGGTTAATCCCGATAAGATCGGCTCAATCATCGGCAAGGGCGGTGAAACGATCAATAAGATCACCAGTGAGACCGGCGTCGAGATAGATATTGATGAGAGCGGACTGGTCACCTTTGCCAGTACCGATAGCGAGAAGATGCAGCAGGCGATTGATTGGGTCAAGGGGCTGGTTGAGGAGCCGGAAGTCGGCAAGGTCTATACTGGCACGGTAGTCGGCTTGAAAGACTTTGGCGCATTTATCAATATCTTGCCCGGAGTGGATGGTATGCTCCATGTCAGCAAGATCGCTGAACGTCGAATTAGTAGCCCTGACGAGGTCCTAAAGGTCGGTCAGAAAGTGAGGGTCAAGCTAACACTGATAGACGATAAGGGCCGTCTCAGCTTGACCATGCTAGGCGTCAAACAGGATATTTGAGCGGAAGGAGTGAAGGGTGGCAACAGCGATAATCACGGGCGGTAGTACCGGGCTGGGGCTGCTCTTCGCTGAAGCGCTAGCCGAGCAGGGACTAGACCTGATCTTGATCGCTCGGGATAAAGCTAGGCTCAAACAGATCTGTCGTGACCTAGCTGAGCGTCATCATGTCGCAGTTGAGCCGATCGCTATTGACCTGGCTGATCCGGATAATGCTGAGATCATCGCCAAAGTCATCAGCAAAACCAAGGATCTTTTTTACCTCATCAATAACGCCGGCTTTGCTACTCACTTCCGAGCCGGAGACGGCGGTGAACGGATACGTCGCCTGCAGCGAAACGCCGTCAATGTCATGGCGCTTAATACGCTGCTCTTTAGCTCAGCCGCTGTCTGACCAATGGTCAAGGTGAGGCGGGGGCATATCATCAACATCGCCAGCACGGCAGCTTGGACCTATACCGGGAACTACTCGGCAATCAAGAGCTATGTGCTGACCTATACTCAGAGCCTGGCGCTGGAACTGGAAGATACTGGGGTAACGGCCACGGCCGTCTGTCCGGCCTGGATGCACACCAACTTTCATAGCGTAGCGGGGCTGGCAGAGCCGGCGATTCCTGAATGGCTCTACGTCCGACCGGAGCAGGTAGTCAGCGAGACGTTGCGGGCGGTGCAGCGAGGTAAAAGCCTGGTGATACCGGCTCGGCGTTGGCGACTAATCATCTGGTGCTTGACACATGGACCGAGGGCTTGGCGTCGACAGTTCACTAAGTCATACCTAAGGACTAAGAATTACAGGCATTAGAGAGTCCTTTTTAAGCATAAAAATTTTATAGTAGCTTTATAGTAGACCAATTTTACAGATGTGAACTAGGCTATTTTAGCCCTAAAAAACTTTATAGTAGCTTTATAGTAGGTAAATCACTGCCTGTAATTTAGTACCCAAATAGCTCGTGGGTCAGTTGGTGATTTGCCTTTATGAGTTACTAGACCCATTTCTTCTAGCCTTTTTAGTCTTAAGGATATGGTCGGTCGTGACATTACCAGCTTATCCATGATTTCACCGGTACCCATCCCATTTGGACTCATTCTAATGGTGTTTAACACTAGATCAGAGCCTTTAGGTAGCTTAGACAATAACTCGTCGCCTAGCCTCATAACCGCTTCCAGCCTTAGTTTCACGTTGCCACTGTTCTGGGTGTAAATTGGGTCAATGTATCCCGCCTTCCTCATTTCTGTCACAATGCGCTTAATACCCTCACCAAGCTCTTGTCCAAAGCCCAGCTCTGTACAGACTCTAGCTATACGGGGGTTGCGAGCAAAGCGACTAATATTCATCAGGTCGCTTGTGTTAGCTAAGCCGGGAAATATACCGGGGCTAATTATCTCAATTCTTGTGGGATATATCTCTACGTGAACATAGTCACCGGAAAGACTATAGGACCGATGAACCAGGGCATTTACGAGACCCTCCAGCCAAGCGTCTCTAGGGATGATGTCATTAAAGACAAACTCATTATTGTTGCCGAGGGATTTGCGCTTAGTAATTATTCTATCAATAATATCCGTAGCTCGATAGATCAGATTAGGTATGTTGTCGTACAGTCGATGGTCATTATCTGAATCGATATTTAGTTTAGCTCCAACTCCCTGTTCGTCTGCTAGAAATTTAGTAACTCGCACACTTGCTTGCGGGAATACGTCCTGGGGGTGTTTAGAGAACAATAGATGACAGGCGTTGGTTTGACGATTATCGGAGCTAAGTAAAAATCTTGCTCGTAGAATGCTGAATGGATCCTTGCCCTTATAACCAATCTTTGCACAATACTTACTAATCAGATCGCTGTCCAAATCTTGAGTAGTGCTATCTTTAACTATTTCGCCATCGTATTGCCTAAGTCCTTTGTTATACTCTAGCTCTCTTCGGTCGTTGTATTTTAGTTCTCTTGAGTCGTCGCCTACTCGCATAAAACATTTGCCGGACTGATCCTCGTAGACAGTATCGGAAGGGCTAACCGTCAGAAGTAGAACCTCATCCAGGTCTCCGGATGAGTTGATTAGCTTCATTTTCTCTATTGGTACATTGATATGCGGTCTTATGTAATCGTGAATGGCTTGGCGGACTTCGTTCTCAAACTTGGGGTTGTAATTAAGCCCTGCAACTTTGCCATTGCTTGCTCCGATTACCAGTAATCCTCCTTCGGCATTGGCAAAAGCGATAATGGGTCTAGCGATGTCGACTGGTCTTATTTTTATCCCCTTACGTTCGAACCATTGTGATTCTGGACGATTAAGCAATATTTCTACTCTTTTTTCACAGGGAACCGACTGCAGATTGTCTTCATAGAGGATACTCATAGGGTTAGTATACTATACTATACTATAAAACTTTATAGTAGCTTTATAGTAGACTGATTTTACAGATGTGAGCTAGTCTGTTTTAGCCCTAAAAAACTTTATAGTAGCTTTATAGTAGAGGATATGACTCGGTAATGTATAATTTAACTCTCATTCCAGCCGGAACCATTGATGGATCTACGAGGTGGGTAACCTGACTTATGGGCTAACGACTAGCCGGCAAGTAGCCTTAACTATGAGAAAGACGGTGGCTTCGCCGAGTCATACTTGGTTATGCTATGATGATTATAGAAAATAAAGGAGGTAAGTTTAATGAGCGAGAGTGTAAACCCGTTTGACAGCCAAGCAAGCAAGAGCAAAGCTTCGTCAGACAAGGCTGGCAAGGATAAGCCTGTCTCACCGTTTGATGAGGGCAAGGCGAGTAATGAGCCTAAGAAATCAGGCAAGTCCAATAAGAAGCTGATCATCGGCATCGTTTCAGCGGTGGTAGTGCTGATCCTGGTTGTAGTTGGAGTGATCGTTTTCATTAACTTAAATAAAGTCACCACCAAAGACTATAGCGAAGCTTATGATGCTCTAAATAATGTTAAGGAGAAGATCGACGATAATAAGGGCATATCGTTATCCGGTAGCTCTGATCTGACGGCTGACAAGTATCACCAGATGGTTGACAAGGCTAAGAGTCAGATAAAGAGCGCCGATAAAGCCATCACCGAGCTGGGCAAGATGAAAGCTATCGAGAAAGACAAGGATAGTAAAGAGAAATTTGACAAGTTTAAGGGCGAATTTGACAAGTACTCCGGCAAGACGAAAGAAGTGATGGACAAGATGAACGAGGTAGTCCCCATCTACATCGCTATGCGAAAGCCCTATAATATCAAGGCGAGTGCGGGTACTGATGCTTACTATAGGGAGCGCTCTAATAACTACCAGCAGGTGGTTTCAATAGCTAAGGATGCCAAGATCAAAGGTGACCAAGAGCTGGCGGACGGCGTAAAAGAACTGGCTGAGGCAGCCCAGGCTTATGCGGATTACTACAAGAAGGTAGCTAATGGCGAGAAGGTCAACTATAGCGACTTCAGCAAATCGTTCAGTAAATTCACCAAGGCCAACTCGACAGTCAGATCGTCAGTGATTAAGATGGTGTCGTCACTGAGAGACGCTAACTACTCGAGTTCATTCTCCAGTCTGAGCAGCTATCTATATAAGAAGACCCTGAAAGATCAGCTGCAGCTGAAAGATTAGCTGCAGCCTAGCGAGAAAGCGACAAAACTACCCCCTAAGGCGGGGTAGTTTTGTTATAATGAAGCCGTGGAATCTCGGAAACGGCAAATAGATCAGCTAGCCGAGCAGATCATTGCGGATGGGGTGTGCGCCGAGCTGGCCGGTCAAGCGACTCAGCTGGTGATCGGTGATGGTGACCCCGGCAGTCAAATAGTTTTTGTCGGCGAGGCGCCGGGTAAACAAGAAGATTTGCAGGGTAAACCCTTTGTCGGGGCGTCAGGCAAGTTTCTGGACGAGATGCTGGCTAGCATCGGGCTGGAGCGAAGCCAAGTCTATATCACCAATATCGTTAAATACCGTCCGCCGGGTAATCGCGATCCTCTATCCGAGGAGAAACGTGTCTTCTGGCCTTATCTGATGCGTCAATTAGCCATTATCGACCCTAGAGTCATCGTTACTCTGGGGCGACATGCCATGAATTGCTTCATACCGGAGGGAAAGATATCGCAGGATCATGGTCACTTGCGCCGGGTTCGTTTACACCGGGACAGTCGGACATACTTGTGGCAGGTCTTGCCGCTGTATCATCCGGCGGCGGCTCTCTATAACGGGGCGATGCGTCAGACTCTGCTCGACGACTTCCAGAAGATCAAGCCGCTACTAGATGAATGAGTACTTCCGGATCCTTTTGACTAGCCGGCTGTATTAGGTGCTCGGAGATTATTGCGCTTGGTTGTGAAATCAGGAGCACTGGGTGATGGCTGAGTCGGCGTTAGCGCAGGTGCAGGAGCTGGGACTGTGACTGGCGGCATCTTGACGCAAGTAGTCGGGAGAACACCGTTAACCAGCTGAGTAGTCTCTAGCGGGGGATTGGTCTCACCGCCTCCAGCGGCAATATCTGCTACTCCTCTAAGCCCGGTGCAAACGGTGTCAGGTGCGTCTTCTGTGACAAAAGAGTAATCATAATATCCGTTCAGTTCTTGACTAAAACCACGGTTTGACGGCTCAATCATACCGCTAAATAACCGTACTCTCTGTTGACCGATTAAAGTGGTGGAATCGAATGTATCGATTTTCATAACAGGACTGCCTCCTGAGAAATCCCGCCAATCCTGGATACTGTAGATATGATTGTCTGTACTGCTACGTACAACTATAGACGCGGTATGGTATTCATGGGTGTTGTTGATAATCTCACGTACGGTGGGCAAGGGCTTAGATGATCTTTGCGACATATCTTGTATTATGGGATCAATATCATCACCGTGACCATAGAACCATAGTCCACCTTGATGATCAATGGCATAGTTGCCATAAATCTGTTTAATACCACCTCGGCTCTTGATCTTATCGTTAGTAATTTCAACTATAGTGCCGTCAGGCTTGATGCGGAGCAACTTGTTCTTGGAAGTCAAAATATAGATACCATCTTTATTCGGCTCGTGTTGATGGCTGACACGGTCAATTTGTCTAATGGTGGCGCCATTCAGATTGGGCTTAATGATATGTTTGGCGTCATCAATAAAGGAAAAAGGAGCATGGCTGCCGATAGAGAATATAGTACTACTATTATAGGCATACCAGTTGTCATTATCGAGGTAAGGGGCGTAATAATCACGACTTCCGCTAAAATCGGTAACATGATAAGGCGACAGTGCGTCCAGTTTCGTCGGTCGGTTAAAATGTATATATTTTTCTAATTCCGGACTCCACTCGTGACCCCAGTAATACATTTTGCCTGAATCAGTAAAAGCGACTACCGTGCCGAGCTTGCCGGTTAGCTTAACGACTCTGTCGCCACCGAAGTACTTAGTGATGTCTTGCGGTTGGTCATAGTAGCAAGGTGGCTTTTTATTGTATTGACCGGGGTCAGATAGAGTACAGGTTGTACCGTTGCCTACATGTCCGGAGATATTGTTTCCCCAGGTGTAGACTTTACCGCTCTTAGTCAGGACGATTGTTGTAGCGGCATATTCGCTATCTCGCCGTAGTTGCTGCTCCCAAGGTTTCACCAGTTCACTATGTGGTCGATAAGAGCCTCGACCGCTCATACTTAGTGCCGATACGTGAATCATCTGATCTATCGGATCCGACTGAGTGGTATAAGCCGGCTGGGCAAAGGCAGTGACCGAAGTGAATAAGCTGATGATGGGTAGGCCGATGGCGAGTAGCACCTTAGGTAGAGCTACGTTCATAACTTTTCGTTGGTTATTTTGATGCATGTGTTTATCTCCAGGGGTTTCCCTTATTTATCCTACCTAGATATTATCATAACTTGTTGAACTAGGCTATAATACGGGTAAATGGTGGAGCAGAGAGAAAGAATAAGAGAAGAGCTCACCGGAGAGGTCTCGGTCGAGCATCACCTTCGGATCGTTCGCAAGTGCCAACGACATCTGGAGCTATTCAGAAATCTGGGGCTTCTGCTCATAGCGGTAGTGACCGTGTCGATCTTAGTTAGCGATATTCTCGCCACTGGCCGGTCGGCTGGAGCCATACCTTTTCAGGCAGGGAAGCCGCCGGTGATTATGCTGGGGCTTCAGACGGGAAATGCTACGATTATTAAGAATACCAGTGGCATATCAACCGTCAGAGAGATGATTAACATTCGAACTAATGCCGCTAATGGCTATAATGTGACTATGTCCGGCAAGACGACTAAGACTGATCTAGTCAATGATCTTGGCGGTACTATCCCGGCTACTCATGCCACACTATCTCATCCGACCACCTTATCAGCGAATAGTTGGGGCGTAGCCCTGCCGGGTGAGACGGGCTTTAGCACTCGGTCTGACTATGAGTCAACCGACCAATCCACTCTCGGATCTACCAAATACATGGGAGTACCGGTGGCTGGCCAAGGAGTCACTATCATGTCAGCGACAGCACCGACAGACATGAACGGAGGCGACAGGATAGTCTACTACGGTGTCAATGTTCCTGATCTTGCTAAGGTTCAGGCCGGGGAATACAAGGTAATCTTGACTTATACGGCAACGGCTAAGTTGCCACCAGCCCCGACCCTGCGGGAGGCTACCCCTAATCACTTCCATATTGACAGAGAGGCAGATAAGTCTCAGCCAAATATTCTAATGGGTACCAATCTAGCCACGGCCTATCAAGCTTTTGTCGATATCAATGGTAATGGTCGGAGTGATAGCGGCGAAGAATGTCAGATCACCGAGATTCTCTCCGATAGTGCTATCGTTTGCCGAATCTCTGCTTCGGTTAACTCGCCGATTGAGCCTGGTCGGTACAATCTCTACGTCGTAACTCAGGGTGGCACTGCCAAGTTAGAGCAAGGCTACCGCTTTACCAGGCAGAGCCTCTGCACTAACGCCGATGCCAGAAGTGATTGTCAGGTAGATATCGACGATCATATGATCCCGATTCGCTATATCGGTAGCAACAACAGTCCCAAGTGGCAGACTATGACCAAAGGTGAGATCGCCGGTAGTAGGGGAAGCTGGTACAACTATCTAGCCAAGCGTTGGGCGAACGCTGTCACCGTTAAGCCGGACAAACTGACTAAGTATAAGAACAAATCGGTGGAGCTGGATAATAACGATGTTCTAGGCTACTGGGTATATATCCCTCGCTATGCCTATGAGGTACAGCGCCGAGACGCTACCGACCGCTATGTACCAGGGAACAATTTCAGCATCCACTTTGAGAAGACGACAGACACTAAGAAGCGTCCGGCTCCCAGTTGCAATGCTAATATCCGGACAGCTGCTCAGATGTGGCATAATGGCGTACCGGATAACAACGATCAGAATATACTGGCGAAGACTTACTGGCGTGACTGCGGTATCGACCGGGCTTATACTAACGACTTGGCTAAAGCCGATAAAACTACCTGGGCTACCCACCCTGCCTTCAGCCTCGGCAATAAAGAGTTAAACGGTGTCTGGATAGGCAAGTTTGAGCTAACCGGCGAGCGGACTGCGCCGACAGTTAAACCAAATCAGATTGCTAATGTCGCCGAAGGCGTAGCTGGGTTCTTTACTATAAGCAAGAAGATTGGGGTTAATGACCCCAAGAATGTTGGTGGTGGCGATATAGCCGGCATATCCCAAAACTCACATAACTTGGCCAAGGCTAATTCTCGCATGGTTAGGCCGGATGAATGGGGTGCCGCCGCCTATCTAACGGCTTCAATCTACGGTTCCGGCTGGAATGGAGTAAAGCCCAACCGAGCTAGAATCCGTAGCACCAGCTGGTCTGATGCCGATGGTGACAGACCGGACGACAATGAAGGGGTAACCGGCTGCGGACCGGGCAGTGCCACTGACCCTGATACGCCGTACGTCGATGACGGCGAGACGCTTACCGCCAGTCATATAGAGTCGCCGTTAGCTTGCTCTAAGACTAACCCACAGCGAGCCTACCAAGGGTCTCTTGGCCAGCTAGCCTCGACTACTGGTAATGTCTATGGTATCTACGATATGGCAGGCGGTACACAGGAGGGTGTCGCCGGCAATGCTACCCGTTTTGACGTGGTTGATTCCTGCTATGAAAGCATAAAGGTAAACATGGTTGAGCCATACGTCCGTACATATCAATGGGGCAAACTGGATCAGGGCTCGGGTTATAGACGACCTTGGTCGGTGGCGACGAAAGAGACTTGGTACAACTATGATGTCTGCACTTGGGAGACATGTGGCGGGCAAGCCCTGTACGAGACTAAGAATAAGATGTCAGTCTCTGCTAATGATCAATCTTGGGGCGACGCCGACTCAATCTTCCCGAATTATAATAATGTGGATGATGGAGTCTATTGCTGGACGGCTTATGGTGGGGAAGCGGGCGGTGGCGAGATGCGCCCCGGTTATAGTTCTCGCCCCGGCATCTTCTCCTCTCGGTCAACAACAGGCATATATGATGCAACACTGGTAACCTCACGAGCTGTCTTAGCTCTGCCACCTAGCTAGCGACCCGGCGTTAATCCGACTCACTTTACTTTTATGCAGTCTTTGATACTATAGAGTTACCGTTGCGATAGCGCACACTCTTACTATTCTTAAAAACGAAGCATACAGAGTGCTTGTCACTAAGACTAGGCGAACATCTATCTAAAGAAAAGGAGAATATAATCATGGGACAGCAACGTTTGGCTAAAGTCGCAGAAGACGATCTGTCGAAGAGACCGGCTAAGGTCAGCTCACGTAAGACGGGCAATTCCGTACTTGACGCCACTACCACCAGACGAGGTGAAGTCGAGCGGGCGAAACGTCGTATCAGCGACAACGTCAATGCTCAGGCCAGTCAACATATCATCGACGGGCCGGTCAACCGCTCGCTCTATAATGGCTTTGCCGGCGAACAGTACACTCCGACACTGGCTCGTCAGCACGTCCAGAAAGCGAAGAACAAGTCGGCAGTGCGGGTCATCCCGATCGGCGGTAACGGCGAGATGGGTATTGGCAAAAACATGACTGCTTTCGAATACGGTGACGAGATTATCGTTATCGATATGGGCTTCCTCTTTCCGGGTGACGATTACCCCGGAGTTAACTACATCGTGCCGGATATCACCTATCTGGAAGAACGAAAAGATAAGATCAAGGCAGTGATCATTACTCACGGACACCTTGATCATATTGGTGCCTTTCACCATCTGATCCAGAAGATTCCGGCACCGGTCTACTCGGCCAGTTTTACCATCGGTATGCTGAAGAAGAATATGGAAGAGGAAGATACCGACTTTGAACCCGAATATCATGAGGTGGATATGGACAATCATGAGCGGATCCAGGTCAGCGAGCATTTCAATATGGAGATGGTTCGGGTTAACCACTCCATCCCCGACTCGGCGGCAGTCGTTTTAAGGACGCCGGTCGGCGTGATCGTCAGCTCGGGTGACTGGCGGTTTGAGAAAGACCCCGTCGATGGACGTAAGTTTGATCTGGCTCGACTAACCGAGATCGCCACCAAGGAGGGAGTACATCTACTCTTAAACGAGTCAACTAACGTCGAGCAGGACGGTACGGCGACGCCTTACGAAGAGAATGACATCAAGGAGAGCTTTAACCAGATCATGGAGAAGTACGATACCTCTCGGGTGATCTTGTCCTGTTTCTCATCCCAGGTACATCGGATGCAAAATATCGTTACCTCGGCGGCGGCGCATGGGCGCAAGGTGGCTTTCGCCGGCTTCTCGATGGTTCAGAACGTCGAGATCGGGCTGAAGACCGGTCGGCTGAATATCCCTAAGAACACTGTCGTCACCATGGAGGATATCGTTAAATTGCCGGATAGCAAGGTGTGTATCGTCTGTACCGGCTCTCAGGGTGAGTTTAGTGCTGTACTCAATCGGATGGCAACCGGGGCGCATCGCTATATCAAGATCAAGCCGAGCGACGTCATCGTCTTTGCCTCCAACCCCATCCCCGGCAACGAAGGTCATGTAGCGCATACGATTGATGGTTTGATGCGAGAAGGCTCGGATGTCCTGCGTAATAATCAGACGGCTCGCTATGGCATCGGTCCGCTACATATCTCCGGGCATGCCAAACATGATGATCATCTGGAGCTGGTTGATGCTCTTCATCCTACTTATTACATTCCTAATCACGGTGAGTTTCATATGCTGGTGCATAATGCCGAGATGGCGGAGGTCGAGTGCGGCATCCCCAGAGACCACATCTTCGTCTGCGATGATGGCGATGTGATCGAGTTTTACGATGACGGTACAGCCCAACGAGTCGGTCGGGTTCATGTCGGTGGGGTTATGTACGACGATGCCGGCACCGAGGTGAGTGAAGTGGTACTCAAAGACCGTATCCATATGTCCACCGAAGGTATCTTTGTTGTAGTGCTGACCGTCCAGCGGGGAACAGGGCGAATCCTCAGCTCGCCTGACATCATTAGCCGTGGTTTTATCTATCTACGTGACAGCGAAGACCTGATCAATGCTATTCGTCAGTACATTCGTCAGAAAACCGCCCGAGTTTACGCCAGCCGGCGGGTCGACATGGAAGGCTTCAAGCATGACCTGAGGGAAGAGATAACCCAGATTCTATACGACAAGACTCGGCGCACTCCGATCGTTATCCCGGTGGTCAATGAAATTGGCGGAAGCAAGCCGGGCAAAGACAAGAGTCCGTCAAAGCGGGAGCGGGACTTTGCGGCTCAGGAAATTGCTCGGATCAAAGGCGGTTCGGCTGCTTCGGCTCATTTTACGCCGCATCGTCGCCCCGGTGCACTGGTTAAGTCACCCAATATCGACACTACAGCCGGTCGCTCCTCGGCGACTCCGGCCAAGCCGATTTCCTACAGGCGACTGCAGCGACCAAGCTCGACTAAGCTAAACAGTAGTAACTTATCTCGGTGAAATTGCTCTAACTGGTGAAATATTGTATTATACTGCCATGAGCGCCAAAAAGCGTGGACCCGGTCGTCCGCCAAAAAGTAAAAACAAGAAGCCGTCAGCCGCTGCCGTACATACTGTGCCACAGCACTTTTGGGCGCAGGTGGGGGCGATTCTGCTGGCGGTGGTAACTGCCATCATTACCGTTGGCTTATTTGGTGTCGGCGGTGTCTTGCCGGTCAAGCTGGCGGCCTGGACTCGTTGGCTAGTTGGTTGGACGGCCTTTGCCGTGCCGCTAATCTTTGCGGTGCAGATCATCCAGGTGTTTCGCCAGCCCGAGGATCGGGTGCCGGCGGTCATCTGGGTGACGACGATACTCTTCTTTGCTTTGCTGTCCGGCACTTTTCAGCTGAGTCTGAGCGACCCTAAGTCGCTGGCTGTAGCTCAGACGGGGCGGGGCGGCGGTACGGTTGGCTGGGTAGTGGCTGACGGTATGTTGCGTTTTGTTAATGTACCTCTGGCTATCTTGATATCGGTAGTACTGATGCTGATCTTATTCCTGTTCATCTTCTCCATCTCACCTAAGGCGGTGCTGGATGCCCTGCGAGATTTCGTCGGACGGGAGAGTGACGAAGAGGTAAGTAACCGCAAGGTGGCTAAGGCGCTGTCTGACCAAGATAAGATAAAGGTCGGAGGCTTAGGTAAGGGCGAGATTGCCAAGGAGCCGGTTGAGAAGCCGGGCAAGAAAGGTCTGCTGGCTCGGCGCCGGGCTAAGTTAGCCGAGGCGGCGGATGACGACAAAGATGCTGCTGCTAAGGCGGAGCGTAATCTGGAAGTGCGGACGGCTAGTGGGATTGAGAAGGCGGATACCCGAGATGTCGTAGCGGTGATCAATAATTCCAACTGGCAGTTCCCGGCAGTCGATTTGCTGACCGAGTCGAAACGAGAGGCTGATCCCGGTGACATGAAGATGCGGGCGCAACAGATCGAGGAGACTCTGTCTGAGTTCGGTGTGGGTGGCAATGTACGCAAGGCTAACGTCGGACCCAGGGTGACTCAGTACTGCCTTGAGCCCCAGCGGGGCGTACCGCTGTCTAAGATAACCAGCCTACACGACGAGCTGGCTCGTAATATGCAGGTGGAGAGTCTGCGCGTCGAAGCGCCGATTCCCGGTCAGCCCTATGTGGGTATCGAGATACCAAACAAGCGTCCTGCCTCAGTTAGCTTACGCTCCATCCTGGAGTCAAAGGAATGGGCGAAGAATCGCAGCCAGCTGGCCTTTGCGGTAGGACTAAATGTGATCGGTGACCCGATCGTGCTGGATCTGGCTAGCTTACCTCATCTGCTGATCGCCGGTACGACCGGCTCAGGTAAGTCGGTGATGATGAATGCTCTGATCATGTCCATGCTCTTTCGTAACACTCCGGATGACCTCAAGTTTGTCCTAGTTGACCCTAAGGGTAACGAGATGTCCTCGTATGTTGATATGCCCCACCTAGTGGCGCCGGTCATTAGTGGGACGACTAGTGATGAGATGCATAAGCTGGTCAAGACCCTGCTCTGGGTAACTGAGGAGATGGATCGACGCTACCAGGTTTTTCGAGATAAGGGCGGTATCAAGAAGCTGTCAGACTTTCACCGACGCTTTCCTAGTGAGAAGATGCCTCGCTTGGTGGTAATCATTGACGAGTACACTGATATCATTGACTCACTAAAGTCCTCCGAGCGAGAAGCGGTCACCGGTGCTGTCCAGCGTATTGCTCAGAAAGGTCGAGCGGCGGGTATCCACGAGGTGATCATGATGCAGGCACCTCGGGCGAAATATATCCAAGGTCCGCTTAAGGCTAATATTCCGGCCGGTTTTGCCTTCATGGTACGGAGTAAGATGGAGTCACAACAGATTATCAATCAGTCGGGGGCGGAGATGCTGATGGGGCAGGGCGATATGCTGATGATTACAGCCAAGCTGAAGAAGCCTCGTCGGGTTCAGTCAGCCTATGTCGACGACGACGAGGTGAGTCAGACGGTCACTGAGCTGAAGCTCCAGAGTCCGGCTCAGTACGATGAAACTCTACTGGCGAGGCTGTCTGACGACTCTCCGGTCGGCGGTGGAGTAGCGATTGGCGGCGGTGGAGCGGGTGACGATAAGTACCGTCAGGCTGTTCAGATAGCGGTCGAGACGGGCAAGATAAGCACCTCGTTCCTGCAGCGTCGTCTCGGGATCGGCTTTAGCCGAGCCGGGCGGATCATCGATGAGATGGAGCAGAATGGCATCATCGGACCACAAAACGGCTCTCGCCCCCGTGAAGTTCTCGTCTCATCGCTCGATGAGCTGGGTGAAGAGTAAATCCTTGAACTTTATGGTGATAAAAGGTAGACGTCTTCTATATTAATGTCAACTAAACATGCTATGATGTTGACATAGCAACTGGAGATGTCAACAAAATGAGCAAGATTGGTCGTTTAGTACAACAGCCCGAAGATTAGGTTTGATTATGCAACAAGGTAATGGACGAACGCAAGGTTGACTTTCTGACCTTGCCGGTTGCTACCTCGGCGGTTGCCTATGAGCTTTATCGGCGATTTAATTAGCTAGGCTGAGTATTTGCAACGACTTTAACTATGTCTTAATTTTAAAAGCGTGCTTCTTGCCTACACGCAAGATGTCCCCATTGGCTAATATGCCATCGTTTGTTATTTTTGTATCATTAACTTTGATGGCGTTTTGTCTGATAAGGCGTCTTGCTCTACTTCGGCTCTTGGTTATATCAAGGCGAACAAGAAGGTCAATGATTGATTCATTGACGCCAAGCTGAATAATGCGAACGTCATCTGTAAGATTTTTCTGGCTAACTTCAGAAGTCCATTGTTCCTCGGCGTGAATTGCTTTATTGACGCCGTGATACATCGTGACGATCTCGCGGGCAAGCTCTTTTTTGATATCCCTAGGATTTTCGCCATCGTCAAGCCGCTGTTTAATAGAGCTAACAACGTTCATCGGAAGTCGTGTACAGTCAACAAAGCATTGATGAATACCAGGGTCGGCAAGCTGCATAATTTTGAAGTACATATCCTTTGCGTTAAGGTTAAGAGCGACTCCAGTGCCAAGGCTCTTGCTCATGAGTTTCTCGCCAGTTTCTGGATTTACAAGTAGTGTTGTAGTGATGATATATTTCTCTTTATCTTTATAGCGTTTCAGAAGAGTGCGACCAGCCATCATGTTGAAGGTTTGGTCGGTACCACCGATTTCAACATCTATATCCATAGCTACCGAGTCGTAACCTTGCATTAGTGGATAGAAGAACTCGTGGATAAACAGAGGCTTCTTTTCAGCGATGCGCTTCTTGAAGGCATTGCGTTCGAGCATTTGTTGAACGGTGAAGTTTGAGGCGAGTTCAACGGAATCCTCGAACGTTAGTTTTGAAAGCCACTTAGAATTAAACCTGAACTCGACAGGGTTAGTTGTGTCATTGAAATCAAGTACTTTGCCGATTTGCTCCTTGAATGTTTTTAAGTTCTGGAGTACCTGACTATGAGTTAGCTGGATACGCATAGATGTTTTATCGCTAGGGTCGCCGATCATAGCTGTGAAGTCGCCGATCAGTACTATGATGCGGTGACCAAGAGCATGAAAGCGTTCAAGTATAAGATAGTTTGTTGAGTGACCAAGGTGTATGTAGTCTGCGGTCGGATCTATTCCTAGATAGAATGTCAAACGACGTCCGCTCAATAACTCTTTTCTGAGCGCTTCTTTGCTGGGTAGGACCTCTGCTACAGAGCGTGATAGTGCTTCATCAATTAGAACACTATCGGTGATAATTGTTGGCGTTGTACTACTCATACTTATACTATATACCAGACAATTGATAGAGGCGAACTGTGCGTCAGCTTGCGAGTGCTACTATTACTTTGGTTAACCGGTAGTATCTTTTGCGTTTATACCAACTAATCATCTCTTTATTATTATCGAGATTAAATTAGACCATGCGTTAACGACGTCCTATAATGTGGATAAAAGATGGCTGAGATCGTAATCTCAGCCATCATATTAGCCAGCTACAAAGAGATACGACTGCATATAGTAGCCGAACACATAGCTATACTGGAAGAAGTGACCTTTTTGGTTTACTACAAGGATGATTTGTTAAGTGTCGCCATGCAACTACACGCCATAGTGTCTTTCGGTGAAGCAGGGGATAACGTTGATATGAGGAGGGGGTAGGATGAGGGTGCTACTAAGTCTGGTGATAAAAAGATTGACAGCCTCTTTATTAATGTCAACTAAACATGCTATAATGTTGACATGTCAACCGGAGATGTCAACAAAATGAGCAGAATTGGTCGCTTAGTGCAACAGCCCGAAGGCTTCAAAGCCTTTATTCCATATGCTTTTCCACCGGCAGAAGAATTGAAGCTACCGCCGGTCATCCATAAGAAGCATGCCGAAGCGATGCGTCTAATCGGCAAGCTTGATGGTATAACGGCACTCCTGCCGGACATTAACTACTTCCTCGAGATGTTTGTGCGACGTGATGCGTCATCATCGAGCCAGATTGAAGGCACCCGTGCAACATTAAGTGACGCAATAGAAGCGACAAATGTTGAGCCCGGTATCGATCGGCCGGATGATGTTGATGACATCCTTCACTATATCGATGCGCTGGATTATGGACTGAAACGAGCGCAGGGTTTCCCATTCTCTCTGCGCTTTATTTGTGAACTACATCAGAAGCTGATGACGGATGCTCGTGCTACTCACAATGCGTACCCAGGCGAGTTTCGTCGAACTCAAAATTGGATTGGCGGAACGATGCCGTCAAATGCTCGCTTCGTGCCGCCGCCGGTGAGCGATATGAAACGTTCGCTTGATGATTTTGAAAAGTTTATCCACGCAGACGATAGCTATTTGCCGTTAGTGAAGGCCGGCATGCTACACGCACAGTTTGAGACCATTCACCCCTTTACGGATGGCAACGGTCGTACCGGTCGGATGATTGTGACAATGTTCTTATGGTATCAGAAGCTACTTGAAGTACCGGTTCTATATCTTTCGTCATATTTTAAGAGCCATCAGGACGTCTACTACGAGAGGCTGAATAGCTACCACTCAGAGACCGGGGATGTGTTCGGATGGTTAGATTTCTTCTTAGACGGCGTCATAGAAATCGCCCAGTCGTCCATAGACACTTGTCGGAAAATCACGGAACTGCGTGAGCGTGACATGTGTAAAGTGCAGCAATTGGGTAAAGTTGCTGCTCCGAAGACGCTTGATATGTTGAAATTGCTTTATCGTATGCCTGTGATCGGGGTGGCTGATGTCATCAAGGAGACCGGTTATTCAAGGCAGGGTGCTTACAACATGATTGAACGATTGATGAAGATGAAGATTTTATATGCATGCGACGACACCGCTGAATATGGTCAGAAGTATGAATACCGTGATTACTTGAATCTGTTTCAAGAAGCCAGGAACGAATAGTATGAATAAATTAGTACTGAGCGAAGAGAGAATGTGTATAGTGAGTCAGTATGCGAAGAGTTGAGCTGCTGTTTGATGCTATCAGGTCTCCTTATGATATTGCGCACATTATCCAGATCGCTAGATCTATAGATGCGGTAGTTTATACGTCGGGTAAAGGCGCTTTGCCGTTTGATCTACCAAAGGTAAGATCGTGGAATATGGATGATGGCTTTTCTGAGATACACTACGACACTTTTGAAGAGGCTATTGATGACTTGCACGCTAAAGGGAAGTACTTGCTGGGCACGTCCGGTGATGCTAAGCAAGACTTCTTCAAGGTCGACTTACCGGATAGTCGGGATATCGTTATGGTATTTGGCACCGAAGCAACTGGTCTTACTAAGTATAAACAAGCACTACTTGACGGTATGGTTAAATTGCCCATGGACGAACGCAATGTTGACTTTCTGACCTTGCCGGTTGTTACCTCGGCAGTTGCCTATGAACTTTATCGGCGGTTTAATTACTTGGACTAGACTGAACTATATTATAATGATGCTATCATGTTTCAGACTAAGGATCTTCGGCAGATCAGGGCTCAGTTCTGGCAAGACAAACTAAACCGGATCAAGACGGACGACGACGTGCGACGCTTTGTCAGCATTTACCTGCCGTTATTTGCTGAAGATTTCGCTGATTTATGCCTGGATGCTTTGTCTCGCCTGAGCCAAGTGGATAGTGATTTGGCGCACCGAGTGGCTAATTGGGCGTCTAGCGATCAGGATCTCACTGAAAGTAATCTGGCTGACCTGGCTGGAAGGGTTGGGCTTGATGGTCCGGTGCGGGAGGGCGACTTTAAGCTTTTTCAGCCCAGCCGGGCGTTAGCTACGCTAGGCGGTGTTACCAATTATTTCCGCCTCAAGAAGCGGGAGCTGGAGCAAGAGCTTTTTCTGGATTACGATATCGCTTACTCCATTGTCGCTTTAGCATCATATAACGATGACCTGGTCGAGAGTAATCAGGCGGTCAATCGGATCTGGGACTTAGCGACAGACCTGGAAGTACCGATTCGCCCCGAGTCGGAGCGCCGGCAGAAGAAAGCTGCCATGCTAGAGCTAATTGAAGAGCTTCACTAATTTGTCGTTCACTCCAAGCTAGACGACCTGATACAGGCAGTACTGCCGATAGCCATACTTGTAAATAGCTCGGTGCAAGATATCCGACTCAGTGCTATCCGGGTCGGCTATTCGCCCGCCGGCTAGGTATATTCCGACTGTTCTTTGGCCACCGGTAACTTCCATAACCAAATCGTCGTGATCGGTGTAGTTACCTAATCGGATTAGGACTGCTTCCTGACGATGGGGTGAATCGCTTCTCTCGATGACAAGCTTAACGGCGATTGTGCCATCTACGACACACTCTGAACCGACCTGTTCTACCAGGGATAAGGTTGGGATGTAATGTCTAGCTACTACGGCTATAGTGTCTCGGTTCATGATTAAGAGCTTTAGTGCAGTTGTGTTATAATACTACTGTAACATTAACCTGCCACTGCCGACGAGCCGTGGCTATAAACCAAAGGAGGATCTATGTCACAGACGGCGACCGGCCGTTACGAGATGGTAGTACTGTTTCGCCCCGAGCTGGAGGCGCAGATGGATAAGCCGCTCCAGACTATTGCCAACCTAATCAAAGATAACGGTGGCAAGATAATCAGCGAGGATGACTGGGGGCGTAAGTCGTTAGCCTATAAGATCGCCGGGCAGACACATGCTGTCTACCGGGTGTATCAGCTGGAGCTACCGAGTACAGCGCCGGCTAAGATCGATAGCACGCTTAATATCACCGACGACGTCTTGCGTCATCTGATCACTAAAGTTGATGCTAAGATCAAGGCTTGGCTAGCTGAGAATAAAAAAGCTCGAGAAGAAGCGAAGGCTACTAGAGAGAGTGCTTCGGCAGAATAATTAGAGGGTAAAGGGGAGTGTAATGGCATTTAACAAAGTAATTTTAATGGGAAATCTGACGGCTGATCCCGAGGTGCGGACGACGCCATCTGGTCAATCAGTCACTAGCTTCTCGCTAGCGGTCAATCGTACCTTCCGAGGTTCTGATGGTAATCGTCGAGAAGAGACCAGCTTTATCAACTGTACTGCCTGGGGCAATACCGGTGAGACCATCGCTAAGTATGTCGGCAAGGGGCGGCAGTTGCTGGTCAGCGGTCGTCTGCAACAGCGGAGCTGGGAAGACAAAGAGACGGGCAAGCGTCGTAGCGCCATTGATGTCATAGTCGAAGAGTTCAGCTTCGTTAACGACGGGCGAGGTAGTGGTGCTAACGCCGGTGGCGGTAGTCAGAAGGCGAGCTCTCAGCCGCCGGCTGATACTACCGAGGTAGATGCTGACGAGCCGATTGACCTAAGTGATATCCCATTCTAAGGAGAGAATTATGAAGAGAACTAAACGTCCATCACCACGCTACTTTGACTATAAGGAGGTCGAAGTCTTGCGTAAGTACATTGACAACTACGGGCAGATCGAGCCTCGCTCCAAGACGGGGTTGAGCGCCAAGTCGCAACGCAATCTGGCAGTAGCGATCAAGCGAGCTCGTCATTTGGCACTTTTGCCATTTGTGGCCAGCTAGTAGATTAGGTAAAGACTAGGGCGAATCAGCCGGGTGGGCTTCCGGCTGTCGCCCTTTTTGAAAGGAGAGAATGATGTATGGACCAACTGATCTGAAGAAAGGGCGAGTGATCGTCGTCGATGGTAAGCCCTACCAGGTGATTGACTATGCTCAGAAGGTGATGGGGCGGGGTGGCTCGATCGTCAATGTCCGGATCAAGAGCTTGATTGATGGCTCGGTGCTGGCTAAGACTTATAAGGGGCAGGACAAGATTGAGGCTGCGGAAGTGTCGCACCAGGTAGCGCAGTATCTGTATAGCGATGCCGAAAAAGTCTACTTCATGAACCCCGATACCTTTGAGCAGTTTGAGCTGCCGCTGGACGAAGCGAGCGATGTGCCTAGCTACCTCAGGGAAGGGGCGGAAGTCCAGCTCCAATTCTTTGACGGGCGGGTCATCGCTGTCGATCTGCCGACCTCGACGCCGCTTAAGGTCGAGTATACCGAGGATGTCGTCAAGGGTAATACTACCTCCAGTGTCCAGAAAGATGCCAAGCTGGAGACGGGTATCACTATCAAGGTGCCGGCCTTCATCAAGAACGGCGATGTGATCAAGGTCGACACCCGGGATGGTAGCTATATTGAACGAATGAAGGACTAGCTGAGTATGGCGGGGCAGGGTGTCCGTCTGGATAAAGCCCTGGTTCAGCTAGGGCTGGTGACCACTCGTTCGCAGGCGGAATCTTATATTCGTCTGGGGCGGGTTAGAGTGGCCGGTCGCCTCATCACTAAGTCGGGCTACTTCGTCCATGATCTGAGCCTAGTTGAGCTGGACCAGCCTGAGCAGTTTGTCAGTCGGGCTGGGCTGAAGCTGGCCTCAGTAGCTGATAAGCTGGCGGTAGACTTTCGGGGTAAGACAGTCCTGGACGTCGGCTCATCGACAGGTGGCTTCACTGACTATGCCCTCAGTCGAGGTGCTCGGCGAGTCATCTGTGTCGATGTCGGCACTGACCAGCTTCATCCTCAGCTACGGCGTGACGCACGGGTCGAGCTACATGAAAAGACGGATATCAGAGATTTTGTGACCGATCAGCCGGTCGATATTATATTGATCGACGTCTCTTTCATCTCGCTACGTGAGGTACTGCCTCATCTGGCTGAGCTGGCGACTCGACAGACCCAAGTCGTAGCTATGGTCAAGCCACAGTTTGAGACGGGTAACCGACTAAAGAACCACGGTGTGATCAAAAATGACACCGAACGGCGACGCATTCTACACGATTTCGAGCAGTGGGCGAAGCGGTACTTTTTGCTGAGAGCCAAAGCCGATAGTGCCGTAGCGGGGGCGAGAGGTAATCGGGAGAGGTTTTACCTACTGACTAAGCTAGCTTAGGTTATTTACTGACATTAAAGCGAAACTCTACTACATCATCCGGCTGCATGATGTAGGTCTTACCCTCGGTCCGAATTTTGCCGGCTGAACGAGCGGCCGACTCAGAGCCGAGCTCAATAAGATCGTGGTAGCTGACTACCTGAGCGGCGATAAAGCCTCGCTCAAAGTCGGTGTGGATGACGCCGGCGGCCTGGGGCGCTGTCCATCCCTGGTGGATCGTCCAGGCTCGCACCTCCTTTGCTCCAGCGGTCAGAAAGGACCGTAGCCCCAGTGTATGATAGGCGACTCTGGCCAGCTGGTCTAAGCTCGACTCGGTCACACCATAGTCGGCCATCAGCTCACTCGCCTCGACCGGCGAGAGCGAGCGAATCTCGCTCTCTAGCTCAGCGCAGACGAAGACGGCAGTGAGCCGATCTAGCGGCTGTCCGGTTGCTTGACTGGCTAATTGACGGAGCTCGGCCTGGCGGGCTTGGTTGGTCAGGTCAGTCTCTTCGACATTGAAGAGGTAGATGACCGGCTTAGCAGTTAGTAAGTCTAGGCCGTCCAGCTGCTGATGGAGCTCGGCGGGGCTAAAGTCATGAAACTCAGTCGGCACTTTACCGGCAAGCAACTGAGACTGGACTGACCGGAGTAGGGCTAGCCGGGGCATTAACTTCGGATTTGCCTTAGCTTCCTTCTGGAGCTTAGGTAAATGGTTTTCGATCGTCGCTACATCGGCCAAGGCTAGCTCGGTATTGATTACTTCGATATCCGACTTAGGATCAATGGTTACCGTACCGTCGGCTCGCTGGACACGATCATCGCTAAAGGCCCGCACTACATGGCAAATAGCATCGCACTGCCTGATGTGTGCCAGGAACTTATTGCCTAGCCCTTCGCCCTTGCTGGCACCGGCGACTAGCCCGGCCACGTCGACGAACTCGATGGTCGCCGGAGTGATCTTGTCTGTCTGATATAGCTTGGCAAGTACCTCTAGCCGCTCGTCCGGTATGGCAACGATGCCGGTATTGGGGTCGATGGTGGCGAAAGGATAGTTGGCAGCTAAGGCGTCGCCATTGGTCAGAGCGTTAAATAGGGTAGACTTACCGACATTGGGTAACCCGACGATGGCAATCTTTAGCATAGCAACGCCTCCTCTCTCATCTTGCTAATATTCTAGCACTAATTATCGGCACGGCTTTTGCTTTGTACTAACTCACTACATTCTAGACAGTTAGCCTTACCTCTTCAAAGAAGTCGTTTCGAGAAATACAGCGAATGCCCCAATCATCACATATATCAGGTATCTTTGCCGACTTCACTGGGTTGCCTTGACCGAGGTTCGGCACTTTCTGTTCTTCGGTAACTATAGTTAATCCCAGCTCTTTGGCTATCGCTATAATCCATGGGTCAGCGATATCTTCGTTTGCCCAGCCTCTTACTTGCGCCGTCAAGGCGCTCTCTTTATAGAGACCGCACGTCTGAATATGATTCAAAACACCTTGCCACTGCTCAATATACCGTTTGTGACTCAGGTAATCTCTCTTGTAATGTTGCCTTAGCCATTCTAGAAACCAGTCGTTCTTTGTAATCTCGTTTCGTACGATTATCGGGATAACTACATGGCTGTTAAGGATTCCTGATAGTTGCTGCCAGTAGGTGGGGAAGAAGTCCTTGCGATAGTACCTGTCGTAAGAATCGATGTAGATATTTGTATCGAGAAGGTATTCTCGCACGGAGTTATCTCAGGATCCCTTCCAGAGCTTTGAAGCCCTTGTAGCCTGTGCCTATGAGACGAAATGCTTCTGTGTACGAGATTCTGTCCTGCATGATTGCGTTGTAGACGAAACCGAAGAAAACTTTGTCTGTGCGAAATCTTAGGCTATTGATGTAGTTGCCACTACTTGATCGTTTAGGGGGTGACTTTTCCGTCTGTATTGACCGGACTATGCTGTCGTATTTAGCTTTACTAATCCTACCGAAATCCAGCAGACGTCTTGCTATTACATATCGACTGACGCTGTATTTGCTTGCCAGTTGCTCTATGTCGAGAGTACCTTCTGCCACAAACAGCTGCTTGGGGACGAGTAGCTCGGCAGTCACTCGGTTTACCAGTGCTTCAGTCCCCACACGATCATAATCAGCCTGCTCATATTTATCAGATACTCCTTCGTTATTTACGAAGAGGTGTGTTAATTCATGAACCAAAGTAAATAGCTGGGCATTCTGACTATCTCTCTGGTTGACAAAGATAATTGGGGCTCTGGAACTCTTAAGTGAGAAGCCTCGGAACTCATCTGGGTTAAGCGGTCGGTGTGTGTTGTCTTTAATCTTCCCGTTAAAGAATATGAATACGCCGATGGACGATGCTCTATCTCGGAAATATGAAAGAGAGTTTCCCTTGGTGTCGTGGAAGTAATCTACCGGGATGTCCAGCTTGTTGCGGATGTACTTCGCAATTACCAGATGGTCGGTACTGCCGGCAACCTGATCATCCGTAATGTCCGTATCTTCGTCGATTTGGCTTTGTAGGAAAGACTGCTTCTCTTGCATTTCGATTATAGTCTCACGTAGCTCTGAGCTCATATCGACAATCTCCTGGGAATTGCGAGTACGGAATGATATCCTGGGTGTGTCTACATCTAGGGGGCTTTCTATGACGAGAAGACCTAGAGGTACTCTTATGAGCTTACTAATCTTCTCCAACTGCTGATACGTAGGTGACTTATTGCCGGCTACAATTTCATTGTAATCCGGGACACTTTCTTGTAGTCGCCCTAAAGGCACGCCTGACTGTCTAATATGATGAGACAATGTCTCCATATTGATGTTGATCGTAATTTTCTTTGCCATGTCAAGCCTCTTAAAGTTGATAGGCTGATTATAGCATAGGCTGATGATGTCTACCGGAAGAGGTAACCGGATCATGAAGCCACTATAGATGGGGACGGATGGTCTGGATTATGCAATCCTGAGCTAGTACAGTGACATTGTATTTTCAAATTGGTTATGTATAATGAAAATAGTATGAAGTTAAATAAAACGGTGGGCAACTTCTTCGCCTTGGACATAGGTACAACAGCGATCCGGGTGGTTGAGTTGGGGCATTCCGGCAGTGGCTGGAATCTAAAGCACTATGCGACTAAGGCTATACCATCCCGCCTTAGCGAGTCTACCGCAGACAAAGACCGCCGGGCACTAGGGATGGCGATCACTGAGGTGATCAACCAGTCGGGCATCAAGACTAAAGACGTGGCGATCGGCGTCCCTTCGGGCAAGATGTTTGCCAGCGTCGTTGAAGTACCGACAGTGGCTAAGGCAGAGCTGAATGCCACCATCAAGTACCAAGCTGAGAATTACGTACCGATGCGTCCTGATGAAGCTAAGATTGACTGGGCAATTATCGGACCATCACCGGTCGAGCAGGGTAAGACAGAGGTGTTGGTGGCAAGCGTGCTTAATACCTTTACTGAGGCCAGGCTGGACATGCTGGAGAACGAGCTGGGGCTTAATGTCATCGCTATCGAGCCGGACAGCATCGCCCTGATTCGGGCCCTCTTACCTGACGGCATCACTGATGGGCGACTCCTAGTCAATATGGAGGATTCATCGACAGACGTGATCGTGACCATCGGCAATGCGCCTCGTCTGATTCGTTCTATCCCGATTGGGCTGACCTCGATGGTGCGGATGGCTAAGCAGAATCTAAATATCGACGACCAGCAAGCTCGTCAGTTACTGCTTAAGTTCGGTGTCGACCAGAATGCCCTGGACGGTCAAGTCTATCGGGCGGTGCACACACTGGTCGACCAGCTTAATGCCGAGCTGGTCAAGTCGCTCAAGTTCTTCGTTACTAAGTACAACAATATGCAGATCGGTGCCATGCTAGTCAGCGGCTATACCGCCAGCTTGACCGGCTTTACTGATATCATGAGCGAGAAGACCAATCTGCCGGTCCAGCTAGCGACACCTTGGCAGCATGTCAATGTCCCGATGGGTGATCAGACCACCCTGGCACCAATAAGTTCGCAGTTCGCCGTAGCGGTCGGGCTAGCAGAAAGGGCAGAGTAAGATGATTTCCTTAAACCTCCTACCGGATGTCAAGAAAGATCTCCTGCGGGTCAGGCGAGAGCGCAATCTAGTTGTCTCGATCAGTGTCGTCGTCGTTGGTGCTTCGATCGGCGTCTTGCTCCTGCTTAGCGGTACGCTTGGCGTGCTGGTGGCGACTAAGGCTCTGATGGAGAATGGCATCAAGAATGACGAGCAGACGATCAAGCAAGCCCAAAAGAAGAAACAGCTTGATAAATACATCACCATCCAGAATCAGCTCAAGCAGATCGGCAAGCTCAAGTCTGACCAGCAGGTCTACTCTCGGCTGATGGACTATCTGACTCAGCTTAATCCGGCTGCACCAAATAATGTACAGATCAGCAGTGCGAAGATCGAAGCGCCGGCCGGTAGCAGCGGTGACACCTCGTCTAGCAGTTCTTCGGCTAGTGCTGACGGTATCACTATGACGATCGAGGGTAAGACGACCAACTTCTCGGCACTCGACGTCTATAAAAATACCTTGTCCAAGGCGCAGCTCAGCTACGAGGTAGAGGAGGAAGACACCTCGTCGGATAGCGAAAGTTCAGCTAACTCGGACGGCACCTATAGTAAAGAGACTTCGTCAGATAGCGATAGCTCCGATAGCGATAGCCAGTCTAAGAAAAAGAAGAAGTCTGCCACTAAGAAGAAGGCAATGAAAGAGAATCTGGTCACCGCCGTCAATGTCAAAGACAGCAGCCTCTCTGCCGGTGGTAGCCAGAACGAAGCTCTAGTTAGCTTCACCTTGACGGTTACCTTTAACGACAGTGCCTTCAGTCCGAAGTCAACTAATATCAAGCTGGAAGTACCGAAAGAAACCACCTCGGATGGTGACCGCAATGCTCCGAAAGAGACTTTCCATACTGATGCCAAAGATAAGTCTAATGACAAGAAGGACGAGCAATGAGTGAAGAAAATGCCCTGACCGGTATCAAGAAGCGACAGCAGATCACTAACACCCGCAAGCAGGTATTCACCTGGGTGGCATTAGCGGCAGCTTTGGTAGTGATTTGCTTGGTGGTGGGCTGGAATCTGATGCAGCGGATCAACTACCAGAACAAGGTTAACCGTGACGTGGGTAAGACTGCTCAGACCATGCACGATAATGTCGAGGCGGTCGACAAGCTGATCAAGAATGTCAACGCTCTTAAGGCTAACGCTGCTCTGTCGTTGCCTAACCTCAAAGCCGATGACAGCACGGTCTTTCAGGTAGTGATCGACGCCTTGCCGACCGAGGACGATAGTGTGGCACTGAGTTCATCGCTTCAGAACAAGATCTTGTCTAAGTCGGGCGTGACTATAGAGCAGATCAACGTAGATACTACCGAGTCCGATAGCTCGTCCGACTCATCGAGTTCATCAAGCTCAAGCTCCAGCTCATCCGGAAGCTCGTCCAGCTCTGGCTCCGGTTCTAGTAGATCCGGTGTCAGCAAGGCAGACGATGTCCAGTTCCCGGTAGCTAAGCCGATCACCTTCCGAGTTAGCCTGGTCGGTAGCTTCGACTCAGTTAAGTCTGCCCTGCAGGATATCGAGAGCACCATTCGACCGATCACTATCACCAAGCTGACGATTGATGGCTCGGACGACAAGCTCAATGCCACCATCGAGGCGCAGACCTATTATTCTAGCAAGGTTAACTTTAAGCTAGGTAAGAAGGAGATCCAGTATGAGAAAAAGTGATTGGGCGGCTATCATCTTAATCGTGGCCATCGTCGGCTTGACTTCGTACTTCGTAGTCGGGGCGATCATGCCTTCACCGGCCGATAGCCTGCAGACAGTCCAGATAGCTCCGACTATTGAGAGCAAGGTTGACGAGCCGGATAAGAAGATCTTCTCTGACACCGCTATCAATCCGACCGTTCGGACAACTATCGGTGACCAGTCCAACCAGCACCCCTTTAACCTGGAGAGCAAATAGGTGGCATGGCAATCCTGACCGACGAGTCTCGTGCTAAGATTGAGGCCTACTTTATAGAAGCAGGCCTTTTTACCGACGACCAGCTCGAGCATTTTCGTCGCAAGGCGCAGGCAGAGAATGAGCCTCTCTTCGCTTACTTGATGCGAGAGGAGATCATTAACGACGAGCAGCTGGCCGAGGCGACAGCTCGCACCAGCGGTACGCCTTATGTCAACTTGTCGCACGCTATCATTGATAGCAGCGTCCTGGCGCTGCTACCGATGGAGGTGGCGCAACGCTTCATGGCAGTGCCGCTAGGTGAGACTAACGAGGGCGGGGCGGAGCGCTTGGCGGTCGCCATGCTCGATGCTAATAACGTCCAGGCAGTTGACTTCCTGTCGAACACCATTGGTCGTCCGATCAAAGTCTACATGGCGAGCGAATCGGGCATCAATAATGTCTTGTCGCAGTATCGGATGGATGTCGATGAGGGCGTTCGAGCCTCGCTTGACAGTAACGCTCCTAAGATCACCAGCAATGCTCAGGTGATCGTCCAGGATTCGCCAATCTCTAAGGTGCTGAACCAGCTCCTTGAGTATGCCCAGCGGGTTCGAGCCTCAGATATTCACATTGAGCCGAGCGAGAATCAGCTAACCATTCGCTGTCGGATTGACGGCGTACTCCGAGTGGTGATGGTTCTACCCAAGTCAACTGAGGCGGCGCTGGTCTCTCGGATCAAAATCTTATCTAATCTCAAGATTGACGAGCACCGCAAGCCACAGGATGGTCAGTTCACCGTCATGGTCGGCGAGAAAGAGGTTGACCTTCGTATCGCTATCTCACCGGTCGTCTGGGGTGAGCAGGTGGTGATCCGCCTGCTGGATAAGTCGGGCAGCACCTTTAAGCTGGAGGATATGGGCTATGCCAGCCGAGCTCTCCGGATGATTCGACGGGGGATTGCTCGTCCTAACGGCATGATCCTGACCTCCGGACCGACCGGCTCGGGTAAGTCGACCTCGCTCTACGCTCTGGTCCAAGAGATCTATAGCGAGAAGATCAATATCGTTACTCTGGAAGATCCGGTCGAGTACAAGATGGAGGGGGTGAATCAGATCCAGGTTAATCCCGCCGTCGGGCTGACCTTTGCCAATGGGCTACGCTCTATCCTGCGTCAAGACCCTGATGTCGTCCTGGTCGGCGAGATCCGAGATAGCGAGACGGCTAACTTGGCGGTTCAGGCAGCTCTGACCGGACACCTCGTTCTCTCGACTCTGCACACCAACTCGGCGGCCGGTATCTTGCCTCGTCTACTGGATATGGGGGTGGAGCCATTCCTGATCGCCTCGACGATCAATACCGTCATCGGTCAGCGTCTGGTTCGTCGAGTCTCGGCAGATAAAGAGTCGTATCAGAGCGACCCGCTGCAGACCGAGATGATCAGAAACGTAGTCGGGCCACTCCTGCCGAGGACGCCGGCCGAGATTCAGACGATCGGTCAGGACTTGGGCTACGCTAATCTGCCCCTGCAGGATTCGGCTTCCTTTACCCTGGTCAAGGGCAAAGAGACAGCTACTACGCCGGGCGGCTTCAAGGGTCGGATGGGTCTCTACGAGGTGATGGAAGTGACCGACGAAGTGCAGAAGCTGATCATCGGGCATGCTACCTCCAGTCAGATCCAGCAGCTGGGTATCGCCCAGGGGATGATCCCGATGCACCAAGATGGCTTCCTCAAGGCGCTGACCGGGCAGACTACCATCGAGGAAGTTAACCGAGTGGCGGCTAATATTGCATAAAGCATGAGCATGATATAATTAAAAACGAATAGGGAGGCATAATGGATAACATCAGAATAGAAATGCTGCTGCAGGAGGTCATCAACCAGCACGCCAGTGACCTGCACCTGCAAGTAGGCTTACCGCCGATGCTTCGGATCGACGGAGCATTGACGCCGGTGGCCAATACACCGTCGCTGGATGTCGAGACGACAGAGCGCTTGATCTTCAGCATCTTAGACAACGAGCAGAAGCAGATCCTGCTCAAGGACAAGGAGTTTGACTTCTCCTTTGCCTTTGGTGACCTCGGTCGTTTCCGAGTCAACGCCTTTCACGAGCGGGGTAATATCGCTGCCGCTATGCGTCTCATCCCGAATGACATTCCGACCTTGGCTGAGCTTGGCTTGCCGGCGGTCGTCGAGTCCTTCGCCGATTATCCTCGGGGGCTGGTCTTAGTCACCGGGCCGACCGGCTCAGGTAAGTCGACCACCTTAGCGGCGCTACTGGACAAGATCAACTCCGAGCGGAGCGAGCATATCATCACCATCGAGGATCCGATTGAGTTTACTCACAAGTCGAAGCGCTCGGTGATCGTTCAGCGAGAGGTTCACTACGACACCTACTCCTTTAGCGCTGCCTTGCGTTCCGCCTTACGAGAAGACCCGGATGTCGTCTTGATCGGTGAGATGCGTGACCTGGAGACGATTAGCGCCGCCATCACCATCGCCGAGACGGGGCACTTGGTCTTCGCTACCTTGCACACTAATAGCGCTTCCCAGTCGATTGACCGGATGGTCAATGTCTTCCCGCCACACCAGCAGCCTCAGATCAAAGCCCAGCTGGGCAACATGCTGATGGCGATCTGCTCGCAGCGTTTGATCCCGGCTATCGGGGGTGGACGCTTAGTCTCAGCTGAGATCTTGGTCGCCAACCCGGCTGTCCGCAATATCATTCGTGAGGGCAAGTCGCATCAGCTCGACCAGGTTATCCAGACCAGCGCTAAGGAGGGCATGCAGTCGATGGATCGCACCCTGGTGCAGCTGGTTCAGTCCGGTCAGATTACTTATGACGAAGCGAAGAATTACGCTGTTGACTTAGATGATCTTAATCGAATGATGAGGGGGTAGAGACCGGTGATTACTTTTCGATATAAAGCTCGTAATACCGCCACCGGTAAGATCGAGAAGAGTACTGTCCAGGGCAATAGTGAGTCGGCGGCGGCTAAGCTGCTGATGGCGCAGGGGCTAGTTCCCCTGGAGATGACTCCGGCCAGCGAGGAAGGGCTTCTCTCCGGTCTGCGCAAGCGGGTTAGCCCGAAAGAGCTGGTCATCTTCACTCGTCAGCTGGCGACCATGCTGAATGCCGGTTTACCGCTGGCTCAGTCGCTGGCGACCGTCCAAGATCAGACCAGTAGCAAGATGCTCAAGGTGATCGTCGCCGACCTGGTCGGCAGTATTAATGGCGGTATGCCTCTATCTGATGCCATGGCGAAATACCCGAAGGTCTTTAACCAGGTCTATGTCGCTCTGGTGCGAGCCGGTGAGACTTCTGGTACGCTAGACCAAGCTCTGGCTCGCCTGGCGAACCAGCAGGAGCACGACTATGACCAGATCAGCAAGATCAGAGGAGCGATGGTCTACCCGGCGATCGTCCTGGCGGTGATCGTAGCGGTGGTTATCTTCATGCTAGTCACCTTGATTCCACAGGTCTCCAGCATGTACAAGGACTTGGGCAAGATGCTACCGATCACTACCGAGATCCTGCTGGCTATCGTCAATTTCTTCGCTGCTTTCTGGTATATCATCATCGTGGCACTGGGTGCCCTGATCTTCTTCGCTCGGCGTTGGTTGGCTACCGGTAGCGGGCGACGGGCTTGGGACTCCTTCAAGCTCAATGCGCCGATCTTTAATAGCCTGCTGCGCAAGATGTACATGGCTCGCTTCGCTCGGACGGCTCAGGTGCTGCTAAGCTCCGGCGTATCGATGATCGAGACGCTGAAGATCTCGTCTGAGGCGGTCAACAACGTCCTCATCCGAGATGAGCTCCTCCAGGCGGTTAACAAGGTCAAGAACGGTAAGGCTCTCTCAGAGGCGCTGACGAACCAAGAGTACATCCTGCCCTTCGTACCGCAGATGATCAAGATCGGCGAGTCGTCCGGTGGTATCGACGCCATGCTAGCCAAGATCGCCGACTACTACGACAAGGAGGTCGATAACGCCATCGCCGCCATCTCCACCTTGATCGAGCCTGTACTAATGATCTTGATGGCGATCATGATCGGCTTCATCGTCCTGGCGGTCTTGCTGCCGATCTACGGCTTGACCGACACTTCCACGCTCTAGCTGATATTCCGCTGATAGTGCTTGTGTTTTCGCTAGTTTAGTATATAATCAGACATGTAATAATTAATAAAGAAAGGACATACAATCCAGTATGAAAAAAACTGAAAAAGGTTTCACCATCATTGAGGTAGCCTTGGTCTTGGCCATCGGTGCTTTGATCTTCCTCGTGGTCTTCCTGGCTGTACCGGCTCTGCAGCGCAACCAGCGAAATGACGCCCGCAGGCGAGATATCAGCAACGTAGTTGAGGCGGTGTCAGACTATAATTCCAACAACCCTACCAAGCCGTTGGATGAGAATGAGGTTCCTTATGAGGAGACAAACTCAGGAATAAGTAAGGGTGATGGTCTTGGTAAACACCTAGATACGCTGTCGTCTAATATAAAGAAGGTCGAGATTAAAGCAAAGGGTACATCACTTGGTTCTGCTAGCGCTGATACTGCGGAGAAGATCTTTGTGGTAAAGTCAAGCCAGTGTAATGGTCTTCACGATATTGCATCTGCACCTGGTCGAAAGTCTGCCGTGGTTGGTACAGTAGAGAACAATAAAGGCTATGAGTTCTACTGTCAGGATGCTAGTTAATCTTGCCTAAGTATTAGCCTGAGCTATACCTCCTTACCTTATGGTAGGGAGGTTTTAGCTTTTACTGCTATAATGTGCTTATGCAGATCATAATCTTTTACTACTTCTCGCTGGCTCTTCTCGGGGCGATCATGGGCTCGTTCGTCGGTGCTCTGACTTGGCGGATGAAGCGGGGGCTCAACTGGCTGAGTGGGCGGAGCGAGTGCGAGCACTGTCACCATCGCCTCGCTCCGACCGACATGATTCCGATCATCTCTTACCTGGGGCTGGGTGGGCGTTGCCGCTACTGTCACAAGCGGATCGGGCGGCTGGCGCTCCGGCTGGAGGTACTGACTTGCCTCAGTTTCGTCCTCTCCGGTGTGTTCTTCCCCTCGGTACTGGAGCATGCTTGGCGTGACCCGAGTATTACCCTGGGGATTGCTTGTACTCCCGCTAGTCTCTGGTGTCGTTCGCCGGGGCTAGCCTGGCTGGCTTTCGGGCTGTGGCTGGCTTGCCTGGTGTTGATGGTCGCTCTCTTCGTCTATGACCTGCGCTGGCGCAAGCTACCAAACCGCCTGGTCTTCCCTCTGATCGGGCTCAGCCTGGTCTACTCGCTGGTGACCTTGCCCATGCTACACGGTGGTGGGGTAGGGGGCTGGCTGATGGCTGTAGCCGGCGGTATGGCGCCGATTGCTGGCATCTATGGTGCTATCTATCTGGCTTCTCGGGGCAAGTTAGTCGGGCTGGGTGATGTCAAGCTGGGGCTGGCGATCGGTCTCTTAGTGCCGCAGTGGTGGCTGGGGCTGGTCATTCTTTTCCTGGCTAACTTACTGGCGACACTGGTCTCTCTGCCGGCGCTTCTGCGCCACCAGCTCAAGCGTACCAGCGCCATCCCCTTCGGCCCTTATCTGATAGTAGCCACCTATCTGGTCTTCCTGCTCAGCTGGCTGATCCAACCCGCTCTCCAGTCCTTCTTTACGCTATAGCATCAGAGCAGGGCGTGTGGTCTCCTCAGTTCTACTACCTAGTCAATCCCTCACTCTTCGTCTCGTCATCATTTCCTTCAGACCCGCCTGGCTGGCTCGTGCACTGCTGAGCTTCAAGCGTGCACAGTCTTCAGGAAATGGCTGACGCAGACGAAGGACGAAAGACACCCTTTAGTGCGATAAAGGATGATGTTGCGTAAGAGTAGGGCGATATGGTTGACGAAGACTGTTGATATAACGGTAAGTTAGCAATTGCACGTGGTGTCTTGTACGTCGCCAGGTCTGAGGAGACCACACGCCCTGCTCTGAGCTACAAGACTTAATATTTATACGTATGTAATTTCCCCAGTCTCATTTCTTGGTTTAACTTCGGTTGAAGCAGACATTCCTAGGTACGAGTAGTACAGTGTGGTTGACGAAGGCTGTTGATATATCAGTAAGCTAGTAATTGCCAGTGGTGCTCGCTACGTCGCCAGGCCTGAGGAGACCACCTGTACTGCTCGTGTGTCAAAGAGTTATGTGTATGGGGAAATTACAGACCATGCTCTAAGCCACAAGCTTTCGCAAGTAATTATACCTGAGGAGACCACCTGTACTACTCGTACAGAGAGGAGCTATACGTAGAGGGGAAATTACGAATCCTGCTCTGATGCTATCATATTGGTATGATCTATTTTCTCCACGGTGACAACGACTACCTGATCAACCGGCGGGTCAAAGAAATACGCCAAGCATTTGCTCGGGAGCACAGCTCCGGCGCCATCACCACCATTGACGGCACCGAAGTAGCACCGGCTGACCTGACCTCTCAGCTGACTGCCCTCAGCCTCTTCGACCCTTATCGGCTAGTCATCGTCTCAGCCGTTACCGCCCAGGCGGGCAACTGGACCATGCTGGAGACGAACCTGGCTCATATTCCCGAGCAGACCACCGTCATCTTGACTGATATTAAAGCTCTGAGTAAAGTGCGCAACCTCACTATCACTCGCACCATGAAAGAGCTGAGGCGCCTCGGCGCTACGGTGGAGAAGTTTGATCTAGCTAAGAGCAGCTATCAACTCCGACCGTGGCTGGAGGCAGAGCTTAAGCGCCACCGGCTGAGCGTCGAGCGAGGCGTTACCGATAAACTGCTTGAGCTAACGGCGGGTGAGGAGAATCAGCAAGCCCGTCTCGAGCTGGAACTGGACAAGCTGGCGCTACTAAGTGGCGAACTAACGGTTCGGCTGGTCGAGCAGTACGTTCAGCCCAGCCCCCAGACCAATGCCTTTGCCATCCTAGAGGCAGGGCTAGCCGGCGACCAAGCTAAAGTGGCGCAGCTGCTTGACCGGCTGATCGTGACGGGAGAGGACAGTAATCGCTTCCTGGGACTACTGGCTTCACAAGCCCTAGCCTTGGCTGGCGTCTTGACCGGAGCTAAGGTCAAGCTCAGCCCCTATCAGCTGAATCAGACTCGCCAGCTGGCTGAGCGCCTAGGTGATCGTCAGCTATCCCGGCGACTAGGCGAGGTCGTCGAGAAGCTCGCCCAGCTGGATGGTAAAACAAAACAATCTACCCCCGACCAGGCTTGGCTCTACATTCGCTCCACTCTGAGCAATATATAGTGGATATCCGGCTGGACAGGCCCAGCTGGATGGTAAGGTCAAGTTATCCGCACCAGACCAAGCCTGGCTCTACATCCGCTCCACACTGAGTAATATATAGTGGACAGGCTAGCCCCTAAAAAGTCTTGTAGCGTCAGATCAGGGCGTGTAGTCTCCTCGATTCTACTACCTAGCCAATCTCTCACTCTTCGTCTCGTCATCATTTCCTTCAGACCCGCCTGGCTGGCTCGTGCACTGCTGAGCTTCAAGCGTGCACAGTCTTCAGGAAATGACTGACGCAGACGAAGGACGAAAGACACCCTTTGAGGCATTAAGGATTATTATGTGCCAGAGTAACTCACCTAAGCTTCCGATGGCTGTTGATACAGTGGTAAGATAGCAATTGCCAGTGGTACTTGCTACGTCGCCAGCCTGTCCAGCTGATGCTAATTGAGCCTACCTGGATACAACAATGCATCATATACACTCTTCGTCTATCGTAGTGTAACGTTAAGTATCGTGCTGGGGTCTGAGGAGACCATGCGCCCTGCTCTGAGCTACAAGACTTAATATTTATACGTATGTAATTTCCCCAGTCTCATTTCTTGGTTTAACTTCGGTTGAAGCAGACATTCCTAGGTACGAGTAGTACAGTGTGGTTGACGAAGGCTGTTGATATATCAGTAAGCTATCCAGTGCACGTGGTAGTTTATACGGTGCCAGCCTGTCCAGCTGATGCTAGTCAGGCTAGCTAGACATACACAAAGTGTTATTACACCTTAAGTCCTCTTTGCGGTTGTTAGTATTAAGCATCGTGCTGGGGCCTGAGGAGACCACCTGTACTACTCGTATGCCATAGAGTTATGCGTGGAGGGAAATTACAGACTTTGCCTCTGCTCTGAATGTTTGCGTCCCGCTAGGACTTCTTGGCTCGACTAGCCGGCTTAGCGGCACTTTTCTTGCCGGCGGGCTTACTCTTGGCGGCCGTCTTAGTTGGTATCTTGACGCCGGACTCTTTGGCGAGCTTAGCCAAGTGCTTGATCCGTCTGGCGGCAGCTTGCTTGGAAATGACATTCTTCTTCGCAGCGGTATCAATAGCGCTCTGAGCTTGGCACATAGCACTAAAGCTGGGGCTGCTCTGAAAAGCCTTGATGGCGGTGCGCATAGCCCGCTTGGTGCGCAGGTTTTGGGCATAACGGCGCTGATCCTGCTTCATCTGCTTGATGGCTGATTTGATAAGTGGCATATAACTCCTGTTTCTAGCGATCCTAAGACCACCTTATATGATGATATGACAAGAGATATTCTAATAGAAAACACCGGTCAGGTCAAATGCAGCCTACCGCAATTTGTCACCGGTTAGCATCTGTGGTATTATCTAGGCTAAGTTTAAGGTCAGCGAACCTACAGGATAGATGTGCATAAACTCGAAAACACTAAAACAAAGATAACCATTGAGAGAGGAGTGAAGTAGTGGCTGATAGACCGGTCGACGAAGAATTACTAAATGATATCAATCTTGACGAAGCGGGAGAGCCGACCGACGGCGATATCACTAGTGATATTGATGACGATACTATCATTGAGCCCTCTGACCTGGACAGCATTTCTGATGATAGCGTTCGGGTCTACCTGCGAGAGATTGGGCGCATCCCACTATTGACGCCGGAAGAAGAAGCGGAGATTGCCTATGATATCGTTAAGAACGCTGAGCCGCTGGCCGAGGCAGAGCAGAGACTTAAGGAAGTTGAGGCGGAGCGAAAGAGTGAGTCTGACCCGGCGAAGCGAGCCAGCTTGCAGAAAGAAGCGACTGGCTTGCGCTTTAAGATTAAAAGGCTGAAACGACCGAAGGATAAGATGGCAGAGGCTAACATGCGCCTGGTGGTCTCGATCGCCAAGCGTTATTCGGGGCGGGGCTTGGACTTTCTCGATCTGATCCAGGAGGGTAATACAGGGCTGCTCAGAGCAGTCGAGAAGTTTGACCCGGACCGAGGCTTTAAGTTCTCGACCTATGCGACCTGGTGGATTCGCCAGGCGATTACTCGGGCGATTGCCGACCAAGCTCGGACTATCCGGATCCCGGTCCATATGGTAGAGACGATCAATAAGCTGCTGCGGACACAGCGCAAGCTAACCCAGGAGCTTAACCGAGAGCCATCTGTTGAGGAGCTGGCAGAGGCGCTGGGCGAGACGCCGGAGAAGATCAAGTACGTCTTTAAGATCAAGCAAGATATCCAGAGCCTTGATGCCACTATTGGCGGTAGTGATGAGGACGATGCCAGCGAGCTGGGCAACTTCGTTGAGGATGATACGGCGGTTAGCCCGGAAGACGCTACTAATGATCGCTTACTGAAAGAGCAAGTCATGGAGGTGGTAGGGCAACTATCCGATCGGGAGCAGAAGATCATCAAGCTTCGCTTTGGACTGGATGGCGGGCGACAGCACACTCTGGAGGAAGTCGGTGTGGAGTTTGCGGTGACTAGAGAGCGGATTCGTCAGATAGAAGCTAAGGCGCTGATGCGGCTACGCAAGAATAAGGAGACGGAGAAACTCCACGATTATCTGAACTAATGAAGGATGAGCCGGTGAAACAAGCCAAGCCTAAGATTTTTGTCTTGATCGATGGCAAATCGCTTTTCTACCGGGGGTATTATGCCATGCCTCATCTTTCGACTGCCGACGGGAGACCGACGGGCGGGGTCTACGGCTTTGCCTCACTGGCGCTGGAGCTGGTCCGTCAGCTCGGACCGGATTATGTAGCAGTGGCTTGGGATAAAGCTAAGACCAATATTCGGCGTCGTCGGGCTATCTACCCGGAGTATAAAGCTAATCGTCACCCGGCGCCACCGGATTTTTATCAGCAGATTCCGATTCTGCGCCAGCTGCTTGAGGCGCTGGGTTGGCCTTTCTATGAGGTGGACGACTACGAAGCAGATGATATCATCGGCACTTTATCTAAGCAGGCTAACCGAGCCGGCATCCATACTGTGATCGCTTCGTCAGACCTGGATATGCTTCAGCTGATTGATGATGACACCGAAGTCTATGCTCTTAAGAAGGGGCTGAGCAGCATTGATCGCTTCGATGTTAAGGCTTTTCAGGCTAAGTATGGTATCCGGGTAGATCAATTCCTTGATCTAAAGAGCCTTAAGGGGGATAGTAGCGACAATATCCCCGGTGTGCCCGGGGTAGGCGAAAAGACGGCTGTGACGCTACTGCAGAAGTATCATGACCTGGATGGTGTCTACGCTCACCTGGATGAAATTACCGGAGCGGCCCGGCGTAAACTGGCTGATGGTAAAGCTAGTGCCTATATGTCGAGAGAGCTGGTGCAGATTCAGTGTGATGCGCCAATCCCCCTCGACTTACAGGCAGCAGATGTGAAGAAGCTGGATCGGCAGAGGCTGCGTCGGCTTCTCCTGGACTTACAATTCACCTCACTGCTGAGGCGACTGCCTGTCGACATGCAAGTGTCTGAGGGGGATGGGACGGCCGGCGCAGAGACTGCTGTCGAGCCGGCGGTAGAGTTCCATGCGACTTCTTTGCCGGACAAGCTAACCGGCACAGTCATGGTGGTGCCGGCTGAGGATGGTTTACTACTCAGTGATCAGCTGGGGCAGTATTACAAGACTAGTTACAAGCTGGCGGCAGAGCTACTCACGGCGGTGCCGGTGGTAGCTTATGACCTGAAGGAGCTGGCTAGCCAGTTTCTCCGGCGTAATCTCCCCGTTAAGTTCGTGGCTAACTATGACATCAGTCACGCCGGCTTCCTAGCGGGGTTGCTCAGTAAGCCACGCACCCTGGCGGACATCTTGGCTGAGCTGCCGGATCAGTCGGAGTCAAGGCGGCTGGCTGCCGTCTATCAGCTCTGGCAGCAGACCCGTCGACAGCTAAGTCAGCTACCTCAGCTGGCGCAGTTGGCGAGCCGGGTGGACTTCCCCTTGCAGCTGGTCTTGGCTAGGATGGAGGAGCGAGGCGTCCTGGCTGATCAAGCTCAGCTGACTCGACTGCATCAAAAGCTAGGCGATAGCTTGGCGCTACTGGAGCAAGCTATCTGGCGGGAGGTTGGCTATGAGTTTAATGTAGCTAGCCCGGCTCAACTGTCCGAGGCACTATTTACCAAGCTAGCCTTGAAACCGACAGCTCGCAAAAACAAGCGAGGGAGCTATCCGACCGGGGCTAAGGAGCTGGCTAAACTACGGTCGGCACACCCGGTCATCGATCTAATCATTAAGCATCGGGAGCTAGCTAAGCTCAAGACCGGCTATGCCGATACCATGCCGAAGTTGATTGCTCCCGATGGGCGGATTCATACGACCTTTAGCCAGAGCATCACGGCGACCGGGCGCTTGTCGTCGAGCAACCCAAACATGCAGAATATCCCCGCTCGAACCGAGCAGGGGCGAGAGATTAAGCGAGCTTTTATCGCTCCGGTCGGTCGGGTCTTGGTCAATGCCGACTACGCCCAGTTTGAGTTGCGCCTAGCGGCTGCTCTGGCGGGTGATCAGGCGTTAATCCGGGTCTTTGACGACCCGACCAATGACGTTCACACTATGACGGCGGCTGAAGCTTATGGGATTACTCCGGCTGAAGTTACGCCCGAGCAGCGTCGTCATGCTAAGGTGATTAATTTTGGCATTCTCTACGGCATGAGTCCGCATGGGCTAGCCGAGGCGACAGACATGAACCTGAGCGAGGCGAGAGAGTTTATCGACAAGTACTTCCGGGCTCGCCGGTCGATCCGGGATTATCAGGCGAAGGTGATTGAGCAGGCGAAGGAAGACGGCTATGTACAGACCCTGCTCGGCCGACGTCGCCCGGTGCCGGGGCTACGATCGTCTAATACGATGGTGCGAGAAGCCACCAAGCGAGCGGCTATCAACCTGCCGGTGCAAGGGACGGAGGCCGACCTGATGAAAATGGCGATGCTTAAGGTCGAGGAGATTGCCGACGCCAGTCAGATCATGCAGGTGCACGATAGTATCATGGTCGAGTGTGACGAAGCCGAGGCGGAGCGCATTGCCGGGGAGATGAAGCGGATCATGGAGCAGATCTACCCCGAGCTGGGTGTCCGATTATTAGTCGAGACGAAGATTGGTCACGATTGGAGCCAGCTGTAGCCTTATGTTGATCTATCGATTAATGAAACGATTTATAAGACAACTGCGGTCACGACTAAGCAGCACCTTGAGATGTCGTGCTATCGAGCGTGGAAGTGCTTTTAGGAAAGCCAACAAAGCCTCTGAGCTGACGGTAGATGAACTCTTTCGGGATTATCAGGGTAAGCCGGTCAATACCACACCTACTCTCTTCGAGAATACTGGATATGAGCGTTGGTAATTTGGGCAATAAGTCTCACTAAGGTTAATATCGTGGATAGGATAAGGTGCTTAAGTTTGCGCTCGTAGCAGTTTGTCGTTACAATGATAAGCGTAATGAGACGAACTAAGATACCTTTTGGTGCCATCGCTTTAGTCATATTGATCGCTATGGTGATGATCGGAGGGATAGTCTTTCTGGCGCAGACCATCTTTGGTGGCAAGAACGAGCCGAAGAAGCCGGAGCAGCAGGTGACCCATAGCATCTTAGAGCCGACCGACTCGACGGTGGTACGCATGGAAGTGCGAGGGCCGGTACTAGCCAAAGAGCGTCATTATGAGATCAGCGCCAGCATCACTCCGAACCAGCGTAAGCTGGTGATATACAAGGGCTATGGGCGAGAGGACGTCCTCAAGACGATGGAGCTGGGTAATACCAAGGAGGCATTTGCTAACTTCCTGGCTGCCTTAGGCGATAACGGCTTTATCAAGGCTAACGAAAAGAGTGCCCAGAAGAGCAGCGGTCTCTGTGCCTCCGGTCAGCTGATCGACTTCATCCTGGATAATGGGAGCTATGGCAAGTCTGAGCTGTGGACTACCTCTTGTGGTGATATCGAGGGTAGCTTTAACGGCAATGGTGCTGCTGTCACCAATCTTATCTTGGGTCAATTGCCCGGTAGCAAGGCGGCCATTGACGAAGTCCAGCGCTCGCTGTAACGCTGAGGCTTTATATTTCACCCCTGGTGGTTGACGCTATGACGTCAATGATGATAAACTTAACAACATATGACTGGAACGAAGACCACGATCTACCTGCCGGAGGAACTGCGCAAGACCGTCAAGAAGCACCTGATCGATACCGGTGAGACATTGTCAAAGTATGTCGAGATCGCCCTGACTCGCCAGCTGGCCTTTGATAAAACTCGGGCAGGCAAGAAACGCCTCAAGGAGAAGCAAAAGGCCGTCGAGCTAAATAACGTCATCAAAGAGTTCATCAGAGGCGAGCAGTAGTGCCGGAGCTGCCCGAGGTCGAGACGGTACGTCGTGGCTTGGCGGGACTGATACTTCACCGGCAGATCACCAAGGTGACCGGCTTGTGCGATAAGTCACTTCAGATCGCCTCGGCAGATGTCAGCCGGCTGGTGACCGGGGCGACCGTTGCCGGTGTCAGGCGTCGGGCTAAGATGCTGATGATTGATCTGACCAGCGACTACACCTTGCTGATCCATCTCAAGATGACCGGTCAGCTAGTTTACAGGGGCGATCAGGCGTGGGCGGCAGGTCATCCGAATGACTCAATGATCGGTGAGCTGCCGGATAAGTCGACCGGGACGATCTTTGAGCTATCCGGTGGCGGCAAGCTATTCTTTAATGATCAGCGTAAGTTTGGCTGGATCAAGCTATATCCGACCGGTGAAGTGATGCAGCTGGCTAGCATAGTTAAGCTCGGGCCGGAGCCTCTGTCGGGCGACCCGTGGCGGGAGTTTTTATCACGATTGCGTCGGCATCAGAAATCACGGATCAAGACGGCTATCCTGGACCAGACGGTACTGGCCGGTGTCGGTAATATCTACGCCGACGAGAGCTTGTGGCTAGCCCGGATCAACCCGATGACCAGAGTCGAGCAGCTGTCGGATGATGATCTGCATCGCTTGCTTGACAGCATCATCGAGATCATGAATCAGTCGCTCCGGGCGGGTGGCTCGACGGCCCGCAACTATGTCAAAGCGGATGGAAGTAGGGGCGACTATCTGGATAAGTTTGCTCGAGTGTATCACCGGGAGGGTCAGCCTTGCGCTCGTTGCGGACACGAGATCAGGAAGATCAAGCTGGCAGGGCGAGGCACCCACTACTGCCCGGACTGCCAGCCGCTACTAGATAAATAGCGGTGCCCCCTCCTACATTGACATGACCCGGCTTGGATGATAGTATACTACGTATAGGAGAGTGTTCACCTCTCCGCCGTAGGGGATGGTTGCTTCGGCGCCATTCTCATGAGATAGCACCGCGTAGACGGTGCTATGCTCGATTTTAGAGGGGGCGGCTTTTGATTTTATCCTTGATGTTAGCAATAGAATCTAATAAATAGTTGCAGCAGCTTAGTGGCCGGGGAACTTTTTCGTAATCTCCGGGAATTGCTCGCTGATCACTTTCTGCCATTTTACAGTTTCGTTAGGTTGGCAAATTTCCTTCTTAGAGTACACTAGCAGTACTCTGGCGGTGTGCAGGGTATCATCCAGGAAGACTATAGCTCTATTGCCTGACCCTCTTGCCGAGTCCTTAGTTCCGGCAATCTTGAAATATAGCTTAACGATTCGACCGGCATCTGATGCGTGGATCGTCCTTGCCTTGTCGGTGAGGATGTGCTGATCTATGTGCTCCAGTACGAACTCAAGAGATTTCCGGGTGGCTTGCCACTGTCTGCTGCTGTATCGTTTGGTGATGCTCTTTATGAAATGATTCTTCGTATATGGGTCAAACTGCACTAGATATCTACCGCCGGTAGACATGGTCGGGATCCTCCTGGACTATGGCATCGTATGGGATTAATTCATTTGGCTCGCAGTACTTCCATGGCAGCTGGCTGTGGGTATAGTCAACTATCGCTCGTGTGTTGGCTGTCTTCCATTGGGCTGCTATTTCTCTGAGCCGCTTGTCTTGCTTGTCGGAGAGGAGGTGCTCATTTGCCGGGTCGAGCTCTTCGTTCAGACTGATCATCATCGCTCTGCCTCGGAGCTTGATATCGATCTCTTCCGTATCGTACATCTCTTCAATAGTGCGAAAGAACTCGTCCGGCACTGGACCTTGTGCAATCCTGCGGTACTGCAGCCCACTCACAGACTCTAGATTGTCGTAGTACCATGAGAAATCCAGCAGGTAGAGTAGCTTGGCTAATTTTGTCTTCGGGATTCTGCCGTCGCTATCTGCGCCGGCGTACCTGATGAATCGACGAATCATCTCTTTATAACGCTCCTTGTCGTATCTGGTGCTTGGCTCGCTATTCATGAAGATGGTATCGAAGCTGGCTCCCAGCTCGTCAGATAGCTTGCGGGCTTCAGCGACGGTGAGCTCCTTTGTCCCGGTTTCTACCTTGTCGTAAGAGGGGCGGCTCATACCCAGCGTATCAGCCATATACTGTTGGCTGAGCCCGAGGCTCTCACGTAGTCTCTTGATCTCACTTTCATTGCTCATAGCTCTACTCCTACCTTATGTAGTGATACTAGCATATTATACTATCAATGTAAATATTCTTAGCACACTCACGCTGCGCCTATTGACTTTTCTTTACAACTACCTCGGCTCTTCATCTGGCTACATAGCATGTGGTCACTTCTTGCCAAAAACTTCCGGCCTGTCCAGCTCCCAGCAGGATGCATAACGCTAAGCTACCTAAACAAAAAGATACGTAATCCACGCTTTGTCATAACTAGCTAGTCTAGCTAACGCATCAGCTGGGCTGCTGGGGGCTTTGCAATCAGCCTGACTATGCTATAATCAATTATAGTTATGGTTAAAAGTGGGGACAACATAAACAAAGAGGTGGCACTAGTCGGTGCGGTGCAGTCGGGTGATTCACCGGTGACTGAGCCTGTTAAGAAGTCGTCCGGCGGGCGTTTGCTCAAGGTCGGACAGGTCGTCATGGGGGTAGTCTTAGTCCTGACGCTGGTTGCCATCGGCATCTGTGCCTTTACCGATCTGGACGACCAGCTGGGGAACTACCTGGCGTATAGCAAGTATAATATTAAGTCGGAGCGAGACGCTAGTAAGTTAATCTATGAGGGGCACGAAAAAGCTGCTATCTGGTGGTACGAGGGTCAGATCAAGCAGGCTAAAAGCAAGGACAAACAAGCTAAGTTATATCTAGAACTGGCAATAGATCTCAATGATCTAGTTAGAGATGATAAAACTAGATATAGTTTGGCGTTTAAATATGCTAACAAGGCAGAAGAATTGGTGCACAGTAGTACATCGGCTGATGTCTTAGCTGAAATATATAGTAAGACCGATGACCAGGGTAGTTACACGAAGTATCTACAGCTGTCGAACGAACGGCGAAGTAAAGAAGGTAAGAATAGTAGTGATAAGAATGGGTTGAGTGCATCATGAAAAGATTATTTGCTTGTGTCAGCACTAGAACTCGATTAGCCATTATGGTGATAGGGCTATCGTTTCTATGCTCTATTATTTACAGTATGCCGGCTTCAGCGGCTGAGTTTAATTTATCATATATCGGTCCGGCTAGTTCAAATGATCGATATAATCTGACTTCACACCCCAAGCACCCTAGAGTTAGTTTACGGATCCCCGTGTATTTCAAGTATAACCCAGGGACAACTGGAGTAACTGTTAAGGATGTGTACCGAGGCAAAGACCCAGGCAACGGCGCTCGGTTCAATGGTTACTACTATATGAGTGGCGACAGTGACGGTCATTTTGATATCAGTGGTTTTCACTACGAAAGTTCGACTGGTCTATGGAGGGCCGATGTAACGGCTCGGCTAACCAATAATGGTCAGCTAGCAAAAGAAAACTCAGGTGGAGCGATATATCAGTTTAGGTTGGAGCTTGATGATCATAATGGTATCATCGCTTACGCAAAGGGCTGGGCGTCGCAGGCGAACAAGGATTACCGTGTGGAGTATAATGGAACATATAACGGTGGCTTTGATGAAGAAGAATTGCGGATGTCTTTGCCATGTGATATCACCCAGGATGTGGAGCTCGGTCCTAACCAGCCCAATCAATTAATACTGTTTGATCTTGATCAGCCCAGATGGGATCATCCAGGAACTAATAGAGGTAAAGATATTTACGTAACTATCTTTGATGAGACTGATGGTACCGTTGCGCAGCATTATCATGGTCCTGATCATGATTGTGGTGAAGATGATTACCAATACCATGGTCCAGAATGCATGGGCGAAAACGGTACATTGAGTGTAAGAATGACGATGAAGCCTGGTCATAAGTATCGTATTAAAGTCTGGCCCAACTGGGTCAATAACCTGATTGAATATCACTTACCTTTCGACAACATCTCCTATGCAACTGAGTGTGATCCGAAGATTGATATGCGGGCGGCGGTCGACTACATTGACGAGGCCGGTCTCAAACGAGCTTCTGCCCAGGGTAGGTATGATAGTCAGAACAATAGTGAGAGTCGTAGCGATGTTTTTGTCTTTGACCAGTGGGGTCATAATGCCAGAGCGACGTGGTCAAGTAAGGGTGTTTCACCTGACCCGGCGATAATTCGCAAGGAAGACGCCAAGGTCACTCCAGGTAAGTTTCTGACTTGGTGGTTCCGAGCTCACAATGTCAGTGGCTATCCGCCCCCCGACGAGACTGACTTTGCTAACTTTCGTACGACTTTCAATGGCAGTACTTCTGGTTGGGATGAGATGACTGTATATCCACCACGGCGAGCAACTAACTGGTTTCAACCGTCTAAAAGGGGCGGAAAGCTAGACCGCAATAATCCTCAAGTGACCTGGGGGTGTAGTAAATGGGGTGACAACTGCGTTGATTACCATCGCCCGGACTGGAATAAAGGGGTATCGTTTGATGAGTCTATTTATTATCATTATCGTTATCGAGTTAGGGCAGACGATGCGGAAAAGACTCTATGTCAGCGAGTTCGTAATAGCTGGCCCGTCGGACAGGATTGGAAGGAGCGCTTTACACCCTGGGCTTGCGCTTATGTACCATACGATTATCCTCCGCCGGATGATAAAGATAAACATAGTGGCGTCGTGCCGACAGCTGGGGTGGTTGATAATAAGTCTAAAGTTCAGGCAGGCGACGACGTACAGTTTAGATATAGTTTGACTAACACTAGCGGTCCTACTGTCTCTAGACGAATAGATTATAAAGCTTATGCTTTCATTCTCAAGAGAGGGACTAAGTTGCCGCTCAATGCCGGGAAGAAGCCCTACCATTATGCCATGCGCTGGGACGGTAATGGTGTTGGCTGCGGTGGTCGTGACATCGACCCCGGGTCACAAAGTCGGTGTGAACTAAGTGTCTTTGGTACCAGTGAGAAGATTTATCCGGGTCAAACCTGGCCTGTGCCTGGGCAGCAACCGAAGTATAATGTATCTGGTATCTGGCTGGCTCAGCCCGGCGATAAGATTTGCTCTTACATCGCCATTGACAACAACTGGAGTGTGAGGAATGACCAGTCAGCTGATACTTTCCGAGCCAGCAACATTGCCTGCGTCGTGGTGACGAAGAGCCCCAACCTTAACTTATCCGGCTCAGATAGCTATGCTAAGGATGGCTTTACCGGGTCTGATGTCAGGGAGAATATAGTCCCCGGCACGGATAAGCGAGGTTCCTACTCGCAGTATGGGCTACTGACCGGCAACACTAATCCTAGTGTGGTCAACTTTGGCTCAGCCGGCTATACCACAGCCAGCCAAGCCAACCATAAACGGGCTTGCAAGCTTAGCTATGCTAATACGGGTAATGTCTACGACGATTGCAATGATCTGAAGGGGCTTCGGCCAGCCGACCTGATCAAACCTGACAATGGCAAGTTGTCAATGCCCAAGTGGCCAACTAGTTTCAAGAGTCAACTAGCGTCACAAGTATCGATAGACCCTCCTCTAGCTAGCGGTGACTACAGTAGAAATGGTTCTTTGACCATCACTGGCGGGAGCCTAAGTAAGGGGCAGCATGTCCGGTTGTTTGTTAAAGGTAATGTGACGATTAGTGGCAATATTAGCGTCAACGAGGCTGATCCTATCCATAACAGTTTGTCCGACATCCCCAGCTTGACGGTCGTGGCTACGGGCGATATTCGAGTGGAGCATGGAGTTAGCGTTATTGCCGGCACTTATGTAGCGGGAGGTAAGTTTGAGAGCTGTAAGGGTGCTCAGAATAAATCAGCTGACTTAGGTATGCGACCGGATAGTAAATGTCAGTCCAAACTCAAGGTTAATGGTGCTGTCGTCTCTGAGAAGTCACCGTTCTTTCTTCGCACCTTCGGGGCAGGTAATCGACCGGAAGATGATCAGTGGAAGACCGATAAGATTTCCTCGACTGCCGAGTGGATCAATTACACACCCAACCTCTGGCTGACCGCCAGTAATGGCTCCAGTTCAAGTAGCTTAGATAATTTAAAGACCACTCAGGTAATTAATCTGCCGGTGAGGTATTGATGAAGCGAGAGGGTGGATATACCGTACTTGAGACCGGGCTGGCTATCGCCATGTCGACGACGCTGGTCTTACTGACCTTTGGCTTGGCGGCTATGGTCGGGCGGGGTCGCTTCCGTGATTCGCTGGTCTCGGCTCAGACCTTCGTCAAGCAACAGTACAGCGAGGTGCGCTCCAGTATCAATTCCCGCTTAGTCGATGGCAATAATAGTAATCAAGCTCTCGTATCTAGTTGTAATAACGCTACTGTCCCGGGCAACAGTGCTCAGTGTTATGTCATGGGACGGTTGATTGAGTTTTATAATGACGGTGATACTGGTCAGATCAAGTCTAGTTATGTAGTTGCCACCATGGATGAGGTGACTGCTAAGGCTTGGCCTGACCGCAATAAGTCGACCCTGGAAAACTTAAAGAATGGGAACGTCAAGCTGTATGCTCTGACTAACGATAACGGAAATGACGCCGGACTCAATCCCAGTATTAAATCTATTGGTGCTGATAATAGAATCGTGAGGTCTTGGCAGCTTGATGTCAGTAGTAAGCAAGCTACTAATATTCAGCCAAATATCCTTAAGGCAAATATGATTATCTTGCGTAGCCCGCTAGATGGTTCACTTGTCGTAGCGCCGATGGTGTCGATTAGCAATAATAACCTGCCCCAAGGCGTTATGAAAGTGGATCTAAGCTCGGTAAATGGGGGAATGTCGATCAACACCAAGTTGGCGCTAGCTATCCGTAATGGCGGTCTGGGCTATCCAGGTGGCACACTGTGCATCTCCGGTGGTGATAGCTCTAGCGGCACCTCGAATAACTTCAATGTAGCGGGCGGTAACTGGAACTGGGATAATGGATTAAAGAGCGTAGTGGCTAGTGACGTGATAGATGCGTGTAAGAATTGGGAGCAACAATGATAGTGAGGACAAGGATGAGAAAAAGTCGAGCAGAACGGGGCGACACATTAGTCGAGGTGACTGTGGCGATGGCGGTGCTGGGACTAATGTTGGCAGCTAGTCTGGCGATCATTAACCGTAGCCTAATGGGCATCTCAAACGCAGTCGAGCGTACTTCGGCTCGAGCTAGCCTCAATACTGAAGTGGAGTTGCTGAGGTACGTCTTTGACGATCAGACCACTAACAAAAAGTTGGTTGAAGACATTGTGAAGAATAATACCGGGACTGACTCTAAAATCAAGGATCGGGGCTGTGAGATAGGTCAGCAGGGAGGTTTTACGCTATACAGCACGATCGACCCTACTGCACCGGTAGGAAAGAACGATCTTAGCCCGGATGACAAAGTTGCCGAGAAGGTTAATGGCAAGCCGGGTATCAGTAAGCAGGGGCAACATAACGGTATCTGGATTGAGGGCGATAAGCATGACGGGCAGAACGGCATGCCCGGCTATATCGACTTCTACGTTCGAGCTTGCTGGACACCACATGCGGCACAACAGTCGGGCTCGGGGCGAATGGAATCTAACGTACGGGTGTACTATAAGTAAGAAGTAGTGAAGGGCAGGAAAGGATAAAACATGACTAGATCATCAGACAAGCAGAGCGGTTTTACCTTGATCGAGGTGTCGACAGCTCTGATCTTCGTTGGCTTCATCATCTTCATCTTGGCTGCTACTACGGTCAATATCGTCCGTTCGTATAATAAAGGTATCTGGCTGGCTCAGATCAACCAGGCCGGTCAGCAGATGAATAGCGATATCGGCGATAAGGCTCGCTACAGTGGAGTGGCGGTTGTTCAGGCTGATAAGCGTCGGATGTGTATCAATGGTGTATCTTATCTGTGGAATACCCAGAAAGAGATTGATAACGGTCAATTGGGGAACAATGTCTATTCCGATGGAACTCCGATCCGGCTTGCTCGGATTGAGGATAAGAACGGCGAGTACTGTACGAAGGATCAACAACCCGGTGCGCCGGGGAAAGCCCCAAATGTGCGTGCTTTGCTGGGGCGTGGTGTAGCTATCCAGGAGTTTAAGGTCAGCCAGGCGACCGGTGTGCCGCTACTGACTGTCAGCATGGTGGTCTCGACCGAGGGGGCGAACCGACCGATCAAGGCTTATACCGATCACACCGGCGTTCATATTGATGTCAATCAGAATAGATCCGACTCTTCTTGGCAATGTGGCGAGTGGATAGATAAAAATGATAACGGGATAGTCGAATCGACAGATACATTCACCCCAGCTAAGAACCAATATTGTTCTTTTGCTGAATATACCTTCACTGTCTATGAAAGGAGTAAGATATGATTTCTCGCTTAGTATCTCGGTGTCGACCGGGTGATCGTGAGTCCGGTCAAGCCTCAATGGTAACTGTCGCTATGTTTATGATGCTTTTCTCGGTGATCACTGTCGGCTTTACTTATGTGATGATCTCGGCGTCCCGTCAGGCGGTCAATGACTCTCTCCAGTCGTCAGCTAAGGCGGCGGCTGAGTCGGGTGTCGAGGACGCCAAGCGCTTGATCGTCTACTGTTATAACCACAGAAATAACGATGGTACATACACCAATCTGCAAGATGCTAATCTGTGTAAAAATATCATAGGTAAAAGGGCCGATCAGCTAGAGGGAACTGACTGTGATGATATCCTTAGAGCTGTAAATAGCTCTCCTCAGAGAGTTAACTTTGGTTTGGAAAGCGTCAAGAACGGGTATCGAGTTAAAGTCGGTGATAATAGCGCCGGTAATAATTCAAATAACGAATATTATCAGTGTCTAAAAATCGCTACCAGGACGGAAAATTACGAGGGTATTGTCAATAATCTTGGCAAATCGACAGTAATCCCTCTGCGGCTTGTTGATGGTAAGGGTAATCCCGCTACTCAGATTACAGAGATAGTGATTCAGTGGCATCGTAATGTTGACGGTGTTGAGGGGGACGGTGTCGCTAACTTGGCAGGTACTAGCGGTACCGGTTTGCCACCGGTTGGTGTATGGAAGAACAATAGCTACAATCGCCCGGCGGTTCTGCGAGTAGAGCGAGTCGGTGCTAAGAAGGGAGGGTTCTCGATCAACGATCTAGTGGCCAGCGATACGGCAGTGACTCTCCGACCGTCAACCGGAGGAAGTAAGAGCGTGATTATGAACAATTATCATCCGCTGTATAATGACCGACCGAACTCTCAGTACCCCAACGGTGTGCCGATTATTGAAACGCAGTGTGACGGTAATAATTATGCTTGTACGATGAGTGCTACTGACACTCTATACGCCAAGAATAATGATTATTACCTACGGCTCAGTGCTATTTACAAGGACTCTCATTTCTCAATTCGTGCCTATGATGGCAGTAAGCCACTCTACTTCGACGGCGTCCAGCCGCTGGTCGATGTAACCGGCAGTTCATCCGACTCGTTCAGCCGAATCCAGGCTCGGCTCAAGCCTAGCTTTGACAAGAATGCCGACAGTACGAACTGGTGGCCGGAGTACGTCATTGATACTAATGGTAAAGTTTGTAAAGACATAGAAGTACAGTACGATAAAGGTGAAGACAGGTGCAATCCCTAGTTCGCCCGGGCATCGCAGCCTCAGGTCGTGACCTTGATGGTGGCGGCGATATTGCACCAGCCTAGTGGCGGTAGTTTACAGGTTGCTCTGAAATTTGTCGTGCACTTCCTTGAGATGAGGGTCGGTCACGTGGGTGTAAATCTGGGTGGTGGCGATATTGCTATGCCCCAGCATTGACTGAACCGAGCGCAGGTCGGCACCATTCATCAGCAGGTCGGTAGCAAAAGAGTGGCGCAAGGTGTGGGGAGTGACATGCTTGGTGATGCCGGCTGCTTGAGTATACTTACTGACGATTCGCTGGATCGAGCGGGGAGTCAGGCGACGAGCTTCGCTGAGGTCGACGCCATCACTCTCGACGATATTACGAGAATTATTGAGAAAGAGCGGCTTGAGCCCGTCTGACCTGGTCTGTAAATATTGCTCGATCGTATCGGCAGCTGATTGGCTGATGAAGATAGGGCGGTCTTTGCCGCCCTTACCCCTGATGGTGAATTCTCGCCGATCCAGGTTGAGCTGGTCGCAATTGATGCTGCATAGCTCGCTGACTCGCATGCCACCCGAGAAGAGCAGCTCGATGATGGCTCGGTCTCGCAGTCCACCGGGTTGGTCGAGCGGAATGGCGTCGAATAGCCGAGCTACTTCTTCCGCCAGCAGGAAGGAGACCTGTTTCTTCTGAGTGCGGGGTAGGTTAACCCGGCTGGCATCCAGAGTGGGGATATCTCGCTGCGAGCAATATTTGAGAAAGCTCCTCAGAGCGATCAGATGATAACTCTGGGTGGTGAGCGAGAGTTCACGCCCTTGTTCGTCGACGAAGCGGTTCAGCCACAGACGATATTTTCTGACTAGTTCGTCGGTGATTTGGCTGACGGGGATGTTGCCGGCGAATTCGACCAGTCGGTCCATGTATAGGTTGTAGTTCTCGGCGGTGCGGATGGATCGGCCTCGCTCGATTTCGATGTACTCGACGAAGTCCATGATCAGGTCGGCCAGGTAATTTTCATCATTTTTAGCGTCTTTGTCATGGGTCATTAGGCGTATTTTAGCATTTCACTTAATGTCGCACAAGATGAAGAAATCAAAGTCTCACCACTCCAGCCCTCATTCCTTCACTCTATTATCATTTCCTTCAGACCCGCCTGGCTGGCTCGTGCACTGCTGAGCTTCAAGCGTGCACAGTCTTCAGGAAATGACTAATAGAGTGAAGGACAAAAGACACCCTTTGGTGTGCTAATGATTATATATGTAATTTCCCCGGTCTCATTTCTTAGTCCAACTTCAGTCAGAGATAGACGCTCCTAGTACGAGTAGTGCAGTGTGGTTGACGAAGGCTGTTGATATAACGGTAAGCTATCCAGTGCACGTGGTAGTTTATACGGTGCCAAGCCTGAGGAGACCACCTGTACTACTCGTACAAACCCGGACTATACATAGAGGGAAATTATAGAATCTACCCCGATACAGAGCATTCATAGTGTACATAGACGGCGTAGTGAGATGTTAATGTAGGAAGTGTGGTTGACGAAGGGTGTTTGATATAACAGTAAGCTTACCAGTACACGTGGTAGTTTATACGGTGCCAGCCTGTCCAGCATCCAGCAGATGCGTAAGTCTATCCAGATACAATTTAAGCTTATATTACACCCTAATTCTTCTTACGCAACGCCAGCTCTATGCATCCTGCTGGGGTGCTGGGGTCTGAGGAGACCACCTGTACTACTCGTACAGAGAAGAGCTATATGTGGAGGGAAATTGCAGTATGGGTGGGTGAGTCATGAAGTTCCTTACAAAAAGTGTAGTGATAGCGCCAAAGTTCGTCACAAAAAGTGTAGTAAATCGCCAAAAGTTCCTTACAAAAAATGTAAAAACATGGCATAATTAGCAACAGAAGAGAGGAAGTTGCTATTATGTACATGTATCGTCAAAAGATTGAAGACCTGAAGGCTTGGCAGAAGAGCCTACACCGTAAACCGCTGATCGTTCGAGGTGCTCGTCAGGTGGGCAAGACAGAACTGATCAGAGAGTTCGGCAGGACTCAGTACCGGCAGACGGCGTACGTCAACCTGGATAACAACTCCCGCATGGCGGCACTCTTTGACGGAGATTTTGACGTTAACAGATTAATCCAGGGTCTGAAAGCTGAGACGAACGTGGACATTGAGCCCGATAGCACCTTGATCGTACTGGATGAGATCCAGGAGATACCCAAGGCGCTCACGGCGCTAAAGTACTTTTGCGAAAATGCCCCTCAGTATCATATTGTTGTAGCCGGCAGCCTGCTGGGTGTAGCCACTCATCAAGGTGTGTCCTTTCCGGTCGGCAAAGTGGATTACTTAGAGCTGGCACCTCTGTCGTTCCGGGAGTTTCTGCTGGCCTTGGGCGAGAAGCATCTGGTCGAGATGATCACGTCTCCGTCGGTGGATCAAGAATTACTGGCGTCTTTTCATGATAGGCTGATCGATCATATCAAGACCTATTGTTATGTCGGCGGAATGCCTGAGGTGGTGGCCAGCTATGTTGAGCAGAGATCGTGGAATGAAGTGCGACGGATCCAAGATAACATCTTGTTTGATTATGCTAATGACTTTAGCAAGCATACCCCCGAAGAGTCTTTTGCGAGAAGGATCGAGCAGGTCTGGCGTATCATCCCGAGTCAGCTAGCCAAGGAAAATGCCAAATTTGTTTTTGGTATGATTCGTGCGGGAGCGAGGGCAAAGGAATATGAATTGGCACTGGCATGGTTAGAAGAAGCGGGGCTGGTGCGTCGGATAAATCGGCTGGAAGCTCCCCGGATACCGATCATGTCGTATGCTAATGCGAGTGCCTTTAAGCTATACCATCTAGACGTCGGACTGTTAGCAGCCATGGTACGTCTAGACGAGCGAGTCTTACTGGAAGGCAACCAAGTTTTTACCGAGTTTCGGGGATCGTTAGCCGAGCAGTTAGCCCTGCAAGAATTGCAAGTCGATGGCGGTTTGGATGTCTGCTATTGGGCGATGGATGGGCAATCACGAGCCGAAGTCGAGTTCATCGTCCAGACCGGCAGTCAGATCGTGCCGGTCGAGGTCAAGAGCGAGATTAATTTGCGAGCTAAGAGCCTGGCTGTATATATGAATAAGTACCAACCACGGCTGGCAGTCCGTTCATCGGTAGCGAATTACAAGAAAACGGACAATCTGTATGACGTACCCTTCTATCTACTGAACAACTTCTTTCAGAACATCCAAAAATACTGAGTAAATGTAGTGTTCAGTCACTACTGTTAGACGGAGCTGCCACGACTATGCTATAATCTAGCTGTGGCTCAGTAGCTCAATGGATAGAGCAGCTCCGTCCTAAGGAGAAGGTTGTACGTTCGACTCGTATCTGGGCTACCAGGTATTATTAGGCATATACGTGCTTGTCCGGGGGCAGGGAGGTGTAGTCGGCTTGTCGCCCCCCATGGTTTTTATGGAAGCGGCGTATCAATGACTATTCAGGTAGATGCGGTGTCATTTTGCTATAATGTAGGTATGGTAAAGCAGAGCTTCGTTGGGCAGCAAGCAGGCGAGCAGGTTGACTTCGTCTTTCGCCGGCATTATTCGGTGATGCTGGAGTCGAGCTGGCCGGGCATAGCTTTGCTGGCAGTCGGCGGAGGCGTATTGACACAGTGGAGCCAGTATCCGTGGAGCTGGTATGTAGCGCTTGGCTTGGTCGTAGTCGGACTGCTCAAGATCTTTGGTGCCTGGCTGAGCTGGTACTATAGCGTCAATATTGTGACCAGTCAGCGGATCCGTCAGCAGATTCAGCGAGGGCTATTCCACAAGACCACTACCGATATCCATTTGGCTAAAGTAGAGAATATCCAGTATAATATCGACGGGCTACGAGGCAGCATGGCGGGCTATGGTACGATCATTCTCCAGACTATGGCTGGTGATATGGTCATGACTAAGATTGCTAGCTGTGAACAAATTTGCGGTAGGCTTAATCGGGCGGTGCAACGTAGTCACCGGGGAGCATCTGCCCAGGAAGAGAATCGATGAGTAAGAGTAATGAACAAATAAATGATTCGTCGGGTAAGGAGCGACGCTTGGGTGGCAAGCTAAGAGCGAAGCTGTTCCGCCGTCGAGCTAGCTTGTCGCCGGTGCGCATAACCAGTGATAATATCGATGAACATCGGCAGAGTATCTTAGCTCGGGGTCGCCGGCTCAAATATCCGGTTCAGTACTCTAAGAAGCGTCTGCTGGTCATCACTGTGATACTGGTCATCGTCGCCGCTACCGGCTTCGGACTTTGGCTCCAAAATGCACTCTATCGGCAGCAGCAAACTAGCAACTTTTACTACAATGTCACCAAGGTCTTGCCACTAAGTGTCGCTTCGGTCGATGGCCGTCCGGTGCGCTACCAAGACTACTTGCGTCGTCTGCGAGCAGACATTTCTTATTACATTAATCGAGAGCGACGTTCATTCAATAGCAAGGAGGGTAGTAAGGAGCTAGCTTATCTCAAGCGGAAGGACCTGCAGGTGACCGAGAAAGCTGCCTATGTGGAGTGGTTGGCCGGGCAATCCGGCGTGAGCGTATCGGACAGTGAGGTCGATGCTAAGATCGAGTCGATGCGAGAGGCTGACAGAGCAACCAAAGATGACCTGACTAACACACTCCAGAGCTTCTACGGCTGGACGCTGGATGATTATCGGGCGACGATCAAAGACCAGATGCTCAGCCAAAAGCTGTCGTATCTGATAGACCAACAAGCCAAGTCTAAGATCGATAAGGCTAAGCGTCTGATCGAATCGGGGGTGGATTTCGCTCAAGTGGCTAAGGATATGAGCGACGATGATGCAGCGGGGGCAAACGTCAACCGGACGGTTAGTCTAGCCGGTCGAGATCCGACCGGTATGGTCAAGCTAATCCAGCGACTGGAGCCGGGTCAGACTACCAGTGTGCAGAAAGTCTGTCTGGATAGCTCGGACTACTACTACATTGCCAAGCTGATAAATAAGAACAAGAAAGAAATGACCTACCAGCTGGTCATGGTCAAGCTGACCAAGCTGGATCAGGACTTCGCTAAGCTACGGCAGCGAGGGGTGATCAAAGAATATATCAGTGTACCGAGCGACAGTAGCTTTGCCAGCAAAGAAAATTAGTCGGTCACAAAGCGTAACCGACTAACCATACTCTAGAGTAACCTTGGGTTGATGAGATCTATTTAAGGTCTTACTCATGGCGCGCCCGACCGGATTCGAACCGGCGATCTCCTCCGTGACAGGGAGGCGTGATGGACCAGCTTCACTACAGGCGCAAAACTCTAAGCGTATAGTAGCAAAACCCCTCGGCTTTTGCAACTCACATGGTATAATGTACCAAGGCGTGCCACCTTGGCTCAGTTGGCTAGAGCATCGCTTTCGTAAAGCGGGGGTCCGGAGTTCGAATCTCCGAGGTGGCTCCAGTACTTTGGACTCTAATATGCGGGTGTCGTATAGCGGTAATACATAACCTTCCCAAGGTTGGAACCAGAGTTCGACTCTCTGCACCCGCACCATAAAGGAAATAAGATGAGCAAGCAAATCAAAGAGGCTGTAGCAGATGCGATCAAGAGTCGCTTTTTTGTCGTACTAAGCATAGTCTGTCTGCTGGAGATGCTGGTGATGATCATTATCGCTCTGACGCATGCTCGGGCAGGACTAACCATCAAGACTCATTGTGAGATTATCGGCAAAGCAGCCATCAATTGCACCTCCAGCGACGCTCCCTGGTATTATATTTTTAATTTTGCTGTCTTTCCGGCGGTAGTCTTCGTGGCTAATCTACTGGTTTCGCTCAAGCTATTAGCCGTCAAGGGTCGTCAGCTGGCTCTTTGCTGGCTATGGCTAACTGCTCTAGCTGGCTTGGTGATCGGAGTACTTGGTTCTGCTATGGTCGTCCACGTGATCTAAGCGAGGAATCTATGACAGATATTGAGATACCCCTAGGCAAGCGGACTCGACGGTACCGCTTGCTTGAGATATTGCCGGGGGCAATCTCGATAGGAGCGGTGATCCTGCTGATCTTGCTGAGCTTTCTTAGCCCGCTGATCGCCTCGCTATACATACTTTCACTAGTCTTACTGACCTTCGTCCGAGCGGTCACTACGGCATATCGGACTGTCCAGGGGCGTTTGGCGATGCAACGCACCTCGGCGCTTGATTGGGCGGGGCGACTGGATGACCTAAGGCACCCGGCTAAAGCGTTAGCCCGCTACCGGCAGATGCCGAGTAAAAAAGTTGCTCAGGAGTATACACTGACCGACCATATAGCTAAGCTAAGCTACTTAGCTGAACACAAAAATATGTGTATCGACCCAAAGCAGATCATTAATGTGGTTATCGTTGCCTTATATAACGAGAGCTACCAGGTGCTTGGTCCGACCATGCAAAACTTGGCTGAGCTGGATTATGACATCAAGCATAATCTAGTGGTCTTCGTCGCTTACGAAGAACGGGGCGGTCAAAATGCCCTAGATACCGTAGCTCAGATCAAGGAGCATTGGTCGGGAGTATTTCGTGATCTGGTTTTTGTGCAACATCCGGCTGATCTACCTGACGAGGTGATAGGCAAAGGACCGAACCTGACCTATGCTGGTCCTCAGGTATCAGCCTGGGTTAAGCGTCACCGGATTGACCCTAGTAATGTCATCGTGACTACTCTAGACTCTGATAACAAGCCGGATAAGCAGTATTTCTCCTATCTGACATACCGGTGGATTACGACCGAGAATAGACAACAATGTTCCTTCCAGCCGATATGTCTGTTTAACAACAACATCTGGGATGCGCCGGCTCCGATGCGAGTGGTAGCGCTGTCTAATTCTTTCTGGAATGTCATCTCGTCAATGCGCCCTAATACCCTAAAGAACTTTGCTTCACACTCGCAAGGGCTGTGGGCGCTGGAACAGATGAACTATTGGAGCAAGCGGACGATCGTCGAAGACGGACATCAATACTGGCGCAGTTATTTCTTCTTTGATGGTAACTACGAGGTGATCCCGCTGCGGCTAAGTATCGGGCAGGATGCGGTGCTGTCGAGCACTTATCGGCGAACGCTCAAGGCGCAGTTTATTCAGATGCGGCGCTGGGCATACGGTGCTTCGGACGACGCCTATATCGCCACTCGACTGATGAGCGGCAAGTTTCGGGGGAGCTTATTGGACGGTTGGGCTCGTTTCTTTCGTTCGCTTGAGGGACACGTCTCACTGGCTTGTATGGCGCCGATCGTCGGCTTCGGCGCTTTCGCTCCTCTCTACATCAATCCAATTGCCGCCCATAATAGCATCCTGGTCAATGATTTGCCACTGATCGTCTCTCGAGTACAACAGATAGCAGTGGTTGGACTGCTGATCACAGTAATTACTTCACTCTCTATGCTACCGGCTCGTCCGAAGCGTTATCGCAAAGGTAGAAGCTTGCTGATGGTGCTACAGTGGGCGCTAATGCCGATCAATGCCATCGTCTATAGTAGTGCTTCGGCTTATGCTGCTCAGTGGCGACTACTGACGGGCAACTACATGGAGAAGTTTGACGTGACTGAAAAGGCGATCAAGCAGGTCAAACCCAAAGCCACCAAGCCTAGGCGCTAGAATATGAGGGTAAAGCCCGTGATTGCCGTTGGCACCTGTAATTTCCCCCCTACGCATAGTTCTATGGCGTGCGAGTAGTACAGGTGGTCTCCTCAGGCTTGGCACCGTATAAACTACCACGTGCAC